>Ga0181559_10003661_pt1 | contig 15054 bp, 12 predicted proteins | sample 011ome_21_FD_133752 | JGI IMG/M metagenome (GOLD analysis project Ga0181559, IMG submission 133752) | Coastal salt marsh microbial communities from the Groves Creek Marsh, Skidaway Island, Georgia - 011508AT metaG (megahit assembly) | ecosystem: Environmental > Aquatic > Marine > Intertidal...
ATTTTCTAGATCGCCTGATCCAAAAAAACCGTGTCACCTTTATCGATGATGATTGAAAGTGAAGTTGCGCGCACCGTCGAACTTTGGGATGGCGCGGTATCAGATTAAATCCGGGGCTAGACACGAGAAGTAACGGCCATTTTCAGATCTTCGTGTCCGTCGCAACTAACGCCCACTCCCCGCCCTGCCTGTATTTGAGGCGCATCCGATGTAGGTGCGAAACGAATGTCCCCTTTGGACTGACTCCGACCATCTGCTGCACAAGGCATGAACGTCAGAAAAGGGCCGGTCACAACCCGAACGCAGACGATCGCCCCCTACCCTGCAAAGCCTCCCCCTGCGCATAGCTGCCTTTCGCTGCGCAAGTCAGCTCCATCCCCACCCATCCTGCGTCTGGGCGGTTCGGTATCATTCGGGCCCGCCCCGGGCGCATGGTCGCCCGGGGCATGCGCCCGATGGGTCAGCGCAGGCCGTCTTTGCCTTCGGCCTCGGCATGGGTCAGCCCACCCACACGCGGCAGGGGGCGGCCGCTGTCGGTGACGGCCACGGCCACCAAAATTTCGTTTGCGCGCGGCGCATCGTTCATCCGCACTTCGACGCCATCAAAATGGCTGCGCACATAGGCGGCATCTTTGTGGCCCAAGGGCACATCCAAATCTTGGCCCGGTCCCCCCATCTTTTTCGAACTGGGCACAAGGGCCGCGCCCTTTTCCACCGCTTGGCGTAGGGGGGCGCCCAATTTGGGGTGCAAGATGGCGGCGGCATGTTCCAATTCGCCATTCTCGCCCACCATCGCCGCCTTGCCATAGCTTTCCGCCTGTTCCGGGGCGATGCCCAGCGCGGCCACGCATTTTTGGCCCAAAAGCCCGCCCAATTCGGCACCGATATCGGACAGCAGGGCCAAATCTTGCTGAAAAACCCCGGCAAAGGGGTTTTTTATCACCGCCACGGCCACGGCCTTGCGGGTGGGGGGGCTGATCTGCTGGCCCATTTCTTGGTGGGTTTCCTCGACCCAGACCGCCAGTTTGCGAATGTCTGCGCTCATCTCAAACCGTCCTCTCCCTTGATCTCGCTGGCCGCCAAGCCGCCGGCGCGGTTGTGCACGCGCGCGCCGGTTGTCATAACCAAAATCACGGCCATTTCGCGCGCGCGGGGGGCATCGTTCAGCCCCACTTCGATGGCATCAAAATGGCTGCGCACGTAGGAGGCATCGATATGGGTCACCGGCACATCCAGCCGCGTGCCCACGCCGCCCACTTTCTTGGTCGAGGGCACAATGGCCTTGGCCCCGCCCAGCACCTCGCGCATGGCATAGCCACCGGGCGCGTGCCACAAAGCGCCATGCTCGATCTCGCCCTCGGCCCCAACGATGGCGCCTTTGCCATAGCCCTGCACCAAGGCCGTATCGCCCCCCATTTCGGCCAACAGCCTTTTGGCCATATCCACGCCCAAGGGTTTGAGATCGTCCATAAAGGGCTGAATGTCTTCGACATAGGCACCTGCATAGGGGTTTTCGATCACCGCCATCACATAGCCCCGGCGCAAGGGCACATTGGCCCGCGGCCCGCCCTCGTGATAAACCTCTTCGATCGATGTGACCAACTTGCGGATCTTAACCTGTGGCATGGTGTGCATATCCTTCCAATACTGCGGGGTTCAGGGGCAGGCGTGGCATGGCGGGCTGCGCCACGTCAAGAGGGGCGCCAATGATACATGTCTGCCCCCGAAGGCACAAAACCGCCCCCATAATTTGGCCTGAGGCGTGATAGCTTTGGGCCTCGGTCATGCCGTGGGCCAGCGCTTGGGCGGCCTCGGCCGGGGCCAGCGGGCCCAGCCCAACCACCACAGGGCGGCTACCCAAATCGCTGTCGGGTTGCACCGCGTTGGCTGGTTGGCGGTAAATGGCGGGATGGCCGGGCAGATCAACGGCATTGGCAATCAAGGTGGCCGCAACATCGGCGGCAGCGGCGGTTTTGGCCAATACGGTCACGCTGTCGGCCACCCCCATCGACAAGCTGCGCCCCCCGCGCCCGCTGGTGGCAATACCGCCCACGCCCATCTCGGCGCGCAGGGCAATGCGCCCCAGCCCAGCCCCATCCAGCCCCGCCACGGCCACATCGAAACGGCCACCGGGCGCCAGATACAGCGCGATATCGCCGCCGTTATTCACATACGCGCGGGTGATCGGGGCAGATTGCGCGCGCATGGCCTGCAAAACCTGATCGGCCACCGCGCCTGCAACCGCCGCCATGGGCGTCACGAAACGCGTCGGCGCATAGGGCAGGCAGGCCGCGCGCATACGCCGGGCCACGGGCCCATGCAAAACCGGGCCAACCGGCTGGCGCAGCTGTGGCAATTCATCCACCAACCCCTGCAACAGCCCCGCAAAACAGTGCTGCGCTGCCCGATAGGCCGGCGCACGCGCACCTTCGACACCAATCACCAAATCAATCGGCCCGTGCTGCAAATGCAACCGGCCCCCTGGTAGCAGTGCCGCAGCCGCGGTCATGCGCGCCCCTTTCGCGCGTGAATAGCGCGGTGGCGATGGTGCGAGTGGGGGTCTGGCCCACCGCCGGGCAGCACCTTGCGGATATCGGGGTTCAACACGCTTTCTACCGGGCGCACATGGTCCACATGGCCGCCAAGGGCTGCGTAATCTTCGCTGCGCAGGGTAAATTCGATCGGCGCCACCAGCGCCGGGGTTGGCACGTAGCCAAACGAATTGGTTGGCATTTCCAAGACATCCGCCATGAATGTAATGCCGCCGCCGGGCCAAACATAGGCCTCGGCCCCACCGCAGGAGACATAGGTCAGGGCCTCTTTCACCGAGCGCGTCAGCCGCACCGGGTTTTCGGTAACCCCGGCCCGCAAGCTGCCGCCCGCCCCCCCCATAAAGACCACCGAACAAAGCGAGGGCTCGCAATTTTCCGCAATGCGCTCGCACGTGGCCAGCAGGGGGGCAGTAATCGGGGCGGGCTGGGGCTGTAGCGCTGCGTCCAACACGAAATAGGCCCATTGTTCGCCCGTGGTAGACACCATCAGCAACCGCTGGCCCGGCCATGCCAGCTTGGGGTTGGCCGGGCGCAATATGGTCAGCGGGTCTTCGACATCGGTGCCGCCCCAGCCGGTGCCCGGCTCGGCCACTTGGAAATAGCGCCCCGGGGTCGAACGGCGGCCATTGATGCGCATACCCGAGGGGCGCATGCCCAGCTGCTTGCCCGCCTCATGTTCGGTCAACACACCGGTGATGTGGTCATCCACCACGATCACCTCGTCGACATGGCCCTGCCACTGCTTTGCAAACATCCCAATCGTAGCCGAGCCGCAGCCCACGCGCATCAGTTTTTCGGGAGCCCCGTTGATAATGGGCGGCTGGCCTGCCTGCACCACAACCTGTGCACCGCCATCAACCTGCATTTCCACCGCCTCACGGTTGCACAGTTTCAGCAGCGCATCACAGGTGACGCGGCCCTCTTTTTTCGAGCCCCCAGTCAGATGTTCTACGCCCCCCAAAGACAGCATTTTCGAGCCGTATTCAGATGTCATTACATGGCCGATCGCCTCGCCATCCACCCGCACGATGGCGCGTTCGTGGCCGATAAAGCGGTCGGTGTCGACTTTCACTTTCACGCCGCAATAGCTGAAAATGCCTTCGGTCACCACGGTGACCATATCAACGCCATCGATGCTTTGAGACACGATAAATGGCGCGGGCTTGTAATCGGGATAGGTGGTGCCCGCCCCAACGGCTGTCACAAAGGTGCGATGCCCTTGGATCACATCGCCATCCCAATCTTGGGCATCGCCCGCTTGGGGCAAAAATTCAACCGCTTGCGCGCCGCTTTCGATCACGGTCAGCGGATCCAGCCGCACCAATTGACCATCGTGGTTGGCATAGCGGTCGCAGGCGCCGGCCTTGCCTTCGGCGATATAGCACATCACCGGGCAAGCATCGCAGCGGATCTTTTCCAGATCGCGGCGTGGGGTCGTGCTGTCATCAGGCATGGCCAACCTCCTTTAAGGCGGCGCGCAGCCGCGCAGGCGTTACCGGCAGCTTGCGCAACCGCGCCCCCGTGGCCCGGCCAATGGCATTCAAAATGGCCGGCGCAGTGGGGATAAGCGCGTGCTCGCCCAGCCCCTTGGCGCCGTAGGGGCCGTGGGCGTCGGGCTCTTCTATGATCAGCGTTTCAATCGGGGGCACGTCGCCAAATGTCGGCATCAGGTAATCGTGCAGGTTTTCGGTGCGCCCGGGCAGATATTCCTCCATCAAGGCCATGCCCAGCCCTTGGGCTACGCCACCTTGCACCTGCCCCTCTACCAAAAGCGGGTTGATCGCGCAGCCCACATCATGGGCTGCCACGATATGCAGCACCCGGGTTGTGCCCAGTTTGGTATCAACCTCGACCAGCGCCAAATGCGCGGCATAGCCATATTGGGCATAGGGTGCGCCTTGGCCGTTTTCATCCAGCGGCAGGGTTGGCGGGTCGTAGGTTTCTTGCACGCGCAGCACATAGCCTTCGGCATCGGTGGGCAGATCTGTCAAGCGCAGGGGATGGGGGCCTGTGGCATCTTCCACCACCAGCCCAGCACCGGGACCAGTGCCTTTCCCAGCGCCCAGAACAATGCGGCTATCATCAGCCGCATTCACCTGCGCCAGCAACAACCGCCGCAGGGCCTCGCCCGCCAGCCGGGCGGCATTTCCCGTCACGAATGTCTGCCGCGACGCCGAGGTTTTGCCGGCATCAGGGGTGCGGTCGGTATCGCCATCGATCATCTCGATCTGCGCCACATCCACCCCCAACGCCCGGGCAAAAATTTGCGGTATCACCGTGTTCGAGCCTTGGCCAATGTCCGTCGCCCCTTGGTGCAGCACCACCGTTCCATCGGCCCGCACCCCGGCCTTTATCGTCGAAGGGTTGGGCAGCGAGGTATTGCCACAGCCATACCAGCCGCCCGCCACGCCAACGCCACGCCGCAGGGGGCCGCCGGTGGCGTTGAACGCCTGCGCTTGGGCGTTTAGTTGCGCCCATGCGGGCCGCAACGCCTTCAAACAGGCCTTGATGCCCACGCCCTGCTGGAAGACCTGCCCACAAATCGTGGGGGTGCCATTGCTCAGCGCGTTCTTGATGCGAAATTCCAATGCGTCTTGGCCCAGCTTTTCGGCTAGTTCGTCAAACAGCACTTCTTGGGCCACGGCCGATTGCGGCACGCCAAACCCGCGAAACGCCCCGGCGGGCGTGCCATTGGTATAAACGCCCTGCGCGCGGGCGATGTAATTGCGCAGCGCATAAGGGCCCGAGGCATGGATGGGCACACGGTTGGCCACCGTTGGCCCCCAGCTGGCATAGGCGCCCGTGTTAAACTGCCCCTCGAAAGCAATCGCCGCCAGCGTGCCATCGGCCTGCGCCCCCACCCGCAGAGAAATTTGCGCCGGGTGGCGTTTGGTGGTGGAGGCCATGGTTTCCTGACGCGAATAGGTGATGCGCACCGCCCGCCCCAGCCGCAAGGCCGCCAGCGCCACAAAGGGCTGGAACGAGATGTCGATCTTCGAACCAAACCCACCCCCCGTGGCCGAAGGCAGCACGCGGATGCGATCCAGCGGCATGGCCAAGATGGGCGCCAAGGCTTCTTTGTCCATCACCGGGGCTTGGGTGCAGCCGTAGATATGCAACCGCCCATCCACCAGATCGGCCATGCCGGCCTCGGGTTCGATATAGCCGTGCTCGACATAAGAGGTTTCAAAATGGCCCTCGACCTGCACATCGGCGGCGGCCATGGCGGTTTCGGCATCGCCGTGCTTTACAAAGCCTTGGCACAAAATATTGCCCTCGTGGCCTGCGTGCAGGCGGGGGGCACCCGGGGCTGTGGCCGCGCCAACCTCTAACACTGCGGGCAGCGGATCCCATGTGATGGGGAATTGGCCGGCATCAAACTGTGCCATCGCATCGGCAGGGCCCACCACGGCGGCCACGGCCTCGCCTTTGAAGCGCACCAGATCCACAGCAAACACCGGCTGATCGATAAAACCCGGGATCACCCCAAACAGGTTGCGCCCGGGAATATCTGCCGCTGTCAAAACCAGTGCCACCCAAGGATTGGCCGCTTGCCATGCCTGCAGATCGCCCAGCGCAAAGCGCGCGTGATGATGGGGGCTGCGGATGACGCGCAGCACCAGCGTTTCGGGCGGGGCAATATCATCGCCAAAGCGTTCGCGCCCATCCAGCTTGGGCCGCCCATCCAACCGCGGAATGGCTTGCCCCACATCGCCCATGGCGGGGGCTTTGGGTGGGGTGCGGCCAAGCCCTGCATCCACCACAGCATCGATGATTTTTCGATAGCCCGTGCAGCGGCACAAAACGCCGCCCAGCGCGTCTTCGACCTGCGCGGCATCGGGGCTGGGCACGGCACGCAGCAGCGCCACAGCCGCCACCATCATGCCCGGCGTGCAGATGCCGCATTGGGCCGCCTGATGGGCATGAAAACTATCGGCCAAGCGCTGCGCCAATGGCGCCTGCGCCACCAACCCGGCTTGGGTTTCTACCACGGCACCAGCCACGCGGGCGGTGGGCATCAGGCAGGCGCAGACAGGGGCACCATCGACCAGCACGGTGCAGGCGCCACAATCGCCCGCGTTGCAGCCAATTTTTACATCGCGGGTGCCCAACCTTTCGCGCAGCGACTGCGACAGCCGCTCGCCCGGGGGGGCGCTGACCGTGACGCTTGCCCCGTTCAAGGTGAATTGCGTGGCGCAAGGAAGCGCGTCAAAGGGCGGAGTGGCGTTATCTTTCATCGGCGGCCTCGGCTGCTGTGATCAGGGCGCGCGATACCAATTCGCGCACGGCATCTAAACGGTATTCGGCGCTGCCGCGCACATCGGCAATGGGGGCCAAACTTGTCAGCGGCGCCTGCGCCACGCGCGCGGCAAAATCCTGCGGGGCAGCCCCCTGCAGCGCCTTTTCCAGCCCCCCCAAGCGCTGCGCCACGGCCGAGCATGCCCCAACCGCCACGCGGGCATCGGCCACGCGCCCCGCCTGCAGGCGAAGGATGGTGGCCACCATGGCAATAGAGATCACCAGATATTTGCGCGCGCCCAGCTTGGCAAAGGCGGCCCCAGTGCCGGGGGCCTGCCATGTGTCGGGTATATCGATGGCTTGCAGCAGCTCGCCTTTGTGCAGCGCGGTTTGGCGCACACCGGTGACAAATTGCGCCAAAGGCAAGCGGCGGGTGCCCTGCGCCGAGACCAGCTGCACATTGGCATCCAAGGTCAGCAGCGCGGGCATGCCATCGGCCGCAGGCGAGGCGTTGCACAGATTGCCCCCAATCGTGCCTGCGTTTTGAATTTGCACCGAACCCACCTCGCGCCCGGCGGCCTGCAGCCCGGCAAAGGCTGGCGGCAGATCGGCGTTTACAATCGCGCTCCAGCTGGTGGCGGCACCAATGCGCCAGCCCCCGTCATAGCGGTTGATGCCGGAAAACTGTGGCAAGCGGGTGATATCAAGCAGGTTTTGTGGCACCGGGCCATCGCCCCGTGCCGGATACCAATCGGTGCCGCCCGCAATAACACTGGCGCCCTGCGCCAGCGCCTGAAATGCGTCTTCCACCCTGTCAGGACGGTGATAACCCACGCCAAATGCCCCCTGTCTACCTGTTGCATTTTGTTTGTGTACAAATATCAAGCAGCCTTGGTGGGATTCTGTCAATTGCTTTCATCATTTGCCAAAGCCCCCACAGAAAGCGGCGCCCAAAAGACACCCTTCAAAGGCTTGCCAGATCGAAATTTCCTGTTAGCGTTCAAATAAATTTCAGGGAGAGCACCATGGCAGATGCAGCCGCAACCGAAACCGCCTCTGGAAAACTGGTTATCCGCAACATTGGGCTAATGCTGTCGGGCAAGATCGAAGACCCGATCTATGACGCTGACTGCCTGATTGCGGTGGATGGCAAGATCACCGAATGGGGGCGCGAAAAAGATCTGGATACCGAGGGGGCAGATACGCTGATTGATGCCCATGGCACCACACTGGCGCCTGGGCTGATCGACAGCCATATTCACCCTGTCGTGGGCGATTACACCCCCCGCCAACAGCAGTTGCATTGGATCGACAGCACGCTGCACGGCGGCGTAACCACGATGATTTCTGCCGGCGAAGTGCACATGCCGGGCCGCCCGAAAGATATTGTGGGGCTGAAGGCCATGGCCATAGCCTCGCAGCGTTGGTACGAAAATTTTCGCCCCTCGGGGGTAAAGGTGCATGCTGGCGCCCCCGTGATCGAGCATGGCATGGTCGAGGAAGATTTTGCCGAACTGGCAAAATCGGGCGTTAAACTGCTGGGCGAGGTGGGGCTGGGCACCGTCAAAGACGGCAAAACCGCGCGCCAAATGGTAGACTGGGCGAGCAAATATGGCATTCAAAGCACCATCCACACCGGCGGCCCCTCGATCCCCGGATCGGGGCTGATCGATGCTGATATGGTGTTGGAAACCGGCACCGATGTTGTGGGCCATATCAACGGTGGGCATTCTGCCCTGCCCGATGACCAAATCATCTGCCTGTGCGAAAATTGCAAAGCCGCGTTGGAAATTGTGCACAACGGCAACGAGCGTGCCGCGCTGCTGACGCTGAACACAGCGCGGGAATTGGGCAAGCTGGACCAGCTGATTTTGGGCACCGATGGGCCTGCGGGTTCGGGCGTGCAACCTTTGGGTATTTTGCGCATGGTCGCCATGCTGTCGGCCTTGGGCAACGTGCCTGCGGAAATTGCCTTTTGCTTTGCCAATGGCAATACCGCGCGGCGGCGCAATCTGGATTGCGGGTTGATCGAGGCCGGGCGCAGCGCGGATTTCGTGCTGATGGATCAGGCCCAGCATGCACCGGGCAACCATATTCTGGACTCGGTCGCCTTGGGTAACTTGCCCGGTGTCGGCATGACCATTATCGATGGTGTTGTGCGCAGCCAACGCAGCCGCAATACGCCGCCCGCCTGGCGTATACCCGAAATCATCGGCTAGGCCCCCGGCCATCGGCCACAACATGTAAGGGCCTGCATGACAAGGCTTTTTTCCACACGAAACAGGCCCTTGCATGCTGGCCCCTACCCCACGGAAAAGCTGCGCCGCGGGCCATTGCCTGCGGTGCACGACATTGGCCCCGAAACAGCGGTGCCCTTCCACCAGCCAGAAACCCCCATAGCCTGATCAACGCCATGACCGAGGCGCAGGCCATGCTGGATATCTTGCGCAGCGGGCCGGCAAACCCCGCCCGCGCCACCATTCCAAATTGCCCAACCGAGCGCGCCCAACATCTGAAATCTTTTGCCTATTTTTGCGATGCCGATATGGCGGGCATTTGCCAGCTGCCCGCCCACGCCCTGCGCGATGTGGCGTTGGAAAACCCAGGCATCGGGCCTTTGGTACAGCGCTTGCGCACCGAACAAACCAAATCCTTGGCCGCGGGCATCGATCAAACCATGGCCGATCTGCGCGATCAGGTCAGCGCCCCGGCCGCCCCCATTACCAACCACAGCCATGCGTTGGTGTTGCTTTATGCAAACCCACGCGCCCCCGAAAAGGGCGAGCCGGGCTATGACTGGATTGCCAATAGCGCTCGCCAACGCGCCTGTTTCCGCAGCGCCGAAACCGCGGTTGTCTTGGCCGAATATCTGCGGGTTCTGGGGTTTGAGGCGCGCGCGCATACCGGCGCTGCCAGCGATGTGGTGATGGCGCGTCTGGCCGTGGCGGCGGGGCTGGTCGACGCCGACTTGCAGGCGCCTTGGCTGGGGGAAAACTATGGGTTGGCGGTGGTGACAACCACCATGCAACTGGCCTGCGACCAGCCTTTGGCCCCCATGACCATGCAGCCCCGGTTTTGGCTGCACGGGGCGGGCTGGCAGCTGGGGCTGGCGGGCAGCGCCAAAGCTGGCCACAGCGCAGACCCTTATGCCAAACGTCCTTTCGCAATGGGCCCACACCCGTTTGAAACCCTCAAGCGGGTGGATCACCCCACAACCTATATCGATGCCCCCAACGTGGCGCGGGTGCCCAAGCGCACCGATATGTTTGCCCGCGCCCAATTTGGCGATATGGGGCGAAAATTGCAAAAAGGGGCGGCAGGCGGGCGGTACGTGCGCAAACAGGCCCCGGCCTTGGCGCAACGGCGCGCCTTGGGCGCGTTTGTGTTGTTGCAAGACGGGCCCATAGCCACCAAGGCGCAGCCCCCCCACGACCCCGCGCAGATCGCCGCCAACGTAAAAGCAGCCAGCTATTATCTGGGGCTTGATGCGGTTGGGCTGTCGCATTGCCCCGAATGGGCATGGTATTCCCATGATGCCTTGGGCCAACCCATCACCCCGCCGCATGACCACGCCATCAGCATGATCGTCGATCAGGGCTATGAAACGATGGAGGGCGCCTCGGGCGATGATTGGATCAGCGTGGCGCAATCGATGCGTGCCTATTTGCGGTTTTCCATTCTGGGTGCAGTGATCGCGGCGCAGATACGCAATTTGGGCTACAGCGCCCGTGCCCATACGGTGATGGATGGCGAGGTGCTGCAGCCGCCGCTGTTGTTGCTGTCTGGTTTGGGCGAGGTCAGCCGCATTGGCGAGGTTATCTTGAACCCGTTTCTGGGCCCGCGGCTGAAATCGGGGGTGATTACCACCGATCTGCCCTTGGCCCATGACAAACCCATCGATTTTGGGCTGCAGGCCTTTTGCGAGGCCTGCAATAAATGCGCCCGCGAATGCCCCAGTGGCGCCATTACCGCCGGGCCAAAACGCATGTTTAATGGCTACGAGATCTGGAAATCCGACAGCCAAAAATGCGCCACCTACCGCATCACCACCGAAGGCGGCGCCATGTGTGGGCGCTGCATGAAAACCTGCCCATGGAACCTAGAAGGCCTTTTTGCCGAACGCCCGTTTCGCTGGGCCGCGATGCATGTGCCAAAAGCCGCCCCGCTGCTGGCGCGATTGGATGATGCCTTGGGCAAGGGCGGGTTGAACGATACCAAGAAATGGTGGTGGGATATCGCGCTGCAAGATAACGGCGCCTATGCCCCGGCCAGCGCGCCGGTAAACCGGCGGGGGCTGCAAAAAGATCTGGTGGTCACACCCCAGCAGCAAACCATGGCGGTCTACCCCGCCCCGCTGGCGCCTTGGCCATGGCCCTACCCGTTTCCAATGGATCGCGAAGCAGGGATCAAAGCCTTTGAAAGCCTGATCAGCGCCGATGACTACCGCGCCAAATCAGCCGCGGGTGAAACCGCCCATATCCACCGCTACCAGGTGCCGGGCACCGCCCCGGTGGTGCAGCTGGCCTTGGCCGATGTGCAGCAGATGACGCCCAAGATCACCAAATACACCTTTACCAGCCCCGATGGCACCGCCCTGCCCGCGTGGCAGGCAGGCGCCCATCTAGATGTGGTGATCACCCCCGAATTTCTGCGCCAATATTCCATGTCGGGCGATCCGGCAAACCGTGACATCTATGAAATTGCGGTGCTACGCGAGGATGCAGGGCGCGGTGGCTCGAAAATGCTGCAGCGCATCTTTACGCCGGGGCGGCGGGTGTTTGCCTCGCGCCCTGTAAACCATTTCCCGCTGCACGAAGAGGCCAGCCACAGCCTGTTGATGGCCGGCGGTATCGGGGTCACGCCGATGATTGCCTTTGCCCATCGCCTGCACGCCTTGGGGCGCAGTTTTCAGCTGCATTATTCCTGTGCCAGCCCAGAAGATGCCGGATTTTTGGCCGAATTGCAGGCCCAACCTTGGGCCGAATATGTGCAGTTTCACTTTAGCAGTTTGGGCCAGCGTGCCGACTTGGCAGCAATTTTGGCCAGCTATCAGGCAGGCGCGCATATGTATACCTGCGGGTCAGATCGCTATATGCAAGCCGTGATGCAGGCCGCGCGTCAGGCAGGTTGGCCAGAAGACGCGCTGCATTTGGAATATTTCAGCGTTCCTGAACAGCCAGCACAAGAAAACCACCCCTTTACCCTGCGCCTATTGGATGGGCGCGAAATTTCTGTCAGTGCCGATGAAAGCGCCGCCGATGCGCTGGAACGCGCCGGTATTGGCGTGGATGTGAAATGCGCCGATGGCATATGCGGCGTGTGCCAATGCACCTTACGCGCAGGCGCGGTGCAGCATCGCGATTTCGTTTTGTCCCAAGCCCAACGCGAAACCCGCATTATATTGTGTTGCTCGCGCGCGGCACAGCCGGGAGGGGTGCTTGACATCACGCTGTGAACACCGCAGTCCCGGTGCCAGATCGCCCGCATACCGGCAAAACCACGATTGTGCAGGCGCAGAAACATGCTTAAGGTGATCGCATGACTCGCGGAACACGCCTTGGAAAAGCCGACTGGCTAGATGCTGGCCTTGCCGCCTTGGCGGCCGAGGGGCCTGCTGCGCTGCGGGCCGAGGCGCTGGCGCGGCAGCTGAACACCACCAAGGGCTCGTTCTATTGGCATTTCCAAGATGTGCCCGCCTTTCAAACTGCGGTTTTGGCAGCTTGGGCCGAGGCGCTGATTGCCCGCCTGCCCACAGCCACAGCCACAGCCACCCCGCCCACCACCGCCCTGCGGGCGCTGGCCCAAGGGCTGGCCGCCCCCGCAGGCACCAGCCCCGCCGAACAGGCCGAACGCGCCATTCGTGCCATGGCCCTGTCAGATACCGCCGCCGCCCAAGCCGTGGCGCAGGTAGACCGCGCGCGCCATGCCAGTATCTCGGCGTTTTTGGCCCAAATTGGTGTTTCTAACCCCGAAATTGCCACGCTGATTTTGGCCGCAGCGCAGGGCATGCCCGCTGATGCCAGCGGCGACCCGATGGGCACATTGGTAGACTTGGTTTTGGCGCTGCGCTAAGGCCGCGATTGCCGCGCTAGCGCATCGACAAACTGCAGCCGCGCTTCGGGCAGGGCGCTGGCCCCCACCCCCGGTGCCAAATGATGCAGCAGGAAGTGGCCAGTCACCTGCAAACCCTGCATCACATCATCAAGCGCGCCCACCCCTTGGCCCAGCAAGCACGCAGGCAGGGGCAACAGCCGGCTGGCCCAGTCCCCTGCCCCTTGCCGCGACACAGCGCGCCCGGATTTGGGCGAAACATAGGCCAAATCGGTTGTCGCCCCCGTCACCGCGCAAGACCCAAGGTCCAGCCCAAACCCCATGTCATCCAGCAGCGCCTGTTCCCAGCGCAGATAGGCCAGTGGCCACAGATCGGATTGCCCCAAAAGATCCAGCAAAGCCACGCTGCGGGCATATAAGCCGGGCTGTGGGGCGCGTTCGGGCAGGGCAAAGCGCAGCAAGGCCAGCACCGATAGCATGCCCGCCAGCGCCAGCCTGTCGTTCATCACCTGTGCCGCACGGCTGTGCAGTGGCTCGACGGTGAAGGTGCCGATATGGCTGTCAAGGCGCGCCCACCATGCCACGTCTAACTGTGCGCCGGGCTGCAAGATGGGGGCAATTTTGCGGCTGGTCCCACCCCGCACCACCCCGGCATGGCGGCCCTGTTCGGGGGTGAATACCTCGATGATGGCTGCGGTTTCGCCATGGCGACGCACCGACAGCAAAATGCCCTGCCCGCGCCATTCCATCGTGCTAACCCGCCAAGCTGGGGTCATCCAGCAGGTGCCGGCCCTGCCGGTCTTCTACCTCTATCACCCATAAATCAGGGTCGCGGCCGCGATGGCGGGCCAATGTTTCGTCTATCTCGCGCTCGGGCCCTGCGGCCAATGGCCCCCAAATGCGGTGATCTGCCATCAAATCGTAGCTGCGCTGAAACAGCTGGGCTTGGCCATCCAATGTGGCCAATTTCACCACGATATCGCCTGCGTGATCATCCCCATGGGCCACAACATAGGCCGGGATATCGTGCAAACGCAGCCGCGCCAGATAGGCATCGACCCAAAAACGCGTTATCAGACTTGCCCCCAATTGGCCCCCCGATCAGGCGTTACCATCGCGAAAATCTAGCCCCATTTCGGAATAGCGTGCCGCCTCTTCCAGCCAGTTTTCGCGCACCTTGACCTGCAAGAACAAATGCACTTTGCGGCCCAAAAACTCTTCCAGTTCGGTGCGCGCGGCTTGGCTGACACCTTTGATGGTTTCACCCTTTTTGCCCAGCAAAATACCCTTGTGCCCATCGCGGGCCACATAAATCACCTGGTCAATCCGGGCCGAGCCATCCTTGCGCTCTTGCCAATGTTCGGTTTCCACCGTCAGCTGATAGGGCAGTTCTTGGTGCAGGCGCAGCGTTAGCTTTTCACGGGTCATTTCCGCAGCAATCATGCGCATGGGCAGATCGGCGATCTGATCTTCGGGGTAAAGCCACGGCCCCAAGGGCAGGCGCCCAGCCAGCCATTTGCGCAGGTGTTCCACGCCATAGCCCTTTTCAGCCGAGATCATAAAGGTTTCGGCAAAGCCAAAACGCTGGTTCAGCTCTTGGGTCAGGGCCAAAAGCACCGGTGCTTCGACCCGGTCGATTTTATTGATCGCCAGCGCCACCAACCGATCGGGGGGCATTTGTTCGGCCAAAGTATCCAAAATGCTGGAAACCCCATCGGTGATGCCGCGATGCGCCTCGACCAGCAGCACCACGATATCTGCATCCGCAGCACCGCCCCATGCGGCGGCGACCATCGCACGGTCTAGCCGGCGACGCGGCTTAAACAGGCCCGGCGTATCCACAAACACCAGCTGCGCCTCGCCTTCCAGCGCCACGCCGCGAATACGCGCGCGGGTGGTTTGCACCTTATGCGTCACAATCGACACTTTGGCGCCAACCATACGGTTGGTGAGGGTGGATTTGCCGGCGTTCGGCTCTCCGATCAGGGCCACGAATCCTGCGCGTGTCATGCGCTCTCCAATCTGTCCAGCAGGGCCTTTGCCGCTGCCTGTTCCGCCTGCCGCTTTGATCCCGCGGTGGCGCTTTCGCTGTCGCCCGTCTCAAGCTGGGCGGCCATTGTGAAGACCGGGGCATGATCTGGCCCGGACCGTTTCAGTTCAACATATTTCGGTGGCGGCAGGCCGCGCGCCTGCGCCCATTCCTGCAGCGCGG
>Ga0181559_10003662_pt1 | contig 15053 bp, 8 predicted proteins | sample 011ome_21_FD_133752 | JGI IMG/M metagenome (GOLD analysis project Ga0181559, IMG submission 133752) | Coastal salt marsh microbial communities from the Groves Creek Marsh, Skidaway Island, Georgia - 011508AT metaG (megahit assembly) | ecosystem: Environmental > Aquatic > Marine > Intertidal zone...
CGACCGCGTCCGCGTCGGACGCCGCGGCGGGGTCGTGGTCGAGAGCCGCGAGCGCCGTCTCCGGGGCGACGCGCTGGACGCGCCGCTCGCGGAAGAACGACCCGGACCGCGCGAAGCGGCGCGCGTACGCCAAGCTGACCGACGTCGCGGCCGCCGCGGCGACGCGCGATCCGGACGCGATCGACGCGATGTTTAGCCGCGGCGGCGACGTCGATTTCGTAGACGACGACGGCCGCGCCGGCTTACACGTCGCCGCGGAGAGCGGCTGCGCGCCCGTCCTGGAACGGCTCCTCGCGCTGAACGCGTCGCCCGACGTCAGGGGCGCGCTGGGACTCACCCCCGCGCACGTCGCGGCGTACTGCGGGCACGCGGATATACTGCGGACGCTCCTCGACGCGGGCGCGGATGTCAACGCGGCGGACGACGACGGCTCGACGCCGACGCACTGGGCCGCGTCCGCGGGGCGCGCACGATGCGTGAAACTCCTCTGCGACGCGCCCGACGTGGACGTCTTCGCGCGCAACAAGAGAGGCCTCGCGCCAGAGGACGTGACCGAGTCCGAGGACGTGAGACGCGCGATATCCGCGGCGAAGGAGGCGATGAATCTCTTCGACCTCGCGTCGGCGGGCAAGCTTCCGATCGCGCGCCGCGCGCTCGCCGGAAAAACGGGCGACGAGCTCGCCGCGGTCGTGGACGCCGTCGACGCGCGCGGGGAGCGCGCGCTACACAAGGCGGCGCGAGGCGGGCACGCCGAGTTCGTGGAAGCGCTCGTGCGCGAGTACGGCGCGACGCAGGACGTCGCGGCGCTCGACGGAGGCACGCCATTGCACGCCGCCGCGGAGGCTGGGCGAGCGAACGTCGTCCGCGCGTTCAGAGCCCTCGCGGGGTGGCCGGCGAAGCTGCGATCGCGCGCCAACGCGAAGGACGCGCGCGGTCGAACGCCGACGCACCTCGCCGCCGCGCGCGATCGCGTCGAGATCGTCGAGCTGCTGATCGACGACGCGCGCGCCGACGTCGACGCCGTCGACGCGGACGCCGCGACGCCGCTGCACCACGCCGCGAGCGCGGGGCATCACGCCGTCGTCGAGGCGCTCATCGCCAGAGGCGCGCGCGTTGACGCGGTGGACGGGCACGGGTGCGGAGCGCTGCATCTCGCCGCGGAGTGCGACCGTCAGAAGGTCGTGCGAAGGTTGCTCAAGCACGGCGGCGCGGACATCGCGTCGAGGAACGCGCGAGGGGACATGGCCGTGCACTTGGCCGCCGCGAGGGGGCATCACGACATGGTGTTCGGGCTGCTCCCGCGAGAAGAAGAAGAAGAAGACGACACGTCCGCGTCCGCGTCGCGCGTCGGCGCCGGGTCTCGAGTCGGGTCTTCTCGAGGCGGCGCCTCCGAAGTCGGCGCCGACTTCGCGTCCGAAGTCGGCTTCTCCGAGTCTTCTCAAATCTCCGAAGCCGAGGCGACGCGCCGCGCGCTCGACGCCGCGCGCGTCGAACGCCGCAAAGCGCGCCAGCTCGACCGCGACAAGCGCCGCGCGCGACGCGCGCGCGACCCCGGGACGCACTCGAACCTGACCGGCGTCAACGCCCCCGGGCACCGCGGGTGGACGGTCCTCCACTACGCGTCGCACGGGTGCCACCTGGACATCGTCGAGCGGATTCTGCGGAATAAAAACGCGGAGCCGTCGCCCGTGGACATCACCGGCGCGACGCCGCTGCACCTCGCCGCGGAGAGCGGATCCACCGCGATCGTGGAGGCGCTCCTCGCCGCGCCCGGCGTGGACGCGAACCTCAAGACCGACGCCGGGTTCACGCCGTTGCACCTCGCGGCCATCTCCGGTCAGGCCGCCGCGTGCCGGTCGTTGATTCGATTCTCGCGCGAGCGCACCGCGGAGCTGATACGCGACGCGGAGGCCGCCGCGGAGCGCGCCGCGGTCTCGGGCGCGATGGCGAAGCTGCGGAAGAACGACGCGAAGGCGGTCCGCGACGCCGCGGAGGCGGCCGCGGAGGCGATCGTCGCCAGGGAGTTCGCGGAGGACGACGCCGGAGAGGCGCTCGACGTCGACCAACCCGCGGCGAGCGGATACACCGCGTTACACCTCGCGTCCATGCGCGGCCAGGACCGCGTCGTGGAGCTGCTCCTCGGCGAAGGCGCGAAGATACTCGCGGGCGACGACGACCGCACGCCCGTGCACCTCGCCGCGGAATGCGGCTCCGCGGCGTGCCTGACGCGTCTCCTCGCGTCGGTCCGCGACCCAGCGGCGATCGTCGACGTTCGCGCGGTCGGAGGCGTCACCCCCGCGCTGCTCGCCGCGAACCGCGGGCGCGAGGATGCGATTTTCGCGCTGCTTTGCGCGGGCGCGGACCCTTTCATCCCGGACGCAGAAGGGAACACGTGCCTACACGGCGCGTGCGCGGCGGGGAAGCCGCTGATGTTCCTCGAGGTGTTACGCCGCGCCGCGGCGGAGCGAAGACCGATCGCCACGCTCGACAAGCCCAACGTCAGGCGCGAGCGTCCGCTGCACTTCGCGTGCCGCGGCGGATCTCTCGCGATGGCGCGTGCGCTTCTCGACCGCGGCGCGGACGCGACCGCCGAAGACGACCGCGGGCGAAACGCGCTGATGGCCGCCGCGGAGACGGGCGCGGTCGGCGTCGCGTCGTTACTGGTGGAGCACGCGCGTCAACGCGGCGACGAGAAGCCCCTCGGACTCGAAACCACGGCGGCGAGCGTGCGGTGGACGGCGCTTCGGAGGAGTTTGAGCGACGTCGTCGCCGCGACGCGAGCAGTGCCGCCGATCGACGTGGCGGCGCCGAACGGCGCGAGCGCGATGGCGTTCGCGGCGTTCGCGGAGAGGCGACTGATCGCTTCGCTGTCGCACGGCGAGGGCGACGAGAAGTCCTTCGCCAACGCGCGCCCGAAATCCTTGTGGGACGTGATCAACATGGCGCAGGAGCAATATAAACGCCGTCAACGCGACCGTCACGTGAACCATCTCTCCGAGGTGGACGGATACTCCGCGATGCACGTCGCGTGCGACCGCGGCCACGCGGAGCTCGCGCGTCTGTTGCTCAACTCGGGCGCGGACGTCGACGTCAAGGACGGCGTCGACGGCGACACGCCTCTGCATCTCGCGACGCGCGAGGGGCACATGGAGATCGTGAAGCTGCTGGTATCGCGCGGCGCGTCGCAGACGAAGAAGAACGCGCTGTGGTACACGCCGTTGCACCTCGCGGCGAGGAACGGCGACGTGGAGGCGCTCAGAGTCCTCGCGGACGCCGCGCGGGCCGCCGGGGACGACGTCCTCTCCGAGGTGGTCAATAAACCGAGAAAGGACGGCACGTCGCCGCTGCACAGCGCGGTCGAGCTCGGGCACCACGGCCGCTGCGCGCGAGAGCTTCTGCTTCGAGGCGCGGACTGGAACGCGCGGACGATCCGAGAGGAGTCCGTGCTGCACAAGGCGAGCATGGACGGAAACGCGGTCATCGTGCGGTTGATTCTTGGCGCGCGCGAAGAAGCCATCCATCGACTCAAACACTCGATCAAGTGTCCCGATGCGTCCGATGAAGACGACGACGACGACCCTCCCGAGCTCGAAGACGACCCGCTTCACGCGAGGGACTCCACCGAGAGCACGCCGCTGCACTGGGCGTGCGAGGGCGGGCACCTGGAGACGGTCAAACTTCTCGTCGAAGCCGGCGCCAGCGCGAACATCGGAGGGATGTGGCGCGGCTCCACCGCCGTGCACCTCGCGTCGCGTAACGGCCACGTCGACGTCGTTAAATATTTACACAGCATCGGCGCGAACATGAACGCGCAGGACAGCTGGAACTACGCGACGCCGCTTATTCTCGCCGCGGAGGGTGGCCACGCGGAGACGTGCGCGTTCTTATTGGACCGCCGCGTCGACGCCAAGGTGAAGGATAAGTTTGGCACCACCGCGGCGCAAAACGCGCGAACCGCGGAGGTGCGGCACATCGTCCACGCCGCGGAGACGCTGCGCTCCGTGGTGTTGTTTCTGCACGGCGCGACGACGCACGACGCGTTCCTCGGGTGGAGAGACGCGGTGCAGCGCGCGAAGGTGATGCAGACGCGCGACGCGAAGGGTACATGGCAAATGGTGTTCGCGCTCTGGGGCAAAAATAAAACCGCGACGTATTATTGGCTCTGGCGGCAATGGGAGATGCGCGGGCGACGCCGACGACGGACGTTGGACGACGAGGAGGCGTCGATTCGCATCGCGATCGACGCGATGACCGATAACCCCGGATTCGCGGGCGTTTCCGTCGCGTGCGTCGACAAGCTCGCGCGGTCGTTCGAGGAGGTTTCGTGTCGGAGAAACGAAACCGTGTTCGCCGAGGGCGACCCCGCGACGTCGTTTTACGTCCTCAAAGAGGGCAAAGCGAAGGTCACGATGACGACCGAGGACGACGACGGGCGGACGCACGAGACGCGAGTCGCGAGGCTCAAGACCGGCTCCGCGGTCGGCGAGGTGGCGCTTCGATTCGACGCGCCGCGCGTCGCTTCGTTGAAAGCGGTCACCGACTGCGTCTTCTTACGCCTCGACCGCGACGCGTTCGCGGCCGCGATGGCGACCGAGCGCGCGGCGAACGTCCGGCTCGCCGCGATGGGCGGCGGCGAGGACCGTCCGCGGACGATGCTCGACCCGAACGACCCGGTTCTCGTGGCGTTCTCGAACGAGAAGCTCGCGCGGCCGCTGGAGTTTTGGGAACGCGACCTGCTCGCGACGCTCTTCTCCGTGGAGACGTACGACCCGGGAAGAAAGCTCCCGGCGACGAGCGCGGAGAGTCAGATCGACGACGGGTACGTCGGCCTCGTCCTCCGAGGAAGCGTATCCGCGGTGACGACGCGCCGGACGACCATCACGCGAGGGACGCGGAGCCTGGAGGTGGAAAAGGATGGCGACGTCGTCGAGGTGCGCGCGGGCGACGCGTACTTCTCGATGGCCGCGATCGACCGCGAGGAAGAGGCGTACGTGGTCACGAAGACCGGCGCGAGGTCGCGGACGATCACGCGCGTCGGCGTGAATAAGGCGTGGGTCCCCGCGGGAGGATCGCCCGCGGTCGTCGCGATCATGCAGGGCGAGGACGTCAAGGCGATCCCCGAGGAGTTGCAAGGGGTGCTGTTCCGGAAGAGAGGGTTGCGCGCGCCGCCGGAGTGGAGGCCGCCGCCGCGTCGGTCGCCGCCGGCGTTCTCCTCCGGGTCCGCGCCCGCGGACGCGAACGACCCCGCGCACGTCGAGCTCGCGGCGCTGAGCAACGCGACGCGGAAGGCGCTCGTGGAGGCGGCGAAGGCGAGAGCGGCGAAGGAAGCGAAGGCAGCCGCGAGGGAAGCGAGGGGGGCGGACGGCGACGACGACGGGAGCGACGACGACGGGAGCGACGACGATGGGAGCGACGACGACGACGACGACGAGTCCCCGATCGACGCGCACGGGTTAAAGACCGAACTCGTGACGGAGCTCACGGAGGCGTTCAAGTTCGTGGACACGGACAACGGCGGGGACATCGACGAGAAGGAGCTCAAATTCGCCGCGCGCGCGTTGGGATTCGAACCTCGACCGGAAGAACTGAAGGCGACCCTCGACGCGATGGACGAGGACGGCGGCGGGACCGTCGACCTGGGCGAGTTCATCTCCACGGTCACCGAACGCATCGCGGATGCGACGACCGAGGACGCGCTCGACGTCGCGTTCGAGTGCTTCGACGTCGACGACAAAGGGTGCATCGTGCTCGAGGACATATCGAACGCGGCGAAAATCGTCGGCGACAACGTCACGAGCGAAGAGCTCGATGAGCTCATGAATTTGGGCGCCGCAGACGTCAACGACGACGGCGAGATCGACAGAGAGGAGTTCGCGACCATCATGGACTTCCGTGAGTTGACGTTGGAGGACCGCCTCGACGCGGCGCGACGCGAAATGCGACGCGAGGCGATCGCCGCGGAGAACGCGAAGGTGAGACTGCTTCCCATACGACCCCGTTCGCGTGTTGAACGCCGTTCCTTAAGGACTTTTCCCGTCGTCACTCTTCACCCGCGCTTCCCTTTCAACTTTTGACCGGTGAGACGTTCGACTGACCCACGCGTTCACCCACGAAGCACGCGCGCGACATGTTGAAGGAGTACGCGCACGGCGCCGGGGGTGGGTTCCCCGGGTGTCTGAGAGATAAGACCCGCGCGATCTTCGCGGAGTTGCTCGGGCCCGGCGCGAACGTCGACGAGGATGAGATCGACGTGCGGCACCTCGTCGCGGCGTTGAAGCGCGACGCGCCTCCCGAGGGCGACGGCGCGTTGGCCGCGATGTTGCACCTCCCGAAGCGCATTCGCGCGGGGGACGGCAGCCGGGACAAGTTTGAGATCGTGTTCAAAGAGATCGACGCGGACAGGAGCGGGACGATCGACGTGGACGAGTTCGTGACGTACTTTAGGAAGCTCGCGAAAGAGCGGGTGCGGGACATCCTAGAAGCCGCCATCGCGGCCGCGGTGAAGGACGACGACGACGACGACGACGACGAAGAAGAAGAAGAGGAGGAGGAAAATATCGACGACGACGACGACGGCGGCAAGGAGAACGCCGCGGCCGGGAAGAAGAGCCGCTGGGCGATGCTCAGACGCGGCGGCCTGCGGAACCTGTCCTCCCTCGTCGGTGCGTCAGGACCGAACCACGTCGCGGCGGCGGAGCTTCCCCCGCCGCCGCGAGGGTCGAAGTGGGACGTCCTCCGCCGCGCGAAGCTCGAGACGCAAACGCGCGGCGGTTGAACGACGCGAAGCGTAGGCGCGTAGGTAGACGATAGCATACGATACTAAGCAGCGCGTCGTTCATCATTCACGTTAGTATCATACTGTAGCACACACACAGCACGATGCCTCCCTCACGACGACGACACGACACGACACGACGCGACGCGAGAGCGCTAATACGCCCACGTGAACGAGCCGTCCTTCACGTGCTCGGTCACGCCCACCGTCTCGAACCGACCGGCGTCCTCCCACTTTTCCAACCCGCCCTTGACCTCGTCGTACACCCTCGCCCCGCACGTGTCCGCGCGCATCGCGCACCACCACCGCTCGCTCTCCGGCCGATCTCGAAACACGCCGTCTCGCCACCCGAAGTGTCTCGTCAGGCAGTGATCCATGAAGATGTACGTGGGAAACAACGCCGCGTCCGCGGTGGACGGCTCCGCGCCGGCGACGAACGGCCCTTCGTCCGCGTAGATTTTCATCACTCCCTCGATGACGTCGAGCTGCTTCGCGATGGCGGCGATGCCCTCCGCGCGCTGCTCGATCGGCATCGGGCCGCGGTACATGACGCCTTGGATCGGGACGACGTACTGGTCGTGCACGCGCGTCGCCAGCGCGCAGACCGCGCGTCTCTCCGGGGACTCAGCGGGAAGAAGCGAGGGCCCGACGTCGGCGTGCGCGTCGCAGAGGTATCGCGAGATGACCTCGGACTCCGGCAGCGCGAGGCCGTCGGGGAGAACGAGCAGCGGCATCTTCCCCTGCGGGTTCAGCGCGAGGTACTCCTCGGACTTGAGCCCGCCGATCGTCCCGGGGTCGCGGATCTCGACCGCGTCTTCGAGCCGCTTCCAGTACATGATCAATCGGCATCGCGCGCCGTTGTTCGAGACCGGGACGTCGTAGAGGATCGGCTTGTCCGCGGCGGCGGCGACGACGGGCATCGCGCGGCGTCGTTGGCGCGCGTTGGCGGCGGACGCGCGGCGGAAGAATACGTTTCGCGCGGCGGCGGCGGACGACGCGAGGGCGGCCATGCGGACCTGCGTCGGGCGCTCCGAGACTAGTGAAGACTCGTGCACCCGAAACCTGGGTTTTCGGGGGCGCTTCGCGCACACCGCGGCCGCGCGATGGCGTCGTCCGTCGCGGGCGCGAGCGCGCGCATGTCGCGCGGCGTTTCCGGCGCGGAGAGCGCGCGGGCGGCTCGCGTCGCCGCGCCCTCTCGCGACGCCGGCGCGACCTCGACGTCGTCGCGCGTCGCGTCTCAGCGTCGTCCTCCGCGTCATGATCATCGTCGCCCCGCGCGGCGAGGCGTCGTCGCCGCGGCGTCCGGCGAGGACGCGCCGCCCGCGGCCGCGCCACCCGCGGCGGACGACGAAGACACAGCGCTCGTCGACGCGCAGATCCGCGCGGAGCGCATGGCCGTGCGTCTGAAGCTCCAGAGCGCGGGCGCGAGGCGCGATCGTCCGTCTCTCGACGCCGCGATCGTCCGCGCGGGCGGCGCCGCGTCGTCGTCGTCCATCCCGCCGCGCCCGCCCGCCGCCGCCGCCGCCGCCGCTCCCCCCGCCGTCTCGCCCGAGCTCGAGCTCGAGCGCGCGGCGGTGCGCGCGCGCATGCAGCGCTTCAGCATCAGCCGCTACGGCTACGTGCGGCACGGCGCGAACGCCGGGAGGGTCGTGGACAAGCTCACCGGCGAGGCGCTCTCGCCGTCCACCGCCTCGAGCTCCCTGGACGACGAGTTCGACGACCGCGACAACCGGAGCGTCCAGGAGCGCGTCGGCCTCGCGCGCGAGCTCGTGAAGCAGGCGGAGCAGGCGCGCGCGGAGGCGGAAAGCGAGCTCGAGGCGCGGCGAGCGCGGTTGACGCGGCTGTCGAGGGAGCTGGACGACGCGCGCGCGACGGCGGCGCGCGACGAGGCGGCGCGCGCGGCGGCGGGCGCGGCGGTCGCGGGAGCCGAAGAGCGACGGCTCACGCGCGCAAGTCTGGAGGAGAAGCCCGTCGCGGCGCCGCCGCGCGTCGGCGCGTCGAAGGCGACGCTGCGGCGGCAGACGACGGCGGCGGCGGTGGCGGCGGCGAGCGAAGACGAAGACGAAGACGGAGACGGAGACGTCGCGGGGTCATCCGAGTCGGACGGATCCGCGTCGTCGAGGTTGAGATCGCGCGAAGACGAGGCGCTGTCGCGCGCGTCCGCGGCGATCCGCGCGCGCGCGTCTTCGAGCCTGAGCCGCCTTCGCAAGCGCCGAACGTTGAAACGCGGGCAGAGGAAGGTGGAGAGCTCGCGCCCCGCGGCCGCGCCCGCGACGACGACGACGACGACGACGACGACGGCGGCGACGGCCGCCGCCGACGACGACGACGACTGCCGAGACGAGGGCTCGGACGGGTGCGTCACATCGCTGTACCAAGACCCGGTGAACGACCCGTCGCGCGCGAAATTCTCCTCGCTCGGGTCCGCGGCGTCGAACGCGCCGTCCACGCGCGCGGTCTTGCCGAAGCCGGTGTTCGTGCTGTCCGACTGCACCGGCGAATCCGCGGCGAACACGTGTCGCGCGGCGTTGACGCAGTTTGAAGACGTGAACAATCTGGAGATGCCGACAAACTTTTACGTGTTTCGATTCTTGAGCGAAGAGAGCGACGTGTACAAGATCGTGCAGCAGGCGAAAGAGGACGACGCGCTCGTGGTGCACACGCTATCGGACGCCGCGATGGCGACCGCGGTGGCGACCGCGTGCAAGCTGTACGACGTGAAATCCGTCAACTTGTGGGGTCGGCTCCTCACCGCGATGGAGGAGCACTTGGACATGAACCGCACGGGCGTGCCCCTGAGCGCGATGGGCCGCGGCGGCGGGGTCGGCGAGGACGCCGCCGGCGGCTCGCGGCCGCGTCGAGGACACGCCGCGGCGGAGAGCCTGTCGAACGACTACTACAAGCTCATCGAAGCCGTGGAGTTTACGCGGCAGATGGACGACGGCGCGCGGCCGGAGCGGTGGAAAGACACGGACATTCTCATCTTGGGCGTGTCGCGCACGGGGAAGACGCCGCTGTCGATTTACTTGGGCCAGCGCGGGTACAAGGTGGCGAACCTCCCGCTCGTGCCGCGGGATGGAAAGCTCATGGTACCGAAGCAAATCTCGGACGTGGACCCGTCGAGGGTGTTCGGTTTGCTCATCGACGGAGACGTGTTGCATTCGATTCGAACGAACCGGCTCTCGTCCATCGGCGTGCGCGCGGGCGGCGCGGACGCCGCGACGAACGCGAGGAGGGAGTACAGCGCGATGCGGCAAGTCACGCAAGAGCTGAGCTTAGCCAAGGCGCTGTACGCGCGGAACCCGGAGTGGGAGGTGTTGGACGTGACGCACAGGGGCGTGGAGGAGACGGCGGCGAAGATCTTGCGGAAGATGTTCACGTCTGAAAACGCCAACAACTTTCAAGGGATGGTCTCGACGTGACGACGCGACGATCGATCGCCGTTCTGTGAGAGGACGAGATGTCGTGTCGTGTCGCGTGGTGGGTGTTTTAGAAAGAATCGTAGCATTTCGAATATTTATCAGACGGCGCCGTCCCTTATCATCCCGTCGTGCGTGATCGTCAGTCGGGACAGCCCCGCGTGCGCGCGTCGTGAAAACAACTCAACCCCCGGCGCGCCAGGGGTTTTTTTTAGGCCCTAAACCCTGCTTGCCGCCGCCGCCTCTCTTCTTCTCTCTCGCTCACTGCTGCGCGCACTGCACCCGCTGCCCGGACGGATCCTCGTCGTCGTCATCCATCGTAGCGTCCCGCTGCTGCTGCTTGTTGCGTCGCATCTCGGACTCCATGTCGACGTCGTGCATCGTGCACTCCTCGTGCGCGTCCGTGACCATCACCGGCGGGTTGATGCGCTTCGGAAGAATCTTTTCGAGCGTCTTCATCTCGTCGTCGCCGAGGTCTCCGGGCTCGGGGAACTTCACGGTGAAGTGCACGAACAGCTTGCCCTTCTGGAACGGCCTTCCGTGCATCGGCATCCCCTCGTCGAACACCGCCTTGAACGAGTTCGGCTTCACGACGTCGCCCTCGTTGGTCGCGATCACGAGCTCGCGCTTGTCCAGATGCGTCACCGTCATGCTAAACCCGCACAACGCTTCGACGAGAGAGAGCGTCTTCTCGAGGAACAAGTCCGTACCTTTGCGCTTGAACGTCGCGTGCTCCTTCTCCTGAACGACGAACACGATGTCGCCGGGGATGGTCCCGGGGGCTTCGTCCGCCTCGCCCTGGAACACGATCTTCTGGTTGTTCACCATGCCTTTCTCGATGTGCACCTCGAGAACTTTCTTCTCTTGGACCACCTTCGCGCCGCGGCACTGCCCGCACTTGTCCTTCTCGGAGATGACCTGCCCGCTGCCCTTGCACTCGTTACACACGGTCTGCATCTGTTGCACCATCCCGGGCGCGATCTGACGAACGACGACGCGCACGCCGCTGCCTTTGCACGTCCCGCAGTGCCCGCTCGCGCCGGATTTGCTTCCTTTGCCGTCGCACTTGGGGCACAACACGTTCTTCGCGAGCGAGAGCTTCTTCGTGATGCCGTTGTACAGATCCTCGAGGTTGACCTTCAGCGCGTGGACGACGTCCTCGCCCTTCCGCTGTCGCTGCCGGCCCCCGCCGCGGCCGCCGCCGCCGAACGGGTTCCCGCCGCCGCCGAACATCGCCTCGAAGATGTCAAACGGCGATCCGCCGCCGCCGCCGCCGCCATCCTTCAGGCCCTCCTCGCCGTACTGGTCGTAGATCTCCCTCTTCTCGGGGTCGGAGAGGACTTCGTACGCGGCGGTGACCTCTTTGAACTGCGCGCGTGAATTGAATTTTGGGGGGGGGGGGCGGTGGGGTCGCGAGCGACGTCAGTCGGTCGTTCGGTCGCGCGCTTCGATCACAATCTTGGAAAGTTTTTTTCGGCGGGCGCGCGCGAACGAAGCGAAGCTTCGATCGGTCGGTCGATCGGTCGCGCGGATGGATCTGACGCCGGAGCGACGCGTCGCCGCGCGGCGGACGCCCGCGTCGTCGCGACCGACCGCGCGATCGCCGCCCGCGACGACGACTACCGGGACGAACGAACGAACGGCGGGGAGTGACGGACGGACGGCGTCGGCGTCGGCGCGCGGCGGACGCACCTTGGCTTCGTCGCCGCCCTTGTCCGGGTGATTCTTGATGGCCGCCTTGCGGTACGCCTTTTTGATCTCGTCCGGACCGGCGGACTTGCTCACGCCGAGGACGTTGTAGAACTTGTCGTTGTCGCCCTGACGCGGGGAAGGCGTCGAGGAAGAGAGCGGGAGGGAAGGGCGTCAGCGCGGAGGTCGCGGCGCGGTGGGGACGCCGCGTCCGAGGCGTCGGCGGCGTCGGAAGGATGCCGAAGAAATAAATCTTTTCTTCGCGCGCGTCGCGGCGTCGCTCGCGCGCCGCCCCGCCGACAGGGCGGTTGACCACCGCGCGGGACGTCGCGACGCCGACGCGTCGAATCCATCCTCGCGTCCGCGGCGCGGTCGCGATGTCGCGTCGCGTCCGCGCGGCCGCGCCGCGCGCCGCGCGCGCGAACGCGGCGCGTCGACGCCGATCTCGCGACGCGAGGACGACGCGACGCGACGCGCGCGACATCCGTCCGCAGATCGGCGGCGATTGGAAGCGACCGGGGACGGATGGACGATCGCGCCGCGCGAGGAGGAGGGCGCGCGTCGCGACGCGACGGAGCGCGCACCTTAGGGGGGCGCATCCCTCCGAAGTTCATCTTGGCGTCTCTTCGCGTGTCAGCGAGGAGTGCGCGGCGGCGCGCGTGGTTGTGCGGGAACGACGGAGGGATGGCGGGAGGAGACGGACGAGACCGCGGGAGGCGGACGGACGGAGAAGAAGAAGCGCGCCGAAACAGACACAGAGCGTGCGAGCCACGAATCTCGAACCGTGACTGAAACGCATACGTTTTGGCACGTACTACGCGGAAAAACTACTCGAGTGCTGGTCGTCGACGTCGCGACGTCGCAAAAAGCCCCGCGATCCGTCGCGGGCGCCGACACAACAGCTCGACACCATGGCCGCGACCGCCGCGCGCCACGCCGCGTGCATCGCGTACGCCTCGCGCGTCGGCGCGACGCGCCCGTTCTCGTCGTCCCGCGCCGTCACCCGCGCGGTCGGCGGCCAGCGCGCCGCCCTCCTCGGCGGCGACGACGCGCGCGCGCGATGGACGACCACGACCTCGGCGAATAAATCGTCGTCGTCGTCGTCGTCGCGCCGCGCGCGCACGTTTCTCACCGTGCATGCGAAGAAGAAAGGGTTCGCGGAGCTCCTCGGGAACCTCGCGCCGCCGAGCGCGGACGACTACAACGGCCGACCGCGCCTCGTGAAGGGAACGGTCAGCGCGAAGCAGCACGTCCCCGCGTCGATCCCGCGGCCGCCGTACGCGGATAACGGGTTTCTCCCGGACATGGTGCGTTCTATACACTGGTCCCCATACGACCGCGTTCGCGTGGTGAACGCCGATCCTTAAGGACTTTTGCCGTCGGTTCTCTCCGCCCACCCCTCGCTTTCAATCCCCGCCCTCGACGCCTTTCAACGCCAGCTGACGCCTTTCAACTCCACCCCAGAACGAGAAGTACCAAATCCACGACGCGGACGGCATCGCGAAGATGCGCGCCGCGTCGCTGCTCGCCGCGCAGGTTCTCGACTACGCGGAGACGCTGTGCAAGCCCGGGGTCACGACGGATTTCATCGACCAGAAGGTGCACAAGATGATCGTCGACGCCGGCGCGTACCCGAGCCCGTTGAATTACGGCGGCTTTCCGAAGAGCGTGTGCACGTCGCTCAACGAGTGCATCTGTCACGGAATCCCGGACACGACCGAGCTCATGGACGGCGACATCATCAACGTCGACGTCACGGTGTACCTCAACGGGTACCACGGCGACACGTCGCGGACGATCATGGTCGGCGAGGGCGTCACGGACGAGGTGCGGCGACTGGTGGACGCGACGGATCGATGCCTCGCCGCCGCCATCGACGTCTGCGGGCCCGGCGTTCCCGTGCGAAAGATCGGCGCGACGATCCACGGGCTCGCGGACGAGCTCGGGTTTGGGGTCGTCGAGAAGTTCGTCGGACACGGCGTCGGGTACGAGTTCCACAGCGGTCCGACGGTGCGCCATCATCGGAACAACGACCCGGGGACGTTGGTGCTGAATCAGGCGCGTTCTCAGTATACACCGGTTCCCGTGCGACCGCGTCGGCGCGGTGAACGCGATTCCTTAAGGACTTTACTTCCCGTCGTTACCGTCCTCCCACCCCACGCTGCTTTCAATCCCGACACACATCGACGCCTTTGAACTCCGCTTCTGACGCCTTTGAACTCCACCCCGACGTCGCTTCGTATGGACGATTACCCTCAGACGTTTACCATCGAGCCGATGTTGACCATCGGCCGGACGAACGATCGGATGTGGAAGGACGGGTGGACCGCGGTGACCGCGGACGGGAAGTGGACCGCGCAGGCGGAGCACACGCTGTTGATCACGGAGGGTGGGGTGGAGATTTTGACCGCGTCTCCCGCGAAGGCGGCGGCGGCGGCGGCGGCGGCGGCGAAGTAGGTCTCGCTTTGTAATTATGCCGTGATGAGCGAGAAAACCGAAAACTCCAACGAACGCCTCGCGAGTAGCAACGATGAAGGATCTGAGAGATCCTCGCGCCCCTCGCGCGGCACCGCGCGATGCACGGCGGACGAGGCGGCGGGCGCGGCGTCGGCGGGCGCGGCGCCGGCACCGCGGCCGCGCCGATCACCTTAGACGACGACGCGATGCGACCGCCCCCCGCGCAGCACGCGAAGGAGCCGTCCGGCGCGCCGCCGCTCTACCCGCCGCTGATTCGCATGCCCCCGCCCCCCGTCCCCACGGAGCGAGAGAAGGAGCTCCTGAAGATAAAGCGCGAGCTGCACGCGTTCTGGCGGAACTCGTGCTACTACCTCGACAGCGAGCCGGAGCGCGGCGAGCACCCCGAGGTCGTCGTCGAGCAGTACGCGGACAAGGTCGAGCGCGAGCGCGCGAAGAACGCGCCGTCGAAGCTCGCGCGGCTGAGAGAGATCATCAAGGACGACGCCGCGTACTTCCCGGCGGAGCTGTTCGCGTGTCTGGGGATCCCGAGCGGCGGAGACGGCGGGGCCGGAGGCGGCGGGACGGCGGGTGGGAAGGCGGCCTCGGGCGGACGCGGCGGCGGCGCGCGTGGGAAGAAGCGCGCGAGAGGGGACGCGTCCGCGGCGAGCGGCGACGGCGACGGCGACGACGACGACGACGACGACGACGGCGAC
>Ga0181559_10003663_pt1 | contig 15053 bp, 9 predicted proteins | sample 011ome_21_FD_133752 | JGI IMG/M metagenome (GOLD analysis project Ga0181559, IMG submission 133752) | Coastal salt marsh microbial communities from the Groves Creek Marsh, Skidaway Island, Georgia - 011508AT metaG (megahit assembly) | ecosystem: Environmental > Aquatic > Marine > Intertidal zone...
GTGTGCGTTACCAATCCCCGACCTACCCACTGGTATGATCCGAGGAAGATTTTCACCCAACGACGGGCAACTATACGTTGGAGGCATGTTCTCTTGGGCTGGAAGCCGGCAAGATCAAGAAGGGGGTCTTTTCAGAGTGAAGTATCGGGGTGGCCCGCACCATCTGCCAACCGAAATTCACGCAGTACCGCAAGCGATTGAAATCACATTCAGTGAACCTCTTGAATCCAACACTGCAAACAACCAGAACAATTACCAGATAAAAACGTGGGACCTGCTGCGAAGCAAGAACTATGGATCTCCACACCTCAATGAAAAGAATCTCTCCATTTCGAAGGTGACACTACTGGAGGATCATCGAACCGTTCGAATTGAAATTCCTGAGCTTCAACCAACAAGGGGAATGGAAATCATTTGCAGACTCAAAGATGAAAACGGCCTGAGTTTTGAACGCACGATCCACAACACCATTTATGCATTCCCAAAACCATAAAAATCGCGTCAGAGTAAAAAGGATTGCAGCAATCCGCAGGGAGCACTTTTTCGGCAGGAGGATTGCACGGCTTATCAGGCAACGGAACTGGCCCGTTCAAAAAGCTGGGAAGACCTGTTCAATCCAGGCTGTAAATTAGTCCACAACGGTGTGCAAAGCCTTCGCCCAAGCCGTACACTACAACCATGAGGTTCGGACGATCCCCACGGAGTAGCGATTCGGTTCGCCTTTCACTTGTTTGATGAGAGGGGGTGAGACGATAAACCAGCTACCTACCTACCTACCTACCGGCCGAACCCACTTGCCAATCGGCTCCTCCAAACAAAACAGGAAAATGGCTACGGCGGATTACTTTTTTTAAATGAACCAATGAGCCACCGAACCGAGGTCACTCGAATGCAATTCAATCGACGACAAGCAATCGCCACCGCAGCTGCAGCATCCACCTATGCGACGATGGCAACGAAACAGATCCTTGCCGCAGAAACCCCTGAATTCCGATTCAACTACATGCTTGCCTCTTGCATGTATGGCTACACCAACGTTTGGGAAATCATTCCCGAAGTAGCGAGAACTGGGGCGACTGCAATCGACCTTTGGCCCAAAATCCATGGAAGCCAACGCGAACAGGTTGATGAAATCGGAGAACAAACATTCTCGACGCTTCTAAAACGATGGAAGGTCGAACTCGGATGCATCACACAATACCAACTGGGACCCTTCGCTTTGCAGGAAGAAATGCGTCTCGCTAAGAGACTCGACTGCAAAATGATCGTTACCGGCGCTCGGGGACCCAAAGGTCTAAAGGGACAAGATCTGAAACAAGCGATTGCAGAATTCCTTGAGCAGATGAAGCCTCATCTTGAGATTGCAGAAGCCACGGGAGTGACGATTGCAATCGAAAACCATGCAAATAACCTGATGGAATCGGCGGACTCATTGAAGTGGTTTCATGAACTACGCTCGTCGGAAAATTTAAAGATTGCACTGGCTCCCTATCACCTCCCGCAGGATTCACAACTAATTGCAGATCTGATTCGTGAGGTTGGATCATCGCTCGCAATGTTCTACGCGTGGCAACATGGAAAAGGAGCGGTGGAATCCATCAGTGCTGAAGAGCAACGACTTCAGATGCCGGGACGCGGCGAATTAGCATTTGAGCCAATCATCTCGGCTCTCAAGGAAATCCAATACGATGGCTGGACCGAGATTTTCATGCATCCTGGCAAACGAGGCACTCCGATTCAAGAATCGATTGAAGGCGTGACCTATGAAATCAATCGCTCACGAGACTACCTCAACGCTTGTCTCACGGCAGCCAATGACTCATCCAACAGAACAGCAACAAGTGACACAGGAAAATCCAAAATGACAGACGACAACAAAGACGAGCAGGCGATCATTCGAGGTGAATTCAATCAACTTAACCCTCGAGAAGCCTATGTCATCCTCAACCAGGGCACGGAGCCGCCGGGACCAGGTGGCTACACGATGACGAAAGATCCCGGAACCTATATCTGCAGACAATGCAATGCAGCCCTGTATCGGTCAGATGACAAATTTGAGAGCCACTGCGGATGGCCTAGCTTTGATGACGAAATTGAAAATGCGGTCACTCGCAGGCCCGATCCGGACGGATTGCGAGTAGAAATCATTTGCAGCAATTGCAAAGGACACCTCGGGCACGTCTTTCAAGGAGAAGGATTTACACAGAAAAACACGAGACACTGCGTGAATTCGATCTCGATGCGATTCATCAAAAAAGGGGACGACATTCCCCCGATGATCGTCAAATCCAAGAAATAGTTTGCAGAAAGCAAGACGTTCGCCAATGATTCTATTTATTAGATTTGCTGGCTGATTATCGTTTTCCATCGATCGCCAAGCAATCAATCGTGGCGATCATGGCACGGGCCAATCATGAACAAGTGAAAACAAAAGAGTATTTCCACAAGCAGTACAAAACTCAGCACCTGATCCACTGGATACCTTCGTTGATCCGACGGCCCACTGGGATGCGAATTGACACTTTTGTGCTTGCTCACGAGCAACCGTTTCAAGACCTTTACCACCCAAGCTTCTCCAGTGACTCGAATCCTTATCACCGCGTTTGAGCCGTATGAGCGGTGGGCAGAAAACTCTAGCTGGCTTGCCTTATGCGACCTAACTAGGTGGTATGACGGTGATCTTGAATTGGTGACGCGTCGCTACCCGGTTGACCTCTCCCGCTTGTCTGAATCCTTAAGCAAGGACCTTCAAGGTGATTTCCCCTTAGTAATCCACCTTGGACAGGCACCGGGATCAACGCATATTCAACTCGAAGCGATTGGACTAAATGTCTTCCGTGATGGGTCAAAACTCATCGATGACGGCCCCGAGGCCTACCGAAGCAATCTGCCAATCGAAACGTGTGCTTCAAAACTTCGTGAAGCGGGGATTCCATGCCGGTCTTCTTACCATGCTGGAACTTATCTCTGTAATGCCGCTCTATACCTGAACCATCATTACACTCGAATCTTTGGCATGCAAACCGAGAGCATCTTTATCCACTTGCCACTGTCACCTACACAGGCGGTGAAGGATGAAACGCACCCAGCAAGCATGAGCACACCAATGGCAAGTGCAGCAGTTGCCATCGTCATGCAGTCACTCGCAGTTGCTTCTGACAAGAAAAGCACCTGACCCAAGAATACACATTTGGCAAAAAAAAACGCCGACGAAAAATTTCTCATCGGCGTTCACGATAATAATCAGGTGGCCTATTAGCCTAGTTTCGTGTTGGGTTGAACCCGGTTTGTGATTCTTCCTCTTCTTCTTGAATGATAATTCGCGGGGTGACCATCAGCATCAGACTGCTAGAATCACGACCTGCGGAAACATTTCGGAAGAGTCGACTGACGTATGGAATCTTACTCAAAACAGGAATCCCTCTTTCAACACGACCCTCTGCTTGACGCTTGATACCGCCGAGAAGAATCGTACCGCCGTCGGGTACACTCACCGTGGTGCTAACCGAGGTGAACGCGAAGGTTGGCAACTGAACCGTTGTACCTTCAACAATGTCTTGAGTGTTATTCTCATCTACTGCGTCATCTTCGTTTACAACGCCATCTCCATTGGTATCTTCCTCATCACGACTGCTGGTTCGTGTTGAACGACGACCTTCGTAGGTGAAGGTGTCGACGGCACCAATTTGGCTAAAGAACGGTACGAGTGTCAGTCGGACAAAACGCTTGTCATCACTAACAATACCCTGAACGTTCAATTGTGTCCCTTCGTTGAGAACAACAATGACAGGTTGCTGTGCAACCGCAAAGTCACCAACAACCGGAGTGATACTAATCACAAACGGTCGCTGAGTTTGGTCACTAATGGTTGCGAACTGTCCATCGAACAGCGTCACCTTCGGAGCCTGCATCACGTTACTGCGATTGTCCGACTGAGCAGCCTGCAAGAAGAAGAATGCTTCGATGTCGCTAAGAATCGCAAATCCGATGGTTGAGGGTGTTCCTAATCCGCCAGAACCGAAAGGTGGAGCCAAACCGAAACTGCCGTTATCAAGACGGATATCGAGATCCGCTGTTGGAAGACCATCAACACCGTTCCAGCCGATCGCGACACTTGGACCCTCGTCATCGCTGGGAAGGCCAGAGACGTTGTCGTCAAAGGATGCTTGGAAGTCGACACCGATTTGCTCAGCGAAACTATCTGCAAGCGTAATAAAACGGACTTCGATGGTGATCTGCAAGTTTTGCAGCCTTCTTAGTGATTCCAGCAAGTCCGTAATCTGATCGTGAACGTCACTGGTGGTACTAATCACCAAGCTCAAGTTCTGAGGATACGGAGCCATCGTGCTAGGTCCACCGAGAGCTTCCCACGTATCAGGAACCACGGTGGTTTGAATCAAATCAATCAGAGACTGGAAGTCGGCGAAACTACCACCACCGCTCGCACCACCGGACATCGGCGGATTATTCAAACCAAAACCACCCTGAGCACCCATTGAATGGTACTGTCCCAGAACGTTCGGATTCATACTCGATGGTGAATTATTTCTAGCTAGGCCAGTGCCCAGATCCGTCATGGAGACAGGAACCACTTGCACGTCAGCCTGAGGATTCGACATCTGATAGGCTGCTCGTAACGCACCAGCCAGTCCATCTTCATACCCGCTTGTGAAGTTCGGAATCGGGGTTACCAAGTCCGTCACTCGGTAGGTCTTTGGATAAACCTTACTTCGCTTCGCATCCATGCTTGTGATCGACAAGACATCATTTTCGATCACGTACGTAAGTTCCATTTTGTTCAACATCAAATTCAATGCACTTTTGAGCTTGATGCTGTTTGGCAACTGAAGCGTAACGGGAGTTTCGGCAGTTACGCGAATTGCACTCAACGCACGTTCGTCGATCACCATCGGTACGCCAGTGACGGCCTGTAGCTCGTTCAAAATGTCAGACAGTGCTCGGTTTTCATACTGAACGCTGACTTCGCTATTCAGCTTTTGCTGAATAATTTGCTCTGCGGCACTCAGACGTGAGTCGCCATCCGCCATTGGACGCAGGCGGCGACGAGACAAAGCCTCCCAATCCTGTGCTTCTGGCATTGTCATCGGCAAGTTGGGATCGATCGCAATCATGCTGCGATCAACATCGATCAACGTATCAAGGAAGGCCAGTTCTTTCGCGTCGCGAACTTCTTGGTCCATTAACAAGCGAGTTCCCATACGACTGGTTTGGAACATGCTAACTGCGATTGGATCGCCAGGCTTCAACTCTTGAACCTGCTTGGCAATGACCTCCGCCTCTTGAAAGCGACGGTCTTTAACAAGCTGGTTGAAGGTGTTCACCAATGCGGAAACCTCTTCGTCAATGCTTGACTCCCTCGCTTGCTCGGTAGCCATCTCCAATCGGACCGCTTCGTTCTGCAGATCCAGATTGATTTTTGCACGATTGGCGTCGATGTACTTCTTTTGATCAGCGATTGCTCGGTCAACCATGACTGCAATTGATCGCTTCGATTGCTCGTCGACATCGGCGCCGTCAATTCTTCGACGAAGACTCTCTAAATCGTCGAGAGCATCGAGAGGTACGGTGATCTTCGTTTGTTCGGTCTTAGCGAGTTCTGCAGTGACTTCACGGAAGAGACGACGAGCTCGCTCTTGTGCCTCAAGCTCCGCTCGTTGAATGGGTGTCATCAATGCCGGATCGGCTGCGCTATCCTCGGGAAGACGCTTTGGCTGTAGGAGAGTCAGCTTGTCCTTGAGTTGGTTGCGCGTTGCGGGGTCAAGCTCAGCTTCATGAGCCCAAGCCTCTTTGAACATTTCGCGGGCAGTTTCGGTGTCGCCCGCACTGAGAGCTTTCAGACCTTGCTGATACACCTGTGCGGCGTATCCTTGCCCCGGTTGTGGTAGAGCGGTAACGGCTTGCACCTGAGCGACTTCGGTACCGGCTGTGTTGCTGGCATCAGGATTGAAGAGCATGCGTGCTACCTCGCCCTGATCTTCCATCGCCGCAGCGGTCTGAACTCCACCGTTGTTGTTGTCGGCAAAGTCGATTGCGATTCCACTTCGTCGAGCAGCAGACTCGGCGTCAAGCAGTAGCTGCCAGACACGTGGTTCTCCAACCGCATAGTCGGACTCGGGCACCTTTAATAACTCAGCTTGTCGAGCTGCCTGAAGAGCGGTCTTCACCTCTCCTCGATCCAGTGCCGCTCTCCCGATCGCCGTGAGCCGCAATGCTTCTTTTTTCTTCTCAGCTGCGGTCATGACTGGTGCTGGTTGAGCCAACAGAGCAGGATCGATGCCGATCTGCTCGAGTTGCTTCTTGAGCGTGTCCAGTTCGGCTAACTGCCTCGGTGAGCTACCGGACTGCTGCGAAGCAGCTCGAAACGACTGCACGGCGGCATGGTAGTCCTTTGCGTTCATCGCTCCGCGAATGCGTGCGATCATCAAATCCGTCTGACTTGACGGGATCACGCTCGATACATCTGCGGCAGAGCCGGGCGATGCTGTCGAGGGATCAGTGTTTTGGCCCGAGGCGACTGTAACTGCTAGCATCCATGCTAGGCCGACACAGACGGCACGATAACCTTGTGCGGGTACGAGGCAATTCAACGCGACTCTCCTTCTTCGCGGTGAGACAACTTAAATGACGAAAACAATAGAGCCATCGCGGTGTTCCCCCTCACTCTCCAAGAGCGGAAGTTGACGGCTGTGTCGCTCACTTTATTTCGCCTGGCTGATTGTCAGCCCTGATTCTTTTTCTGATTTCTTTGCTCTGCCCAATCGCATCTACTCGGTGCTTTATCTCGCTTTAAGTAGCAATTTGGTCAGGTACAAAGAACCTTCGTGTTCGGGAATAGTCTCTTTCTCTTACGCGTGTCAACCTCGATCACGCCTCGTTTGAAATTTTCTTTTCTTGATTTCTTTTGCAAGCATTTATCATGAAAATCAAACGCCGATCACTGAGACAACAATCGCTTGCCAAATCCATCTTGATCAACAGCTGTGGAATAAAATGATTGTGCAATCAAAATCTCGTCCACCGAGACGCACCAAACATCATCAATGCACGCTTCCTAAAAATGGTTTTAACCTTATCAATTTTCATGATTCATCTAGAAAGCGACCCTTGAGATGGTTGCCCTGATGACTCACTCTCATTTGAACAAATCATCAAAACCTACGACCACTGAGTCATAAAAAAAGCCAGTCAAAATTGACTGGCCCTTAGTTTTCGTTCGTTGTTAGCAGAAGCAAACCTAAGTTGCTCCTTTGGCTTCTTCTGCTGATTTTTTTTCTGCCGCGGTTCGGTAATCCACAACATCCCAAACTAGGCCGAGGACTCGCAGCAAACGAATCGCCTGCCACGTGATATCAAATTCCCACCAACGATGACCATGCTTAGCCATTCTTGGATAGGCATGGTGGTTGTTATGCCAACCTTCTCCGTAAGCGACGATTGCTACCAACCAGTTGTTACGGCTATCGTCTGTGGTCTCATAATTTCGATATCCCCACATGTGGGATAGGCTGTTGACGAGCCATGTGGCGTGTAAAACCGTTACCAAACGAAGGAACATGGCCCACACAACCATCGAGATTGCCAAATCCATTCCTTGCCACCAATATCCGACCGCAAAGAGAATCCCAGTGACAGCAATATGTGCAGGCAGGAAGAGGACATCCAATACACGCATCCCCTTTTCCTTGTAGAGGTCCGGAGCCCAGCGTTTTAGATATGCGGTGCGATCGCCGTTGTGGGTATGGAATGCCAACCAAGTGAGATGGCTCCACCAAGCTCCATCTCGCGGCGAGTGCGGATCGCCCTCTTGGTCACTACATGCATGATGCTTTCGATGGTCGGCGACCCAATCAAGGGGCGTTCCCTCACCAGCCAACAACCCAATTGTCGTAAAAAAATAACGAACCCAGCTGTAGGTTTTCATGCCGGTGTGAGTCAACAAACGGTGATAACCGAGGCAAATCCCAAGGCTTCCAGCCATCCAGTGAAGAACTAACGTGACCGCGAGTGCCTCCCAAGTGAAGGTCCAAGGAGCGGTCAAAGCGATGAGATGGGCCATTGTCAACCAGCCGATCGCCCAATAACTGATGTTGGCGAATCGCTTACGATCCTCCGTTGTAGGCGCGACGTCTTTTTTTCGCTTCTTGACCTCGGTTCCCTGATCGTGCTGCGCTGTCTCGAACGATCCAGAACGTGGGGGTGCGGGAGTTGCAATGGACATAATCGTTCCTGATGGTGATTTCAAACGGCGGCCTTCGCCACGCGACTTGCTGTGTGAGTAGTCTATCGAATCGTACCGAAGCCGCCGTCCACAAATCACGGGCATTGTGTAACAGCCCTGTAATAATCCTGTCTCAACGCCCCAAAAGTGCGACGAAAAGGCACACCCAACCCTCTGTTTAGGGACGGAGCAGAGTTCGATCTGCGGGAGAGCGGTCGCGAAACTAAGGTTCCGGTGGCAGTCCAAATGGCTTCGCAAGGAGGAAATAGAGACATGCTTCAGCCGTGATACTGCACCAACCTGGCACTAGGGCCCGATCTCTCGTATGGCGAATCTACCGATTTCGTCACGTCATGGACGCGGCGTGGCATCCGATAGCGAACGAACCTTTACCGTTTTGGCCTAACCCAGCTGGTGTGCCTTAGCCATTGCTTCCTCGGCTTTGGCGATGAACTGCTGGTCTTGGGTTCCTGCCCACGCACGTTGATAGGTCACACTGAGAGCGGTGTAATTGAAAGCTTCCTGTGGCTCTAATTCGCAGGCTCGTTCACCATGCTTGATCGCAAGGTCGTGCTGGCCAGTCTTCGTATAGACACGAGACAAGGCCAACTGGGCCAAAACAAAGCTGCCATCCTGTTCTACAATCTTATTCAACCCAACGATTGCCGCGTCAAACTGTTCATCATCAATCAGTCGCTCCACCTCGTTGTATTGCGAATGTATGTCACTCATGGTCGGTATCTCTCAATGATTGGACGTAGCAAAAAAAATGTCGGCTAAACCCGCTTGGCTTAGCCGACATCATCAAAATTCATTCTGAGCTAATTTGCAAGCCTATGCATTACGCAAAGCCGCCTGCGCGGCAGCCAAACGTGCAATAGGCACTCGGAAAGGACTACAACTGACATAGTTCAAACCAACGCGATGACAGAAATCGATCGAAGATGGATCACCACCATGCTCGCCACAGATTCCAACTTTCAACGCATTCTTGGTGCTTCGTCCCTTTTCGACACCCATTTCGACTAACTGGCCCACGCCCGTTTGGTCAAGTGACTGGAACGGGTCAACGTGAAGAATGTCCTGAGCTAGATAATCTGGCAAGAACGTGTTCACATCGTCGCGGCTATAACCAAAGGTCATTTGCGTTAAGTCATTGGTACCGAAACTAAAGAAGTCTGCATGTGCAGCAACCTGATCGGCAGTCAATGCAGCACGTGGAATCTCGATCATCGTTCCGATGAGGATATCCAACTTGCCATCGTACTTCTTGCCTGCCTTGGTTTTCTCAATGGTATCTTCAACTCTTGCACGCAGCGAAGAAAGCTCATCAGCGGTACCAACTAAAGGAATCATGATCTCTGGATGTGCTTTGATTTTCTTCTTCGCACAGCTAATTGCCGCTTCCACAATTGCCTGCACCTGCATTTCCAAGATTTCTGGATACGTGATGCTCAATCGACAACCGCGGTGACCCAACATCGGATTGGCTTCGTGCAAAGCGGCAGCACGCTTATTGATCTCGGCAGGCTTCAACCCTAACTCATCGGCCACGACTTTTTGTGCAGCCTTGTCGTGAGGTAGGAACTCATGAAGCGGCGGATCTAGAAGACGAATGGTGACAGGCAATCCGTTCATTGCCTTGAAGATTCCTTCAAAATCTTTGCGTTGGAAAGGAAGCAATTTTTTCAGTGCAGCACGACGGTCGTCCTCGGTGTCTGCAAGAATCATTGCTCGCATGTGCAGAATTCGATCTGACTCGAAGAACATATGCTCGGTACGGCAGAGACCGATTCCTTGAGCACCAAAATCGCGTGCTCGCTTACTGTCAGCGGGGGAGTCCGCATTCGTACGAACATCCAGAGTTCGGTATTGATCCGCCCATTTCATTAACTTTGCAAAGTCACCCGAGAGAGTAGGCTCTTGTGTTTCGACTTCGCCGGACATGACTTCACCTGTGGTTCCGTCTAGGCTGATAACGTCTTTTTCACCGAAGGTGCGACCACCCACTTTGATCTTGCGCTTTTTCTCGTCAATCTGGACGGCGCCTGCACCTGCGACGCAGCACTTACCCCAGCCTCGAGCGACCACAGCGGCGTGGCTGGTCATACCACCCGTGCTGGTGAGAATTCCTTGAGCAGCATTCATCCCGTCAACGTCTTCTGGACTAGTTTCATTTCTAACCAAGATAACGCTCTCACCCGCTTCAGCCCGAGCACGAGCGTCTTCAGCGGTGAAAGAAAGGGTACCGACTGCAGCGCCTGGAGACGCTGGTAAACCGCGAGTCAAGACATCTGCGGCGTTCCTCGCCGTCGGCTTGAAGCTTGGCAGCAATAGCTGTGTCAAGTCATTTGCGGGCACTCGCATGACCGCTTCTTTCTCATCAATCAAACCTTCTTTGACCATGTCGCAAGCGATTTTAACAGCAGCTAGACCGGTTCGCTTACCGGATCGTGTCTGCAACATGTACAGAGTTCCACGCTCAATGGTGAACTCAATGTCCTGCATTTCGGTGTAATGGTCTTCGAGCGTTTTCTTGATGTCCAGCAGCTCTTTGTAGACCGCTCGATTCCACTTCGGCATTTCGGCGACAGGCTGTGGGGTTCGAATCCCCGCAACCACATCCTCGCCCTGCGCATTGACCAAAAATTCACCAAAGAACTTGTTCTGACCGGTGTTTGGATTTCGAGTGAAAGCTACTCCGGTACCGGAGTCATCTCCCATGTTTCCATAAACCATCGATTGAACATTTACCGCGGTTCCAAGCAAACCACGAATGTTTTCAATCTCCCGATAACGAACAGCTCTCGCTGTATTCCAAGATCCAAAGACCGCTTCAATTGACAGTTGCAATTGCTTAATCGGATCCTGCGGGAAATCTTCGCCAGTGTGCTTCTTGTAAACCGCCTTGTAGGCTTCACAAAGCTCCTTTAAGCCCTCGGCAGGGACATCGGTGTCTTCTGTCACCTTGTACTTTTTCTTGACAATATCGAAAGCATGCTCGAATACATGGTGATCCATCCCAACCACAACGTCGCCAAACATGTTGATCAAACGTCGATAAGCGTCGTAGGCAAAACGCTCGTTATTGGTCGCTTTGGCGAGACCTTCTGTCGCCTGATCATTCAAACCTAGATTCAAAATGGTATTCATCATACCGGGCATCGAAACGGCCGCCCCGGAACGCACACTCACCAGGAGAGGGTTCGCTTCATCGCCGAACTTTTTCCCAAGTTCTTTCTCGAGAACTCGTACCGCCTTGTTGACTTGCCCCATCAACTCCTCAGGAAGCTTCTTACCAACTTTGTAGTAAGAGTCACAAACTTCAGTCGTAATTGTGAAGCCAGGAGGAACGGGAAGACCAATGCTGGTCATCTCAGCCAAGTTGACTCCCTTGCCGCCCAAAAGTGCCTTACTCTTACCTTTGCCTTCGGTTTTGGTTTTGCCGAAGTAATAAACCATTTTATTGGTTGCCATAACGTTTATTTCTCTCTCGTTTTTGATAGAGGCAGTACTGAATGGTTAACGATATCTGTTTGTTTTTTTGACGGATCGTTTTTTAAAAATGGTGGTCAAACTCTCCACAGACGACCCTGACTAGATTCTCGTGCGACAAAAGATGAACTTACATCTCCATCGCGAGGCACTTCATCCAAAGTGCCAGTGACTCCACCGCTCATGGCTTTTTACTACTTTTAGGCGTCACAAGTGGGCTTACCTCACACTGCTGCGATGAACCAATCCCGCCTGAAATCCGTCGAACAAGCCTGCAAATGCCCTCAAGCCTACAAATGCCCTGGGCAAGGTGTTAACGACTACCAAACGAGGCATTCCCTACACGACCCAGAAGCTTCGAAAAGGGCGGTTGAGAGGATACATGGGAATCTATTCGCTAGATCTTTTCCAGTCGTCAAACTATCCCTTTTCGCGTCAATTTATTTGCGCATCGACAGATGGTCAATGACGACAAGCTCATCAGATTGTCTCTACAACCTGATAAGTACGTTAAAAGCAGACTGTTCGCGATAATCGGCGTAATCAAACTCGACCCGAAACACCACCAACCATTGGTTCAGATGACTTGAGGCCACCTCAACAGTTGAGCCGCGATCCAATCACAACTAACACCGAGCGAGGATAAAAAAGAGCCATGCGAAACCTTCGCATGGCTCTTCACATCAGTAGGGCTGACAGGAATCGAACCTGCACTCCCGAAGGAACTAGATCCTAAATCTAGCGCGTCTGCCAGTTCCGCCACAGCCCCATCGTGATGTCATTGATGTATTTTCTCGTGCTAGCTGTCAGATGACACAAGCACTCGGTGCAATCCGCTATGCCGTTGCGTCGTCGGATGCAACCGTCGGGACGACCCATACCTTGACGCTTGCATCAACTTCACTGTGAAGGTGAATTTTGACGGTGTAGAGACCCAACTCCTTAAGAGGTCCTTCCAAGCGAACTTGGTCTTGGGCCAAAGTGAAGCCTGCGGCTTTCAATCCATCAACAATCTCATGGGCGCCTACGGACCCGTACAAATGCCCTTCATCATTGGCATTCGCCTCAATCGTGATGGACTGCTTACCGAGTTCCTCAGCCAAGGAACGGTACTCGCCCAACTTTGCGATTTCGATAGCTCGGAGTTTTTCGCGGTGCTTCTCTACCATCCGCTTGTGGTGATCCGTTGCTACGGTTGCCAAACCATGTGGAAGCAAGTAATTCAACGCATAACCGCGGCGAACTTCGACAATTTCGCCCTGCTTGCCGAGGTGCTCGACGTTATGAATCAGTAGCAGTTGAATACCACCATTTTGCCCCTGAGGCAGACGCTTGAACATATGGGACGACTTACGTCGCTTCACTGGTGCTGTCATCGGATCACTCGATTAAGTTACAAACTGATTTGCTTTTTGCGATATTCTTCGCTGTGTGTCGTGACTGTGTCTTCGGCCTTGCGAAAACCTACAATCGTTTTCGAGGGTTCACAATTCGCATCACCCCCGAAGTTAATCTTAGCCTTAGAAGGGAATATCGGGATCATCGTATCCCGCTCCACTTCCTGTTGGCTGAGCATCACCACGCCCTGCTGTGGACTGCGGTGCTTCGCTATACCCACTCGACGCATCCACATCAGATGACCTCGAGCGACCTCCACCACCACCTCCACTTGCTCCCCCAAGCATCTGCATTCTCTCGCAGACCACTCGAAGTTTGCTACGCTTTTGTCCTTCGGTTTCCCAAGTGTCGAGCTTTAATCGACCCTCAACCAAAATCGGGGCCCCCTTGGACAGGTACTCACTTGCAACCTCAGCGGTCCTACCCCAAAGGGTCACATCCACGAAGGTCACCTCATCTACCCACTCACCATTGCTGTTCTTACGGCGATCGTTCACGGCCATTCCGATCTCGGTAACGCCTGTACCACCCGGCGTGTACTTCAACTCGATATCACGAGTCAAATTACCTACAAGAATGACACGATTGAAACTCGCCATCGACTTACTTAGCCTTAAGAACTTGGGTTAGCGTAGAGAGACAAGGTTCGATGCGTCTAGACGCCCGCAGTCTCTTCTTCCTTTGCTTCCGCGTCAGAATGTGACGACATCACAATTTTCTCTCCGCGTGCATTCGCCAAAATCGGCTCAACCAAACGCGGTTCGAGTTTGATGGTCATCTGACGAAGAACTGGCTCACAGAGAGCAAATGCTCGATCCAATTTCGAAAGGCCCACGCCCTCCATAGTGAAATAGGTGAGCCAGTAGGTTCCTTTCTGATGCTTGTCGATCGGATACGCAAGCTTTTGTTCCATCCACAAACGATTCACAAGAACTTCACCGCCGGCCTGCTCAACCAAATCTGCAATGGTTTTGCTAACGCCGCCTGGGTCTCTTGCGTACTGGTTGCTATCGAGAATCAGAAGTGTTTCGTAAGTATTCTTAGCCACGATTGACCGGTCTCTCTATTTTGAAATGATCGTTTCCAAAGTTTTATTCATGTATCGACCTGCAATCAACGGCCGAAATTTGTTTTCGCGATGAAACAGCGCGAAACTGTCGCTTCTCGATTGCTTAACTTCGCCCATCTGAGCAAATCATGGCGATTTCACCCACCCATTTGGGGAGTTAGGACGCTAGACAAAAGCACGCCGAAGAAACCGATGCTTAGGTCCTTCCATCTCCACCAAAAGCTCTAAATCTTTATCGCCTTCATTCAATTCACAAAAATGAAGCGAAAAACCTCATCGCTCGGAACCCTAATCACTCTTAGGCTTTCCGTTGTATTGATTCATCACATAATCAGACCCGTGTACACACCAGTCCACAACGGCCTTGGCCGCCACCTCGGAAGCCTGCTCCATGGCAGCACTCTCGTTCTTGGTAAACTTGCCAAGAACATAATCGGCAGGATCCCATCCTGCCGGTGGACGGCCAATTCCGATTCGCAATCGGGCAATTTGATTTGTCCCAAGTTGCTTAATCACATCCGCCAATCCATTTTGCCCGCCTGCGGACCCGCAACTCCGGAACCTTAAGCGACCACCCTCTAAATTCATGTCATCACACAGTACTAAAACATGATCGGATGACAACTTGTAGAAATCGCATGCCTGTCGCACGCTTTTTCCACTCAAATTCATATACGTTTGAGGCCACAGGATCAAAAGCTTCTCGCCGACCGAGGCTTCAGCAAACGCTCCCTCGAATCGAATCTTGGATGGCCCCGCACCGGTTACCGCTGCAACCTTATCCGCCACAGCAAACCCGATGTTATGTCGAGTTTGATCATAACGATCCCCAGGATTCCCGAGACCAACAAC
>Ga0181559_10003671_pt1 | contig 15040 bp, 9 predicted proteins | sample 011ome_21_FD_133752 | JGI IMG/M metagenome (GOLD analysis project Ga0181559, IMG submission 133752) | Coastal salt marsh microbial communities from the Groves Creek Marsh, Skidaway Island, Georgia - 011508AT metaG (megahit assembly) | ecosystem: Environmental > Aquatic > Marine > Intertidal zone...
CAAGCCACAGAGCGAGCTGTTCCTCCATACACCCCTCTTATCCACCGGTAAAGGAGGAGGAGGAGGAGGAGGAGGAGGAGGAGGATCAAAGTGATGGCGGCATGGTCATCGAAAACAACGACGCCAGATCTCGCTCGCTCATCTCCGCGTCGTCGAGCACTCGCGCGCGCGCGATGACGCCGTCGTCACCGAAAATCATCCGCAACGTCGCCGGGATCAAAGGACTGCACGTCCTCCTCGACGCGTTCGACGAGGCCGTCGAGAAACGCTTGTTCGCGTCGAACACGCTCTTCCCCAGCGGTCCGGACTATTACAAGAAGAGCAAGCGCCAGGGCGGGCAAGTACACCAGCTCGGCGGCTCCAGGGACTACCCCGAAGATCTCGTCCGCCTCGCGAACGTCGTCCGCGACACCAGGCTCTACGAAGGCTACGTCACCCCGGACTACTGCCTGCCGCTCGTGTACCCGACGAAGGCTTCGTTCAAGGTGAGCTCGCGTCGGTCTTGTCATCGTATCATCGCGACGCGACGCGACGTTTTTTTTTGTTCACTGTGACGTCTGACTTCCTCCCATCCCCCCGTCGTTCGTCCCCTCTCCGCAGGATCACTTCGACGGGCGCGAGCGATGGGGCGAGACCGTCGTCGGCGTGTCGCTCGGTCAGAGCAGCGTGATCTACTTCTGCCCGGACTGCAGGACACAATCTGGTAAGGCGCTGAGCGACGCCGTGCGAAGTCGCAGAAACACGCAGTACACGAGCTCGGACGGCCCCGTCAAGACGGAACTGGTGATCAAGGAGACGAATGTATCCTTCGCGATCGAGATCGAGCTCCCGCGGCGTAGCATATACATCATGAGCGAGAACGCGAGGTACGAGCTCAAGCACGGGATCAGGGCGGTGAAGAAGCCGGCGGCGGGGACGGCGCCGAGTTGGAACCCGCACGGTGAGCGCCGGTCACTGACGCTGCGCGCGCACAAGGCGTACTCGAACGTGTACCTCGAGCGCTTGGCGAAGAAACGGCCGAACGATCAGAAGATACGAGATAGGATCGATGCGCAGAATAAATACGGGACGGACTACAAAGGCATGTCGGAAAAACGCGCGAAGAAGGTCCTGAAAGCCGCGTTGAAGCTGCCCACGAAGCTTCGGTTTAAGGATCTGCCCGGCGCGGGCGCGGGCGTGTCGCGGTCGTTCGTCGGCAGCGGGTATCGCCTCGGTGGCGGTGGTAGTAGCGGTGGAGCCGTCGGCGGTGGAACGAAGCGCGCGCGAAGCGAGGCTGGAGTCATCTGCATCTCGGACGACGACGACGACGAAGCCGGTGGCGGCGGCGGCGAGTCCCGCGGGAAAGACGTCGACGCGGACGACGAACGCGAGATCGCGCGCAAGGCGCGTATCAGTCGCTTCGAGTGAACGAACGAACGAACGAACGATGTTTCTAGCGATGTAACGTCGAACTGCACGAGCCTCGCGAACGTCGTACTCGTTTCATCGCGCGTAATAGTACTGTAATATTTCACGAAGCCGCTCGACTCCGACGCTCATCACGTGGTGGGCGACGTCGTCCCTCCCCCCATCCGCGGCGCGATCGCCGGCGTCGGCACCCTCGGCACCCTCTCCCCCTCGAACGACCCCGCGCCGCCGTTCATCGCGTCCAACGCCGTCATCGTCGGCTCCACGAACCCGGTCTGCCTCAGGATCGCCGTGCGCATCTTCAGCGCGTCTCTACCCTTGAGCGTGTGCCCGCGTCCGCTCACCACGCTGCCGCCTAATAATAACTGGTCCATTCCAGACGCCGCGTCGCCCCAAAACGCGCGCTCGCTCACGCTCCCGGTCCCGCGCGCGCCGTACGTCGACGCGTACACGTGCGGCGGGATGAACATCGCGTCGTCGTCGTCCGGGAGCGAGGACGCGAGTAGCGTCGCGATCCCCCCGCCCGCGCGCGCAGCTTTCGCTGTTCGCGCGTCCGACGGCGACGGCGACCCCCTCTTCCCAGCCGTCTCCGCGTCAGCCGCCCGCCCGGGCGGTCGGACGATCGCGCGCGGGAGCGAGGAGTGCCGCCACGCGGGGAGGGAGCCGTACGTCGCCGACGGGACGCGCGGCGTGAGCTCCATCGCGAAGTGGTCGCGTCGTCGGCTCACGTCGTGGTGGCTCCTGAAGTGAACGAAAAAGAAGCGGTCAGAAGAATATTCGCAAGATGCGCACCGCGGTCCCACGGGTGGTGGGGACGACGACGCGCGGCGGGAGAAGCGAGCGCGGAAGAGGAAGCCGGGCGGCCGCGCGACGGACGGGGAGATATAGACGGTCGCCAACGGCGTCGCCGGGTATCGTTCGAACGAGCCCGCGCGTCTTCGCAGAGGGTGTCGAAGGCGCCGAGAGAGGGGGGGGGGAAACGGATGGACGCTCGCTCGGGAGACGCGCGGGCGGCGCACCCTTCGTCGTCGTCTTCGTCCTCGTCGTCGCTGCTCACGGACGCTCGCTCGGCGTCGAGGTCGTCTCTCTCCTCCTCGTCGCCGTCCATCGTCCCCCAGACGTCCTCCTCGCAGAGCTCGAGGAGGTCTTCGGCTTCGCCGTCCGCCGCGCCCTCGACGTCGTCGTCGTCGTCGTCATCGGTTTTCTTCTTCGTCGTTCTTCCCCCGATGTCGACGACGACGACGGCTTCTTCGGCCGCTGCTGCCATCTCGTCCGATAGCAGCGTGAATACGCGCGCGAGAGAGACCGACCCCGCTCGGAGCACACGCGCGTCGCGTCGAGTCTCGAGTGGGGAAGTGAGCGCCATGCGTCGTCGCCGTGGCTTTTTATCCGCGACGAAAGGACGCTGCGCTGTCGGACGGCACGTCAGCGTCACCGCACGGCAGCCGCGAAAGGACCAAACGCTGACGCGGCAGATTTATCTACGATCGACTGCCGATTTACCTTTCAGCAGATACGATGAAAGCGAAAAAACCTTTCAAACGACGCGCGTTTGATCGGCAAAAAAAAATAGATTTCGGCGGGAATCGAGCCCGGGATTTCCTTGGACATGACGAGACTGCTTTAGGAAAAGGATTTTTTGTCATCGCCACCGCACGAAGTGCTCCATTCGACCTGAAACTCCATGGAAAGCGGCGTCACGTCATGTAGACCACATCGCGGGGCAAAAGATGATCCCGCTGGGAGTCGAGCCCAGGTTTCCACGGCCACAACGTGGGGTACTGACCACTATACGACAGGATCCTTTGACATACCGTGCAGTAGCACAGCATTGGCATAATCGGCGGTTTTTAGAGATATATACCCGCCCTCTCAGCTTCTCACTGCTGGAAAAGCGAAGCCAAACACGCGGCATTTCGCACTCTCCTCGCGCGCTTTCGCAGCGAGACGCCGCGCTCGACCCAGAACCCGGCGGTCCATCCCTCGCGCCGGAGTGAGTGAGTGGCGGGTCATCCGTCCACGATGCCGTACCGCGCCAGCGAGCTCGCGTCCGAGGTCGCGCAGGTACGACCGCCGCGTCGCTCCGCTCGATCCCCGCCCCCCTCGCGCATTCATTTCATTCGTCCCGCGCCGTTCGCTGCGCGGGATCCCGGCACCCGCCATTCTGACGCGCCCCCGCGTTGACGCGCCCCTCCCTCCATCCCTCCCCCTTCCGCGCCGCCGCAGGCGTTCCTCACCGCCCTGGACACGTCGCTGTCGCGCACGTACCGCGAAGAAGAGCGCTCGTGGCGAGGCGAGGACCGGGAATGGCGCGCGCAGGACATGGACTTCCGCGTCGAAGAGCGCGACTGGTGGCACCTCGAGCACCTCTGGAGGCAAGAGAACCGAAAGTGGAGGCTCGAGGACATCGAGCAGCGCGTCCTGGAGAACGCGCGATGGGTGTGGCTGCGATACGCGGAGAAGAACCGCCGCGACGTCGAAGAGAAGAGCGAGCAGCTGAAGAGCATATCCAACCTCAGCGCGCTCATCGGCGGCTTCGCCGTCGTCGCCTTCGTCGAGCTCCAATTCCACGACCCGGAGACGCGCCCGTCGCAGAGCGAGGCGCTCATCACCGCGTACGCGGCGACGACCGCGCTGACGGTCGGGCTGATGCTCAACTCCATGGTGCTGTGCTCGTTCATGCTGTGCTCGATCCTGCGGAACGGGAAGACGTACGTCAGCGAGGACGAAGAGGCGGAGTACCTGTATCGATGCCGGCGGTTCGCGTTGGAGTTTACCTCCGGGGATAAGCCGCCGCTGCCAAAGCGTTCGTTCGAACGGCACTGGGAGACGCGGTGCGAGGACGACTGGCGGCACGCGTTTCGAATGTTCACGTGCGGCGTCCCGGTGTTTATGGTCAACATCGCGTGCATGGCGTGGCTGAAATTTAACTACAGCTACGCCGCCGCGGGGACGGCGACGGCGGTGGCGGTGTGCGCGACGGCGGGGTGGGCACGCACGCAGATGAACTGGGGCTGGCACATCTCGCGTCGATACCACGGGCGGGGGAACCACCCGGGCGTGCGCGGCGGCGGCGGCGGGAGGGACGGCGGGTGCGGGCTGCCGTTCGATTGGCACGCGCGGCCGGACGCGGTGGTGAAGCAGCCGAGCGGCGCGGGGGGGGCGGCGGCGGCGGCGGGGGCGCCGCCGACGCCGCCGTCGAACGCGAACGCGCACGGCGGACTGAACAACCCGTTCGACGACGACGCGCGGCGCGGTCCCGGTCTCGACGCCGAAGACGACGCCGACGACGACGATGACGTCGCGTCCCCGGAGGAGGTCGAGCTCGAGCGGTCGTTGGGGCTCGATGATCTCACCGCGCGGCGAATCGCGAGCGCGACGGATCGAGCCGCGTCGACGACGTCGCCGGCGGCCGGCGTCGGCGCCGGCGCTGGCCTGCCCCCGCCGGTTCGCCCTCGCGCGGAGTGGGGCGACGCGCGCGAGAGCTTGGACCGCGCGTCGAGGACGAGCGAGGAGGTGAAGTTCGTGGAGCGGACGTCGCCGACGGCGCGCGACGTCGCCGCAAGGCGCGAGCGCCGGGCGAGCGAGGAAAAAACGGACGCTTGCGGCGGCGGCGCCGGCGGCGATCCGTTCGAGGCCGCCGCCGCGGCGCTGAGCGAGAGCGCGAGGAGAGAGGAGGCGGAGGAGAGCGCGCGCGCGTCATTGGGGGTCGCGCAGGGGGAGTCGTGGAACACGTTCGGAGGCGGCGGCGGCTGCGTCGGCGGCGCGAAGTGAGCTGAGCTCCTCCAGTACACGTAGTGTTAGCGTCGTGAGCGTGAACGAGCACTGCAGCTGCAGAACGCGAACGCCTCATCAGCGACTCGCCCGCGAGTGCATTTTCCCCGAAAAGAGCCGAAAAGTCGCTGCGCGCCCGCGCTCGGAAACCACTGCGGAGCGCGCCTCCGTCCCGTCACGATGGCTCTTCGTCAAGCGATGAGGCGCCTCGGCGCGCTGTCGTCGCAAACGTCCACCGCCGCGAGAGCGTTCACGACGTCCGCGCCTCGCTTGGAGGCCACGGAGGCGCAGAAGGAGAGCATCAAATCGTTCATGGACGCCTTCGACCAGAACAAGCCGATCCCGACGATGGACCTGCCGTCGACGCCGTCGAACTTCATGAGCCCCGAGCGCGAGGTTCCGGCGACGCCGCCGGAGAAGATGACGCTGAACTTTTACATGCCGCACGAGATCCAGTTTAAAGACGCGGAGGTGGATCAGGTCATGATCCCGGCCACCTCCGGGGATTTCGGCGTCCTCCCCGGGCACGTCCCGACCGTCGCGCAGCTGCGCCCGGGCGTCGTCTCCGTGCAGCTGAACAGCTCCGAGACGCAAAAGGTGCGCGCGCTTCTGCGATGACACGCTCCGCAGAGTCCGCAGCCGCGATATCGCGCGCTCGGGGGGATCGAGCGCGGGCTCGCGCGCGGGTTTCCGGGCGCGCGATCGACGCCCGCGAACCCGCCATCGATCGGCGCCTCCCGTTTCACTGCAGCGACCGTTCCCACAGCACGCGCGCTGCGATCGAAAATAAACCCTAGGGGGCAGAGGCATCTCATCTCATCTCTCTGACGCCCTCTCCCCCCCGTCCCTCGTCGTTCCCCCGCGTCTTCAACAGTACTTCGTCAGCAGCGGGTTCGCGTTCGTGCACGCCAACAGCGTGACGGACATCATGGCCGTGGAGGCCATCCCACTGGAGCAGCTGGATGACGCGGCGGTGAAGAAGGGACTCGCGGATTTCAACAACAAGCTCGTCAACGCGAAGGACGACTACGAAAAGGCGGCGGCGCAAATCGGGATCGAGGTGTGCGGCGCGATGAACCACGCGCTGGAGGGGAAGTGATTGATGATCGGGAAGAGGGAGCTAGGCGATGAAAACGTCGCTTTGTAATTTGGTATATTCTTAGAGAGCAAACAGCGGAAGAAGAGACTCTACTCTCTTTTGGTACCCCGTCCATCCGTCCACCCGCCCGACGTCTCACGAGCTCAGACCGAACCCGCCGCCGGTGAACCGCGCCTGGTTCGGGTTGTTGTTGTAGCTCGACATCGTCTTCGTCATCTCCGGCTCGAACGCGCGCTCGCGCTCGAGCGCCTCGCGTCGCTTCGTCTCGTAGTACCGCTTCTTCAGATCCCCGAGGTCCCGCGTGAGCCGGTCGATCTCGTACTTGTACTCGGACGTCTGCGTGACGTACATGTTGAGTTCGCTCGCCATCCCCTTCATCTGCCGCGTCTTCTCTCGCAAGTTTTGCTGGTACACGCTGAGCTGCTCCGCAACCTCCGGGCCGGGCTGTCGCGCGAGCACCGTCTTGAGCTCGACGTACAGCTTCTCCTTCTCCTGAATCAGCAGGTCCTTCTCCACCACCTACTCCGTCTTGGCGATGAGCCGCCGCTGCAGCGTCTGAATCTTTTGAATCATCTCAAACGTCGCCGGGTCCGAGCCCTCGAGCTTCCTCCACCGGTGCACGTTCAGCGGGTTCTCGAGCTCCTCCGACAGCGCCTTCACCTTAGTCCTCTCGGACAGGAGCTCCCTGCCCAGGTGATGCACCTCGCGCTTCAGCACGTCCACGTCGCCCACAGAGTTTCGCAGCACCGCGAGCTCGCGCTTGAGATCCCCGAGCTTGATCTTCAGAACCCTCAGCTCGTTCAGACGCTCGCTGTACTGAATCTGCCCCTTGTTCAAGATGCTCTGCTGTATCTTGATCTTCTCGTACAGCAGCGCGAGCTCGTCGTTGCGTCGGATGAGCTGCGTCCCGAGGACGTCGCGGTCGTTGACGACGACGTCGTGCTCCTTCTTCTGCCGCGCGCGCTCTTGATCCGCCTCGTTGATGACGTGGTTCAACTTTTGCATCTCCGCGCGTTGCGAGCTGATGGCGCTCTCCGCCTCTTTGATGTTCTGCAGCGCTTTGTTGAGCTCGAACCGAAGCGTCTCTTTCTCCTTCTCCACCTTCATGTAGTCAAAGTGCTCCTTCACCATCGCCAGGTCTTTCGCGCTGATCTCCTCCTTGAGCTGCTCGATCTGGTGGTTCATGATCTTAAACTTGCGCTTCATCTCGAGAATCTCGTCTTGCGACTCGAGAAGGTTCTTGCTGTACGTGTTGCGGTCCGTCCGCGTCGCCTCGTACAAGTTCTGCTGCTGCTTCAGCCGGTTCTCGCCGTCGCTGATGCGCTTCTGAAGGTCGATGATGGCGATCTCGCGAATCTTCACCTCCTCGAGCGCGCCGAGATACCGCGCCGTCGCGTCCGACGCCTCCCCGCCGTACTTCTCCCTCTCTTGCTCCAGCTTGAAGATCATCTTCGCCTGCTTCTGCGCCTCCATCTTGTACCCCTGAATCTCCTGCTCCAGCGTCTTCCTCGTGTTCTCGTTCACCTTGACGAGGTCGCGCTGTTCCACCGTCGCGCTCTCCGCCTGCGACTTGAGCTTGGTGAGGATGTCGCGTTCGCGCTTGAGCTCGTGCTGCTTCTTCACCTCCGTCTCCGCCTGCTTCCGCTCCGCTTCGATCTGCCGCTCGAGCTCCGCGATCGTGCGCTTCAAGTCGTCGCGGTCGCGCTCCGTCTCGCGCTTCTCCTTCTCGACGCCCTGCAGCTTCGCCACCGTGGCGTCGCGGATTTTCCCCGCGCGCAGCGCGTCTTGTTTGATGCCGCTCAGCTCCGTCTCTCTCGCCTCGAGCTCCGCGCGCTTCGTGCCGTTCTCCGTCACGAGCTGCGCGTTCGATCGCATCTGCTCCTCGAGCTCGGTCGTCAGCTTCTGCAGCTTCTCGTTCAACGCGCCGTACTCCTTCTTCGCGCGCTCCGTCGCGCCTCTCTGTTCCTTAAGCATGCCCTCGAGCTTCGCCGCGGCTTCCTCCGCCTCTTTGATCGTGTGCGTCTTCGCCTTGATGTCGTGCTGCTTGTTCTCGAGCTTCGTCTTGAGCTCCGCGAGCTCCTTGTCGAGGCGCTCCTTCTTGCGCGCCTCGCGCTCGCCCTCGAGTTTCTTCGACTCCACCTGATCTCTCAGCTTCCCGAGCTCGTCCTCCAAGCCTTGCTTCGAGCTCTCCGCCGTTCTCAGCCGCTCGGACATCTCCGCGACTTCGTTCCGCAGCGACACGATCTGGTCCACCTGCGCGTCTCGCTCCGCCGCGAGCGCTTCTTTCGCGGCGATGAGCTCCTCCACGGTCTGGTCCATCCCCGCGGTCATCGCGTCCGGGCCTCTCTCGACGACGCTCCCGAGGTTGGCGATCTCCAATTTTAACCCCTGGATGCTATCCTTCGCGCGCGCTTCCTTCTCGTGCGACGCGTCCACCATCTTCCACGCCTTCTCGATCTCCGCCTTCAGACCCGCGATCGTGTTCTGGTCGTCCTCGCTGAGTTTCAGCGCGGAGCTGACCTTCGCGGCGTTGTTCACGATGTCGGCGTTGAGCTCGGTGCATTTCGCGAGCAGACGCGTCTCCGACTCGTGGCTCTTCTTCAGCGCCTTGTGGATCTTCTCGTACTCCACGCGGAAGCGGTCGAGCGATTTGTCTCCGCTGACCTCTTTCAGGAACTGCGACGCGACGCGACGCGGGCGGGAGGGAGGGAGGGACGACGAAGTAAGCGTCAGAGGAGGAGGGGAGACGCGTCGTCGTCGTCGTCGTCGTCGTCGTCGTCGTCGGGGCGGGAATACGTTCGCGGCCAAATCTGGGTGAGGAGGAGGGGTCCCAATTTCGTCGCGCCCGTCGCGGCCGACGCGCGGCGCGGACGCGCCGCGCGACGCGCGGGCGCGAACGACGCGGGCGGACGCGCACCTCGTTGAAGTCGCGCTCGAGGGCGGCGAACGCCGCGGCGCTCTGCGCCAAGTCGTCGCTCTCGTCCGCGCCCATCTCTATCTAGTCCTTCGTTCGATCCCCGCTCCAGCTCTCGCCTCGCCCTCCTAAAAGTGGCTCGCGACTCGATCCCCCGCGCGTCCGCGCCGCGAGGTTCGCCCGCGCGCGGTCCCTCCTCCCGCGCGCGCGACGCCGCCGCGGTCGTGCGGTCGCGTTGACGCGCGCGCGAAGTGCTGTCTCGCCGCGTGCGTCCGCCGCGCCCGCGCGTATGGCGCGCGCCCTTCGCCCGCTCCCAAACTCGGAAGTCGGGCCAGGCACGTTTACGTTTCCAGCGCTCGCGTCTGGAAGGGCGAAATGTTACCCACACAGATCCTCCGGCGCCGACATGGAGGACGCCGACATGGAGACGGACGACGATCCGCGCCCTCCGGAGCTCCCCGACGAGCTCCTGCAGGTCGTGATGATGCACGCTGACGACCCGATCGACCTCTTGCGGTTCGCGCGCGTGTCGAGGTCGTGGCGGCGCGTCGCGGGACGGCAAGAGGTGTGGCGTCGCGCGTATCGGAATCGATGGCTCTCGGGAGCGCGCGACGACGACGACGACGACGACGACGACGAAGACGGCGGCTTCGCGTACGCTTTCGCGCTCGCGCTCGACCGCCCCGACACGTTCAGGCTGCGAGCGCCGACGGACGACGCGTCCGACGAAGACGACGTCGAGCGAATCTTCGCGCCGGACCCCTCGCGCAAGGACGTCCGCGCGCTGTCGCTGTTCAACCGTCGCGTCGAGTTGGAAATCCTGCGAACGCTCGACGACGCGGTCTGGCCGACGGCGCGAGCGAGAGCGCGCGAGCGCCTGCGTCGCCGTCTCATCCCGTCCGCGCGCTCGAGCTTCGACGCGTCCGAGTACGACGACAACCCGAACGCGGACGAGATCTTCTCGCACGCGTGCGCGGTCGCGCGGTGGGCGCTGCGGAGACGCGTCGGGTGGGACGGGTCCAAACCCCTCTCTCGCGCGCGCGGCGCGGCGGAGCTGATCGCCACCCTCGTCGAGTTCGAGGTCGCGATCGAGATGGGCGACCTCGCGATGGAGGCGATGGACTTCGACGAAGAAGAGTATCGCGATCGCAATGTGAGGGTAAACGACGACGCGGAGACGACGGCTCGCGCGAGCGAAGAGATGGCGTCGACGGAGGAGGGCCTCGCGCACGTCGCGCGGCTTCTCGACCACGACCTCGACCCTATGAGGATACACGCGTGCTTGGATAAGATCGGCGCGGAGTTTAAGCGCAGGCTCGACGAGAGCGGCGCGTACGCGGAGGGCGAGGACGGCGCCCGCGAGATGCGAGCGAACCCGAGGCTGGCGCTGGAGATCCTCAACGCGTTTCTCTTCGACGACGAGCACGGCGCGAGGCAACCGGCGGAGGCGGCGTGGAACCCCAGGGCGGAGAAGTACGAGATCGCGGGCGGCGACCTCATGGACCCTCGCGTCGAGGTTCCTCGCTCCGGCGGGCTGCGGTTCGTCGGGAACGGCGCGAGGTATTACGACCCGGAGAACAGCTCGTTGGCGTCCGTGTTGCGTCGGAGGGTGGGCATTCCGATCACGTTGTCCGTGGTGTACGCCGCCGTGGCGCGACGCGGCGGGCTGACGATTCGCTTCCTCAACGTCCCCGGGCACTTCGTGTGCGGCGTCGCGAGCGGCGCGCGCGTCCCGAACGCGAACGTCAGCGCGGGGGGGGAGATCTCCATCATCGACGTCTTCAACCAGGGCGCGACGACGGATCCCGTGAGCGTCGACGCCGTGCCGCCTGAGCTTCTCCGTCGGACGCCGCCGCCGGACGTGTGTTTTCGCGCGCTGAACAACCTGCGCGTGATATTTCAGCGGCACGACGGCGCGGGGAAGTACAGCAACGCGTACGCGCACAGACCCGAGGTCGTGAACCACTCGCCGAGGCGACGGGCGACGCTGTACTCGCTGTTCGCCGCGATGCGCGCGCTGCAGCCGGTGCTCGAGTTTGACCGAGAAGCTGGGAAAATCGCGCTGGAGTTTGGGCACCGGGAGGACGCGCTGGAGTGCGGCGTGGATCCCGCGGACGTGGATCGACTCGTGAACCCGGCGACGGTCGCGCTGAGCAACACGAGCGTCTTCGATCGCGCCGCGCGTCCGCGGGCTCTCGAGATCGGGGCCATCGTGGTCGTGGCCCCGCCCAAGGACGGGTCGGAGGCGCGTTGGGTTGTGTGCGGCTTCTTCGACGTCGCCGCGGAGGGCCTCGAGGATCAATTCGCGACCGGGGACGACGACCCGGATGGGGTGTACTACAACGTGATGCGTCTCGACGACGACGCGGAGGAAAGGATCTTTGGCGTCGCGGACCTCTTGCCCGCGTACAAAGACTGCGACGTCGATCTCGGGTTCCCGTATCGCGCGCCGTTAGAAGAGCAACCGAATCTCGTGCACGCGCTGGGCGCTTACTTCGAGTCGTACGACCCCGACGCGCGGAGGTTCGTCCCGCACGCGTTCACGCGGTACAAGTACGGGTACGACGCGCCGAGCGCCGCGCCGGAGCACGTGCGATGATAGGTACGAGTAGCGAATATCGACTGAGACTGTAAAAGTAAACTTAACTAAAGTAATAAGTCGCTCGACGCGGACGTCACGCCCTCGGCGAGCTCGCCGTCGGCGTGGAGGACGCCGCCGCCGCGCGTTTGATCCGCGACGGCGTGTTCCTCAGGATTTTCGACGACCGTTTGAGCTGCAACTGCACCGCCGGCGGCGCCGTCCACTCCGGACCGCCGGTGTCGAGCTTCTGGTTCACCATGAGCTCCGGGTTCGCGGGATATATCTCGTCGAAGAGGTGGTACTTGTCCACGAGACGGTCCACGGTGGCTTTGCTCGCGTTCACCGGGACGTAGGGCCAGTACATCTTCAGACGGCCTCTGTCGAGCTCGTTCTTGGAGACCCCGAGAAGACGCAGCTCCACGTCGAGGCTCAAGCTCTCCCACTTCTTCTTCAGGCTCGGCGCCTTCACGAGCTGAGCCTCGTCTTCTTCGTCCGCCTCGTCGTGCACGTGCTCCGGCGCGCGCATGGTCCCCGAGTCCGACATCTCCTTCCCGTGCGCGTCCCGCCGCCCCATGTTGAACCAATACGACGTGTGATCCGTCCCGCCGTCCTCCAAAGTTTCGTCTCTTCGAATCCCCAACAGACGCTTGATTGGGAAGATCTGAAACGCCGCCCACATCGTCACGGCGTAGATCCACAAGTTATCGTCGTCGCCGTGGTAGTACCACCCTAAACCCATCAAGAGAACCTGCGCCAGGTTGATCGCCGCGAGGATGCGAACGAGCTGCGTCGTCGTCTCGTTGCGCAGCTTCGCCGGTCGCTTGTGGTCCCTCAAGACCCAGTACTTGTCCGCCCAGTACGACACGAACAACCCGCACACGGCGAGGACGTACGACAGCGGCAGAACGGGCCCGTAGAAGAGCGCGAGCGCGATCGTCTTGCACAGCGCCGCGTACTTCTCGCCGAACGAAAACGACCTCGGGACGAAGAGCTCGTCGAGGGTGGCTTGCGTCCTGGCGAGCTTCGCCATCTGCTTCTTCACGAGTCCGCCGATATCCATCGCGTAGATGAGGTCTGGGACGAACGCGTTGAAGAACTGGAGCCAGAACGCGCCTTCGACTAAGCCGCCGGGGGCGTACCACAGGCACCGGCCGTGCCTGTCGTCCGTCCGCGGGCACGAAGAGTTTAAAATCGGAATCACGAGGCAGTTCACCGTGTGGATCACGGTCAGGCGCGACATCAAGTAGCACTCGCGGTCCGTTCGCGTGTGAAATCGGCGGAACTTCGCGATGCCTTTCACGATGAGCGTCAGCAGAAGGTTCATGAGGATGATCACGAGCGAGGCGAGCGCGGAGAGGACGCGCAGCCTGATTTGAAGCGTCCAGTCCGTGTCGCCGCCGTTGGCCAACCTGTCGATCGTGTACCTGTCGTACGCGACCACCCGGTAATTCTGCCTCAGCGTCTCCATGATCCATTGGATGAGAGAGGCGACCCCGAGCGAGAGGAGGATGGTCGCGTTGCCGTAGAGCGCGCGCTCGTTGCGCTCGCCTCCGCGCATGCCCGCGAAATTTTCCCAATAGACGTCGCTCGGCTCCGGAGGCGGATACACTCCGATTTTTTTTCCCTCAAACGTCGGCCGCTCCCGTCGCGCGAAGCAGCTCGACGCGAGCTCGTAAAACTCCTCCGTGTGGTGGTCGTCGAGGCAGTTGTTCGCGTGTTCTTCGTAGTTGAACGTCACGAACGCCTCGCCCAAGTTTGCAAAGGCTTCCGGGTCCTCCAACTCTTCGAAGACAGCCGCCTCTCGCGCTTCAATCTTTTCCCGCAACCGCGCCACGCCCTCCTCCCGCATCGGGTCCACTCTGCCGAGCTGCGTGAGCTTGAACATCATCAAACGAATGTCGTAAAAGTGTGACCACTTCGCGGACATCCTCGACGCCTTCCACTCCTCGATCTCGCGCAAATGCCTCTGCTGCTTCGCTAACACCATCTCGCTGTGTAACACTTTGCCCAGAGTCGTCGTCATCGACACGCTCGCGACTTCGCCGTAGTGCGCGAAAAACGCGGCCACCTGCTCGCGCGTGTACGTGTTCCGCCCCAACCCGCGCACGTACACCGCGTAGTCCCCCACCGTGAGCGCGCGCTTGTTCACCTTCCTCGCCTTGACGAGCTGCGGGTGATGAAAGAACGACTTCCACACGATCATTATGAACGTCGTGACGATCTGCATCGCGTACACCGCCGTCGGCGTCGCGTTCGAATCCAACCTCAAGCTCGACTGCAGCGTCTCCGCGCAGCACCTGCCCGCCTGCTCCGCGCTCAGGCCGCTCAGCGTGCACGGAAGGTACGTCCCGCATAGGTCGGATGCGGAGGACGACGCGGCGGTCGTCACGGTGATTTCGCAGTCGGTCGGGCAGTTGTAATACGACGCGAGCTTCCAGTCGTTGCACCGCGATCCGTGCGACGTCTTCAGGATGTCCGACGGCGTCTGCACGCGCTCGCACGCCACCTCGGTGACGGCGCCCGCCGAGGTGATCTCTCTGACGTTGAAGTTGGTGGACATCGCGTTGTGCTCGCGCGCGTCCGCCATGACGTAGCAGCCGACGACGACGAAGAGCACGAGCATCAGAACGGCGAAGTGCGCGAACGTGTCGAAGTACAGCCCGAGGCCTTGGGACTGCTCGCCGAGGAGCTCGTGCGGGGCGAGGAGCGAGAACGGGCGCTTGCTCGACGGGATGTACACGCCGCTGCGGGGTGGGGCGAAGACGAGGGACGCGGGTGAGGACGGAGGATGGGGAGGCGAGCGCGATGCGCGAGATGGGCGAGATGGTCGCGTTCGGGGCGGCGGATCTCGATCTCGTCGCACCGCTCGTCCGCGTCGAACTGGTACAGCCGCAGCCTCTTCGCGCGGTTGCGCGCGAGCTCGATGGAGACGACCTCTTTCCCGTCATCGTCCTTGCGATACGGCACGGGGTTGAGAATGCGCGAAAGCTTCGCCTTCTCCGCGGACGGCGACAGCGGCGCCATGTCGCGCGCCCGCGAAACTGAACGGTCGCTGAGCTGAGAGGACGCGGACGGCGCGGCTGCAAGCTGTATTTCCACGATGTTGACGGCGATCGCGCTTCCGCGGGCTCACTCCCGCTCCGCGCGAGTCATCAGACGCGATGTCGCTTCGTCACGCGGTCCGGAGACTCGGGAGAGCCGCGGTCGAGCGCGCGGCGGACGCGCGAGGCGGCGCGCTCGCGCGAGGCGACGCCGAAGCCCTCGC
>Ga0181559_10003672_pt1 | contig 15035 bp, 4 predicted proteins | sample 011ome_21_FD_133752 | JGI IMG/M metagenome (GOLD analysis project Ga0181559, IMG submission 133752) | Coastal salt marsh microbial communities from the Groves Creek Marsh, Skidaway Island, Georgia - 011508AT metaG (megahit assembly) | ecosystem: Environmental > Aquatic > Marine > Intertidal zone...
CGCGCTCTTCGAGGAAGCACCGAAAGACTCGCTCTCCTCGCCCCCCGCGCCCGCGCTCTTCTCGGTCGAGCCCGTCCCGCTGACGCGGTACTGCCCGCACGTCACGAAGGAGGCGTGCATGGAGGCGCGCGGCGCGCAGCGGTGCTGCGAGGACGTGCACTTCCGCCGGATAAAGCACCCGCAGACGGCGCGCGAGCCGAACGCGGACTGCCACTTTCTCCAACTCTGTCGATTCTCCACCACAACCTGTAGGTTCCAGCACTGGGAAATCGACGACGTTCTGGCCGCCGCCGGACGTCGCCCGACGGCGCCTCCGCTCCGGTTCTGCGCCGCCGCCGCGGCCCGCGTTCCCGAGCGCCTCCGCGCGATTCCCGAGCCGCAGTGGATCTGCGCGGACCTGAGCCCAGCCGGCCTCGACCTCGCGACGCTCGGCGAGTTTGGCGTGGTGATGATGGACCCTCCGGTACGTCAACATCCCTTTAACGTCCGTCACAACTCAAATCATCGACTTCTGGGTAGTGTGACCACGCTCGCTGACCCACATCCCCTCGACACCCTCAAGTGGGCCATCGGTATCGATGTCCCCTACGACACGCTCACCGACTCGCAGCTCCGCGAGCTGAACGTCGCCAGCCTGCAGACGGACGGGTACTTGCTCCTGTGGGTCACGGGGCGCGCGATGGAGCTCGGCCGGCGACTCTTGACCGCCTGGGGCTACGCGCGCGAATCCGAGCTTTGCTGGATAAAGCTTAACTTGATGCAAAACCTGGTCAGGACCGGACGCACGGGCCATTTCTTGAACCACTCGAAAGAGCACTGTCTGATCGGCGTGAAAGGCGATCCGCCGCTGGGCGCGCCGGGCGTGCGGCGCGACTGCGACGTGCTCGTTTCCGAGCTGCGCGAGTCCTCGCGGAAGCCGGAGGAGATTTACGGCGTCGCGCAGAGGCTTTGGCCGGGCGCTCGATGCCTGGAGCTGTTCGCCAGACAGCACAACGTCGGCAAGCCCGGGTGGGTCGCCGTCGGCAACCAGCTCGACGGCGTTCGCGTCGTGGACCCCGCGTTGCGCCGCAGGCTGCGAGAGAGGTACCCGCGCGTCGAGTTCACGTAGACGGGAGGAAGGGCCTCCTCGTTCAAGGCGGACGGGGGGCGCGACGGAGAGAAACGCGGAGGACGACGACGCGAGAAAAAATCCGCGAACGAAGCGTCCGTCCTCGGCGTCAGAGACACAGAGAGACCCGCCGCGGTGAGAAAATCCAAATTCTCGCGTAAAAACGGCGCCCTCTCGTCGCGACGCGCTTCGCGACGCCTCATCATCAATGACTCGTTTGTGTTTTTTCCGCGCGTTCGCGTTTCGCGACCGCGCTCGCATTTTTTCGCTCACTCGCCGAGCTTCTCCGGGGGGTCCTCCTCGTCGTCGTTGGTGGGCGCGACGCCCGTTCCGGTCCCCGCGCCTGCCTGCGCGCCCTTCTGCGACAGGCCCGAGACGATGTCATCGATCCGAAGCAGCATCGCCGCGCTCTCCACCGCCGTCTTGATGGACTGCACCTTCACGGCGTGCGCCTCCCAGATCCCGAGCTCCTTCATGTCCACGATGGTCCCTTTGTTCCCGTCGATGCCGAACGTGCACGCCTTCCCGCCCGTCTCCGAATCCGTCGACTCCGCGTGCTTCGCCCTGAGCTTGGTGAGCGTGCGGATCACGTTTGCGCCGCAGTTCTGCGCGAGCGTGCGCGGAATAACCTCCAGCGCCTGGCCGATGGCTTTGAACGGCCACTGCTCGACGCCCTCGATCTTGAGCGCCTCCTCCGTGATGGCGCGGCTCACCGCCATCTCCACGGCGCCGCCGCCGGGCAGCAGCCGCGGGTCGTGCACGACGTTGCGTGCGACGCCCATCGCGTCGTGCAGGTTGCGCTCCACCTCGTTGAGCACGTCGCGCGACGCGCCCCGCAGGATGATCGAGCACGCCTTGGGGTCGTCGCAGTCCACGAAAAACGTGAAGTACTCCTCGCCGAGCTTCTCCACCTTGAACAGCCCCGCGCCGGTGCCGATGTCCTCCTCGCGGAGCTCCTCGACCCTGTGCACGATCGTGGCGCCCGTCGCGCGCGCGATGCGGTTGTTGTCCGTCTTGCGCACGCGTCGGAGCGCGACGATGCCGGCTTTGGTGAGGTAGTGCGTGGCCAGGTCGGAGAGGCCCTTCTCGGTGACGACGACGTCGGGCTTGAACGACGCAATCGTGGCGCACACGCCCTGGATCCACTCCTCCTCCATCTTCAGCAGAGTCGCCCAGTCCTCTTCCTTGGTGATCTCTACGTTGGTCTGGTTCTCGCCCTTCTTGTACTCGAGCGAGCAATCGAGCAACATCACGCGGGGCTTCTCCACGCGGCGGCTCATGCGCCCGGGCGCGACGACGTCTTTGTTCATCATCACCCCCTTCAGCACGCGGCAGTCCTCGATGGCGCCGCCCGCGATCTTCTCGATCTTGGCGTACTTCTTGATGTCAACCTCACGCGTGCCATCGGGGTTGTCCACCGCGACGCACAGCACCGCGTCCAGCGCGAGGTTCGCCATGAGCGGGCCGAAGCGCGAGGTGTACTTGGTGCCGATGCACGAGTTGATGATGTTCATGAGCTGCTCGCGGTCGTCGATGTCCACCGGGAAAGAGAGCTCGTCGATGATCTTGACCGCGGCGTCCAGCGCCTTCATGTACGCGCGCACGATCACCGTAGGGTGGATGTCCTTCTCCAGGAACGGCTGCGAGAGGTGAAGGATCTCGCCCGCCAGGATGATCACCGAGGTGGTGCCGTCGCCGACTTCCTCATCCTGCGTACGCGACAGCTCGATCATGGACTTCGCAGCGGGGTGCGTCACGTCGATCTCGCGCAGAATCGCGTTGCCGTCGTTGGTCAGGACGATGCCTGCGTGGGAAGGGGACGGGCGTGGCGCGTCGGGCGCGTCAGTCAAACGCCGCGGGTCGGTCGGGTCGGTCGGCGTGGAGGCGGACGGCGGCGGTTTCGTTTTCACCAGACGTCGTCTTCAGAGAAAAAAAGTCAACATCGCGGCGAGAGAAAAGTCAAGCGCGCGCTTGACTTTTCCGCGCCGTTTGGTTTGAAGCGAGAGTGCCCACGCCGATCGCGCCTCGGGGCGCCGCGCGATCGCGCGCGCGGGACGAGACGCACCTCCGGAGGCGTCCAGGATCATCTTCAGCATCGAGCGCGGACCGAGGGTGGTGCGGATGATGTCCGAGACAGCCTGGGTTTCGGGGAAGGGAAGCACGGGAGGTCAGCGCCGGTCGTTTCTTCGGGGCGGTGCCAAGCGATCTGTCGGCGACGGCGATTTGACCGCCAGATCTGCGCGTGGCCCGCGGTGGCGTTCGCCCTCTGCCGACGTGAAAAACGGACCTTCGCGGCGGCGATGTTGTTGAGCTGCGCCGTGCGACCCGTCTCGCGCTTGGTGTTGGTGTCTGCGCGGGTGAGAGAGAGGCGAGCGAGGTCAGCGTCGGGACGGTCCCGCTGGGCGCGAGGAATACAAACGCGGATCTCCCCCTCGCGGCGGGAAACAACCGGGGCGCGATCTGTGTCCCGGCGGCGCGACAGCGGCACGTACTCATGACCATGATGGGGGATTGCATGCCCTGCATGGTGGCGGAGATCTCTCGCGCTACGCGACGACTCTCCTTCTTCAGGACCTTCGCGACGCCGCGAGTTTGAGTGTGGCGGTGCTAGGCGTCGCGTTCAAAGGAAAAGCGATCGGGACAGACGGTTTTCGAAGCGTCAAGGTGCGGAGTGCAGCTTTTCTGAATTCGATGGCGTTCGTAATTCTCAGATCAGAGTTCGATGGTTCGAACTGCGACAAATCGTGCACATGCGGCTTCGGCTGTGGCAAGAAAAGTTTCGTGAAGAAGGCTGAACTTTCGACAGTCTCGCCCGCGCCTCGCGTGCCCCCAGGGTGGGAGGTGAGGGCGCGCGCGGAGACGCATCCCACCCGCGCGCGATGGTGTTTCAGGTGGGGGGCACGAAAAAAGGCGGGATGCCGGTGACCACGGAGAAACGCCCGCGGGGTAAGACCGTGACCGTCATCGGCAACGTCAAGGGCGACAAGGAAGAGCTCATTCGTTTGTTAAAGTCTCACCTGGGATGCGGAGGACACGCCTCCGGCCACGACCGGGTGGAGATCCAGGGCGACCACGCGTCGGCGATTCAAGACCTGCTGCTGAAGCACGGTGGTTCGGGCGCGATGAAGGGCGTCGCGGGCCTGAAACCCCCGACGGAGGCGCGACGGACGGATCCGCGCCGCGAGACGGACGCCGAGGATGACAGAAAAACAGAAAAACACACCGCGCGCGAGGAGACGCATCGCCGCCGCGCGCGCGAGTCTCGCCAGCGTGCTATCAAAGAGGCTACGCTGGTAAAGCCGCAGAGCACACGAGATTTCCACGTTTTCTGCGCGATGATGAAGCGGTGGCGGTACTGGGACCAGGACTACGACAGGCTCCACGAGATGCACCATCGGCATCTCGCGTCGGTACGAGACGATGACGCGCGGGGGTCCCGCGGCGGCGCGCTCGGCGCTTCGTTCCTGGACGCGGACACCCTGGACGACAACGAGCGGCTTCAACGTCCGCACCCGACGTCCGCGGTGCTCGAGACGATGCGCGAGACCCTGGGGAGGCTCGATGCGGTTTCCGGGTCGGTCACGTCCGCGGTTCCGTCCGCGTCGGCGACGGGTTCGACTCTCGAGGCGCTTCGCGCGCTCGGCATGATCGCCGAGCCGAGCCCGTTCCGCCAGACCAGAGAGGCTCGGCTCGCGGAGAGCCGCCGGAACGCCGCCGAGGCGCGAGCCAGGGAGATAAACGAGGCGCGAATCGAGGCTGCGCGACGCGAAGGCGGTGCCGGCTCGTCGAACGCGCCGTTCGGCGGGCGCGCGCGTTCGCGCGCGCGCGCCGCCGGCGCCGCCGAGCGCGGAAGAAAAAAGGGCGCCGCGTCGCGTCCGACGCTGGGGGGGTTCACCGCGGCGAGGAAACGCGGCGGTCTCGCGCACGCGTGGGACGACGACGACATCGACGACGACGATGGAGACGGTGACGAAGCGACACCAGCGACACCGCTTCGGGGCGATCGCGACGCGACGGCGGCGACGACGGCGGCGGCGGCGTGGGACTCGACCCCCGGTTTTCGGCGGCTCGACGGCGGCGGGTTTTCGTTCGGGCCCGTCGAGGGCGCCGGCGCGACGCCCGCGTGGGCTCAACAGACGGCCGGTGAACACCAGAGTGACGCTCCTTCGTTCTCTCGCGCCGCGCCTCGCGCGCCCGAGGATCCGGAGCCGGTCTCGCGCGAGGAGCTCGACCTGCGGGAGGCGCTGCGCCTGAGCCTCCTGGAGGCGGAGCGCCCGCCGCGCCGAAGCGCGGGGCTGCACGTCGAGTGCGGCGACGTCTGGGGCGACCTGAGCGAGGAGGAGGCGCTCGCGCTGGCCATGGATCTCAGCGAGCAGGACGAGAGGAGGCGTCTGCGGGAGGAGCGCGAGGCGTACAAGGCGTACGGGGCGGAGGCGTACGAGGCGGACGCGTTCTCGCGAGACTCGGGGGATGCCTCGGAGGACGCGCTCCGGGCGTCCGTCGAGGAGACTTGGAACGACGTCGCGTTTTCCGACGCGGCGTTTTCCGACGAGGCGTCGCGCGCCGACGAGGGCGACGCGGATTTGGCCGAGGCGTTGCGTCTGAGCGCGCTCGACGCCGAGCGATGTCGGGATGGTCGGGATGCGAGCGCCTCGATGAGCGCCTTGATGCCTGAGGCGATGGACGAAGACGCGGCTTTGCGCGAGGCGTTACGGCTGAGCGCCCTGGAAAGCGGCGGCGCGAGCGCGAGCGACGTCGCTGGGTTCGCCGACTCGACTCGACTGGGTTCGCCAGTCGCCGGCGCGGAAGAGACAGCGTGCCAGTGGGCCGCCGCGCATCTCGGCGCGTTCACCGGCGAGGCCGATAACTCGGTTTTGGCGGAGTACGTCGTGTCCATGTCCCGCGCGGAGGTGGAAGAGTTCCTGGGGGAGAGCTTCGGCGACGCCGAGGCGGCGAAGGCGTTCGCGCGCGCGCTCGAGGAGACGCGGTGACGCGAAGCGTAGTTAGTTAGATACCTCTTTTTTTAGACTCTAGAGCTAGCTAGACGAGCTACGTAATAGCTCGCTCGCGTTACACACGGACCGTCACTTCGGTCGCACTTCGTCGCTTCCGTCGTTCGACGGCGCGAACACGTCGAGCGCGAGTAGGTTCCCCCCGGCCGTGCCTACGAGAATCTGGTTCTCGCGCTCGCGGATCGCGAAACACGTAAACGCGTCGTCGTCGCGGCGGAATCGGGACACTTCCCGGTGATCCCGGCTCGTTCTTCGCTCGTTCGCTCGTTCGGAAGAGACGGAAGAGACGGAAGAGACGTTCGTTCGTTCCGGAGTTCGGAGTTCGAGTTCCGTGATCGATGACGCGGTCGCGTTCGTCATCTCAGTGTTCGATATCGGAACACTCTCCGGCGGCGGCGGCAGATCAGTCTGCAAAACGTGACGCGCCTCCGCGTCTCCGCGCGACGTCTCCGTCTCCGTCGTCTCCGGCGCCTTCGCGTCCGCCTTCGCGTCAGTCTGCAAAACGTGCGTCTCCGTGACGTCCCAGACGCACACCGCCCCCGCGGAGGCGGTCACGAGGTGCCTCCTCCCGCCCCGCATCGCGCGCGTGGCGTGCACGCCCACGACGGGCCCGGCGTACGCGTCCAGCGTCAGAAGCGGCGTCTCCGGCGTCTCCGGACCCGAAGCGAATCGGCCCGAGATTCGGGAAAGGGCGGTTGTCGCGCGCGCCGCCGCCGCCGCCGCGTCCCAGACGCGGACGGTCCCGTCCTCCGACCCCGTGAAGAGCCGCCCCCCGAGACTCGACAAGCACGTCACGGGCTCGCCGTGCGCGCGCCACGCGCACATCGGGTCGCCCGCGCCGTTCCAGAGCTTGACCATCCCGTCGTTGCCGCAAGACGCGAAGAGAAAAAAAGGCGGGGACGCCGCCGACGCCGCCGTCGCGTCCGTCGCGTCACCCGGCGCGACGGCGAGGATTTCGCCGTCGTGCGCGCGCCACGTTTTTTTCCGCTCGGGGGGCTTCGCGCCCGCCCGGAGACGCCACACCACCAGTCGCCCGTCGAACCCGCCGCTGAGCAACAGCTTCGTTTCTTCGCCGCTCGAGATCTCGCACGCGCACGAGACGGCGTTTTCGTGTCCGCCGCGCGCCACCGCGTCGTTCCCCGAGACGACGTCCCAGGCGCGCAGCGATCCGTCGTCGTGCCCCGTGACGAGTTTCCCGGCGCTGGCCGCGACGAGCACCGCGGTGACGTCCGAGTGCCGACGCGTGTCGTGCGCGCGCACGCACATCAGGTCGTGCGGGTCGCGCTGCTTGAGCGCGCCGTCCGGCGACGCCGAAAACACCAGGTCCTCCTCGTCGTCGAGTTTTACTTTTCGTACATCCGAAGAAGGCGCCTTTTCGAACCGACCAACCGCCACGTTCGAGACGCGCGCGTCGTGCGCCTTCGTATCGAACGCATCCCGGACCACCTCGAAGCGTGTGTCGCGCGTGACGCGCAGCCCGCACACGCGCCCCAGCGCCGAGAGCGTCGCCACCGCCTTCGCCTCCGGAACGGAGACGATGCCGGCGGCGGGGACGCGCGAGCGACGCTTCAAGTCCCCGTCGTCGTCGCGCGCGCCCACGAAGCCGGTGACGTGCCGCGCGCACCGGGGCTCAGAGAGCGGGTCGACGCCCACCAGGTCCTGGATGTCGTACAGACGCACGCAGCCGCGGTCGTCCACCAGGTACAGCACGCGCGCGCCCGCGGCGTCGCGCACGGAGACGCGCCCGTCCACGAAGCGCGCGCCGTCGACGTCTTTGAAAAAAGCGCGCGGCGCGCCGGACGCCGAGTCCGTCAGCCGCGCCGCGCCGTCGACGGAGAGCGTCAGCACGAGACGCTCGGACGGGTAGTACGAGACGTGCGTCACGCGCGTCGCGACGTGGAAGTTTGTGAAGCTCGGGTCGAACGGCAAACCGAGCGTCTCCAGCTCGCTCGGCTCGAAAAACACCGCGTCGCGCGCGTCGTCCTCGGCGGCGAAGTCGCGGAAACGTTCCGCCTCCGCGAACGGGGGAAACGCCGCCTCGGGCGGCGGACGCCGGTTCATGAAGGCGGAAAACCCGCCGGTGGCTTTTTCTCTCGCGCTTTTCGTCGAACCGAACGACGTGTGCGACGCGAAGGAGTTCACGCTCACTCCGGACGCGCCGTCGTCCCAATCGCTCGCGTCGCTTCCGTCGCTTCCGCTCCCGTCGCCCTCGCCGACGCCGCGGGGCTTAGCGCCCCGCACGCGGAACACGCTCCCCGCGCTCGTCGCCACGAACAGGCTCCCGTGGTCGCCCACGCTCGCGGTCCGCCCGAAACTCAGCCCGGTGATCCCCAAACTTCTTTCCGGAGACTGCTCGAAGCTGCACAGCACGCGCAAGGGCTGGAACAGCGCGTAGGTGACCCCGATGGGCGCGCGCCGCGCGGCGTCGGCGATGCCGCGGATGTCGTCGTCGCTGGGCCTCCTCGCGTCGTAGGGCGCCCAGAGACGCACTTCGCCGCGCGAGCACCCGGAGACGAGCTTGTCCACGCACTGCTCCAGCGCCAGCACCGCGCCTTTGTGGCCGCGCAGGTGCTGCAGCTGCGCGCCCGAGGAGGCCACCTGCCTCGGGTCCCAGACCCGGATCGAGGCGTCCGCGCCGCCCGTCGCGAGCGTGCCGTGCGTGAATCGCCCGGGCACCGGCGCCACGGGGAGCAACGCCGTGACCTTACCGACGTGCCCGCGCAGGGTGAACGCCGGGCGCGACTGCGAGACGCGCACGGTCTCGGCGTCGTGGAACATGCGCGCGCGCCACTGCACGATCGCGCCGTCCTCGCGCCCGGCATAGAACGTCTGGAGCTCGGGCACGTACGCCAGCGTCGCGTATCGCGGGTTCTTGGCGCGAACGACCACGCCGTGCTCTTTCGCGATTCGCCCGGACGGCTCGCCGGGCGGGGGGTCGAAGTCGAACGCGGGCGTCACCTCCAGGTGCGCCTCGCGATCGCGCGCGGGGCGCGCGGCGGGCGCGGGGACGCCCATGCCGCGAACCCCGCCCGCGCCGCGCGAGCCAAACGCGCGCGGAGTATGAGCAGCTGATGCGCGTGAGCCGTCCGAGAAAACGAACATCACTGTTGGCACACGACGAAAACGGCACCCGAGGGACGTGTCGTCGTCGCCTCCGCGTCCGGCAGCCTTGGGTTTGTCAAGGATAGGAACATGCGCTGCTCCCTTCACACTCCCGCCGCGCACGCACGATGCTGCACATCGCGCGCGTCGCGCTCGCCGCGCGCCTTCCCGCGCGCGTACACTACGCCGCGGGCCGGTACGCCTCCGCGATGCCGCCGACCGCGTCCGCGGCTCGGTTCACCGCCGCGGCTTGCGCCTCGCGAACCGCCGCCGCCGCCCCTCCTTCGCAATCTCCGTCGACGCCCGCGTCGGTTCCCGGGGGCGCGCACCGAGCCGTGCGCTCGCGCGCGCTCGTCATCGCGCACGCCAAGATCCCCGCGAAGAAGGCCGCGACGTACTCCACCCGGCGCATGCGCGCGTCCGACGAGTTCGTGGAGGAGGAGGAGGATGACGAGTACGACGAGTACGTGCACATGGGCCGGCCGAACAAGACGGCGTTGAAGCGACTGATGAACGAGTACGCCAACCTCACGGCGGCGCTGTGCGAGCTCCCCAAGAGCTCCATCGCGAAGATCACGATGCCCGACGATTTGCGGGACGAAGTGTACGCGGCGATCAAGATCACGAGCAACATCGCGCGGAAGCGCGCGCTCGGGCGCGTCGCGAAGCTCATCCGCGGGTTGGACGACGACGAGGCGCTGCCCATCCAAACCGCGGTGGAGAATCTGAAAAACGGCGTCGGGCTGCTCACCGTCGCGCCGGAGGTGGAGGCGACCGCGACGCTGTGGCGGGAAAATCTGCTGAACCTCTCTCAAGAAGACGACGCGGTGGACACCCAAAAATCCACACAGAGCTTCGTGTTCTCCGTGTTACAGAACCGGGACGACTGGACGTTCACGCGGCAGGAGCTCGGTCAGCTCGTGACCGTCGCGCGCAAGGAAAAGGCGGAGGCGGCTTCGGCGCGCGCCGCCGAGGCGGCGGCGAACGCCGCCGCGGAGGCGGAGGCGATCGTCATGCCCGACGGAACGACCGTGCCGAGGGCGGCGGGGGCGATGACCCCGCCCGTGACTGGCAAGCGGAAGAACAGGACGGGGAAGAACTCGAAGAAACTCCTCAAGCACCTTCGGTCCGTAGCCGAGGTGGCGCACGCGGACGACTTGGTGTAGCTCACGCGGCGAGAGAGTGAAATTTCACGCGCATCACGAATCGGCAAATCGCATTCGTTCGGAAACGGCGTTGTGGCCGCGACGGATCCGGCTCTCAGCTCGCGTTCCCTCGGAGCCGGCGCACGCCCAGGTCAACCTTCCCGTGGACCCAAGAGAAGGCCTTCAGGGTCCTGATCGCGAGCAGGAACGCGATATCCTGCGCGAACCACGTTGCGCGGCGGAGCTTCCGGGACCTTCTGCGGGCCATCCGCGCGGCGCGATGTCAAAAGTGGCGTTTCTCGAGACGCGAACCGTCTCTTCACTCTTCTCGCCGGTGATTTTTCCCGAGCGCTTTTCCGACCGAGTTACCACGACCGGCAGCTGCGCTTTCTTCGCCGCGGCAACGCGCGCTTCGTTAAGTCTCGCGCGCGCCCGACGCGACGCCGAGCCTGACGCTTTCGCGTCAGCCACCGACGATACGCGCGCATTGCTCGCCGCGGATCCCTCCTCGCGTCCTCCCCGCGCATCTGAACCGCCCGCCGGCCCCGCGCGCCGACCCTCGCGCTCGCGCGAACTGGCGGGAAAAACTCACGCCTCTTCGTGGACGACGCCTTCGCGCGCTCGACGCGCCGCCGGCATGCCGCGCCTCGCGGTCTTCGCGGCGTCGATCGCGGCGCTCGCGCTCGCGCTCGCTCCCGCGAACGTCGCCGCCCTCTCGGTCGGCGATATCATCAAGCCCATCGTACGTCACGCGCGCGGCCGCGCCGAAAGCCCTAGCCGCCGAGCTGTCGTTGCTTTCTCGTTCCCCGCTCGCGAACCACGACGGTTCGCGTTTGAACCCCGCGCGCTGACCCGCGCGCGTCCTCCCGCGACGCAGGCCGGCGCGTTCGGACCCCCGCGCCGCGATGCCTCCCCCGCGGCGCCCGAGCCGCGCGACTGGACGCCCGCGCCGCGGGCCACGCATCGCCGATACGACGACCGCGGGCGCACCGCCGCGCCGTCGCCGGACCCGCCGCGGTTTCCTAACACGCGCGCGAAACGACTCGACTCGGGAACACCCTCACCCTCCGCGCCGAGACGTTTGTTGCAGGCGCGCGACGACGACGGCTGCCCCGACCTCGCCGCCGGCGCGCTCAAGTTCTCCGTCACGACGTGGACCAGCCTCCCCTCGGAGGACCTCGTGCGCGTGGGCGCAGTGGACGCCGAGGGCGCGGACACCGAAAGCACCGAAAGCACGGCGCGGGAGATGTACGTCTCGCTCGTGGTGACCCGGGACGAGACCTCCGAGGCGCTCCGCTCGAACCCCGAGAAAGAGGTGAGCCTGCGCGGCGTCACCGTCGCCTTTGAGTTTTCCCGGCGCGTCGTGCGGAGCGCTCCCGAAGTCGCGTTTCCGAACGGCGACGGGGACCAAGTCGCGCGGACCGAGCTCGCGGACCCCTCCCGGTTCGTGTTCATGTGCTGGGGCGCGCAGCTCATGCCCGCGTCTCGGAACGGCTCCGACGCCGCGCACCGCGGCGTGCCTTGCTCGGAGCTCGCGCTGGACATGGACGAAATCGGCCCGAAGGTGACCTTCGGCGACGCGACGCTTCGCCGCGGCGAGTTCCTCGTCGGCGGGTACTCCAACTTCCTGTTCTCGTTCAAAGAGCGCAGCGCGATGCCCATGGAGGACACTGTGACGCTGCTGGCGCCGTACTGCGACGTCGAGGCGCTGGACAAGCCCGCCTCCGAGCTCGCGCTGCTCGCGCCCACGTTCAAGCTCGGCTGGAACCCAAACGCGCACCTCGCGTTGGCAGCGTGCCCGGCCCTGGCGGACATGACGTTCCACTCCGTGACCCCCGAGCAGGCGGACGCCTCGACGTCCGTCGCGACCGGGGTCGTGGGGCACAGGTCATGCGCGACCATGGACATGACCGGCATCGCCGTGCCGCTGCGGTACGAGGTAAAAAGGGAGGAAGGCGCCCCGGGCGGCTTCGACCCGGAAGACTTCGACGTGACCTGTTTCGGGATGCGCGTCGCGCTGCCGTCGCCGGCGCACCGCTGCTGCGGCGCCGACGCGCTCGCCGCGGACCCCGAGTCGCTCTTCGTGCCCTGCGACGACCTGGACGTCGTCATGGCGAGCGACGGGTTGCGCGTCGGGTTCGCCAACGGCGAGCCCGTGCGCCTGTGCCCCGGGTGCTTCCTGGTGGGCGCCGGCGAAAACAACGTCATCGCCTCCTGGAGCCTCAGGAGCGCGGAACTCTCTCCGCGCTTTTCTTTCCCCGCGGCGGCGCCGCCGGCGATGCCGTACTGCGGCGCGGGCGCCGACTTAGCGGTGCCGTCTCCGGCGGCGCTCGAGCCCGTGACCCCGTGCAACGCGGAGGAGAACGCGGACATCGACGGCGAGGTGCTGCTGGGCGGCGCGTTCCTGACCTCCTCGCAGGGCGCGTGCTGCCTGGCGTGCCAGGAGAACCCGCAGTGCAACGTCTGGAGTTTCTGCACGGACCGCGAAAACGGGTGCGGCGGGAACGCGCACTCGTACTCGTACTCGGAGTGCTCGCTGCGGTACCAGGACCCGGACGTGCTGCGCTCGGGTCCTGGTACCGCACCGCCCGGCGTCAGGGGGGCGGACGTCCGCCGCACCTCGGGCGCGTTCCCGGACAAGCGCGTCGAGCCCTTCGTCGCGGACACCGTGCAGCCCGTGACCGAGGAAGCCGGCGAGACGTGCGCGGTCTGCCTCATCGAGGACGCCGCCAACTACAAGGGCGACCCGGTTGCCGACGGCACGGACTTGTTACGGGACTCCGCGGAGGAGTGCTGCGCGGCGTGCGAGGCTCTCGAGACGTGCAACGCGTTCGTGTACTGCGCCTCGCCCGAGGGGTGCGGCGACGGCGGCCCGTACCAGTACAAGCACAGGGAGTGCTGGCTCAAGTGGATGGCGCCCGACCTGGCGCGGCAAACGCCGGTCCCGGCGTGGGCGCGCGGCGAGGGCGTCGAGTGGGTATCGGGGATCGTCAACCGCACGAGATGCGCGGAAGCGCCGGTAGTGGAGGCGCCGGAACCGCCCCCGACCGTCGAGCTCCCGCCCGCGCCGGTGCCGGCTCCGACGACGCCGCGTTCCTGCGTCGACGACGCCGCTCGTTTGCGGGACCTGTGCGGCGGCGTGCTCCTCGGGCAATCCGCAGCGCTCGACGCGGACGACGCCGAGGTGTGTTGCGCCCTCGTCGCCGACATGAACGCGCGCGCGTGCTTCTGCGACGCCGACGTCGTCGACGCGCTCGAGCAGCTCGCCGATCCGCTGTTCCTGGTCGGAGGGATCGTGTGCGACGTCGAAATCAAGCAAGGGGACGCGTGCGCGGCGCCCGAAACGACACCCGTGCCCGCGTCGCCGCCGCCGCCGACGAAGCCGGAGCAACCGCCGTCTCCGGAGACGCCGAGACCGCAGTCTCCGGATGCGCCGCGCCCGCCGCCGCCGGACGCACCGAGCCCACCTCCGCCGGACGCGCCGAGCCCTCCGCTACCGGATGCACCGAGCCCGCCTCCGCCGGACGCGCCGAGCCCTCCGCCGCCGCCGGACGCGCCTGCTCCGCCGCCGCCAGACGCGCCGAGCCCTCCGCCGCCGCCGGACGCGCCTACGCCGCCTCCGCCGGACGCGCCGAGCCCGCCGCTACCGGATGCACCGAGCCCACCTCCGCCGGACGCGCCTGCTCCGCCGCCGCCGGACGCGCCTCCGTCGCCGCCGCCGGAACTGCCGCCGCAGCCGACTGTGCGCGATGCGCCTTCGCCGCCGCCGCCGAGTCCGCCGCCGCCGCCACCGCCGCAGGCGCCTTCTCCTCCGCCGCCGGTTTCGCCGCCGACGCCGCCGAGTCCGCCGCCTCCGAGCCCACCGGATGCCCCCAGCCCTCCCCCTCCGGGTCAGCCGCCAAGCCCACCTCCTCCTGCTCCACCGCCGAGTCCGCCGCCTCCTCGAGCTCCGAGACCTCCTCCTCCTGCTCCGCCGCCGAGTCCGCCGCCTCCTCGAGCCCCGAGATCTCCTCCTCCTGCTCCGCCGCCGAGTCCGCCTCCGCCGCTCGCGCCGAGCCCGCCTCCGCCGGCGTCGCCTGCCGCGATCGTGGAAGTGCCTCTCCCGTCCCCGCCGGGCCCGCCGCCTCCGGACTCGCCGCCGACGCCGGAGTCACCTCCCCCACCTGCGCCGCCGGAGTCGCCGGAGTCGCCTCCCGGGCCGAGGGCGGCGGCTCCAGCCGACCCGTGCCTGTCTCGCCTCGAGCGGCTCGGCGGCGAGTGCGGCCCGCTGCTCGGCGACGACGAGGATTCGACGATGACGCAGGGCTGCTGCGAGACGTTGCGGGAGATGAACGCGCCCGACCTGCGGTGCTTCTGCCGCGGCGACGTCTTGGACGTCGTCGGAGACCAGATCCGGCCGTTGCGCCTGCTCGCGCCGTTCCTGTGCGGCCCAGAACTCGAAATCATCGAGGGCGACGCGTGTCGGCCGGCGGCGCCCGAGCCGATTCCGGAGCCAACTCCGGAGCCGCCCGCGCCACTCGCGCCCTCGCCGCCGCCGCCTGGAGCGCCACTCGCGCCCTCGCCGCCGCCGCCTGGAGCGCCGCTCGCGCCCTCGCCGCCGCCGCCTGGAGCGCCGCTCGCGCCCTCGCCGCCGCCGCCTGGAGCGCCGCTCGCGCCCTCGCCGCCGCC
>Ga0181559_10003674_pt1 | contig 15032 bp, 9 predicted proteins | sample 011ome_21_FD_133752 | JGI IMG/M metagenome (GOLD analysis project Ga0181559, IMG submission 133752) | Coastal salt marsh microbial communities from the Groves Creek Marsh, Skidaway Island, Georgia - 011508AT metaG (megahit assembly) | ecosystem: Environmental > Aquatic > Marine > Intertidal zone...
GAAGGCCCGGGATGGCGACGCCCACCTGCGCGTCGACGACCCGCGTTCGCTTGCGCGCGCGCGTCTCGACGCCGCGCGCCGGATCGGCGACCATCGCGGCTGGTGACGCGAGCACCGGGCGCGTCGTTTTGCGTGACCCGCGCGCGTCGTTGTTCGTGCCCCGCGCCCGAGATCTGAGACCCGAATTCGCGGTCGTCGTCGTTCGTTTTCGGGAGACGAAGCGTCGTCGTCGGATGTTTGTTTTCGTGTCGCCGCCGCGCTCTTCGCCGCGGTCGCCAGCTCGGCTGGCAGATCGACTGGAACAGTGTGCTATCGTTAGGAACTTAGCTACTGCACTAACTAGTGCCTCGCAGGAATATCATACCTCTACGGTCCTCTACTACGCGTGCCGCGCCGCTCGCTTCACCTGCAGCTCCACGTCTATCCGCAGCCCGAACGCTTCCCGAATCGAGGTCTGGCACGCCGAGTCCACGGCGTTGCCGCGCAGACACACCGACGGCGCGGCGGTCGCGCGCGACGCGTCGCGTATCCTATCCCCGGCCGCCGCCTCGTCCAGCTTTCGAAACGCCTCGCAGAAGCTCGTCGCGCCCACGTTCGTTATGTCGTTCCGCCGCAGGTCCAGGTGCCTGAGCGAGCCGCACTCCCCGAGCTCCTCCGCCAAGTCGCACGCGCCGGCGTCCCCGACGGCGTTCGACCCGAGGTCCAGCGCGGCCAACCGAGAGACGCGCTTGGTTTTCGCAAAGAACGCGGCGATCCACCACGCGCCCTCCGCCTTGATGTCGTTCCCGGCGAGGCACACGTCCGTGGTCGTGGCGTTGGTCACGAGCGCGCGCGCCAGCTCCTTCGCGCCCGCGCACAGGATGGCGTTGTTCCCGAGGTCAAGCCTGGCCACGCCGTCGTCCAGCGCGCCGCCGAGCGCGCGCGCGCCCTCCGGGCCGACGGCGTTGCACGCCAGGTCGAGTTCGCCGAGGACGACGCTCTTCGCTGCCGGCGACGACGAAGACGGCACGCGGTCGTTTTCGAAAACGACACGCGCGGCGGCGTCGCGCACCGCCACCACGGCATCCGCCAGAGCGGACGCGCCCGTCGGCCCGATGCCGTTGAACCCCAGCCTCAGCGCGTCCAGGCTGTGCGCGACCGGTCCGGTCGAATCGGTCCGACTCGCGTTCGAGACGTCGTCGAACCGCGCGCGGTCCGCGCGCGCGTCGTCGTTCGTCCTGCGACCGGCGGAGAGCTCCGCGCTCTTGCGCATCGCCGCAGCCACCGCCGCCGCGCCCGCGTCGCCGCACCCGTTGTGCCGCAGGCTCAGCTCGCGCAACGCGTGCGCCCTGAACCCGCGGAGACCCGCTCCGGCGTCGCGGCTTTCGCCGAAACGGTCCCCTCCGGAAACCGCCGCCGCCGCCCCCGCGCCGCGCCGCGTCGCCTGCGCCACCAGCAGCTCGGCGACGGCGGCGACCCCCGCGGCGCCGATGAGGTTGCGCGAGACATCCAGCGTCTTCAGCCGCGGGCACCCGCTCCGGACGAGCGCGTCCGCCAGCGCGCGCGCGCCCTCGCTCCCGATGTGGTTCCCGCTGACGTCCAGGCGCTCCAAAGCGCACCCGCCCGTCGGCGCGCGATCGCAGAGCGCGTCGGCGAGCGCGCGCGCCGCCTTCGGGCCCAGGTCGTTCCCGGAGACGTCCAGCGACTTGAGCATAGGAACGGCGCCTCCGAGCGCGCGCGCGAGCTGCGCCGCGCCCGCGTCGCCCACGCCGCGGCCCGAGCGCAGGGACACCGAGGTCAAGTTGGCCAGCGCGTCGTTCAGGCGGGTCCGTTCCGGCGGCGCGAGCGAGGCGCGCGAAGCGCTCGCGGCGAGGCATTTCCCCACGAGCGACGACGATGCGCGGTCCTGCTTTTGACCGGCGACGACGTCGCCACTCAAAAGCGGTCGGTTTGAGAGGGCGATTTCGCGAAGGGTCTCCGCGTTCGCGCGGCCGTACATCTCGAGCGACCACGGCGCGGAGGCGTCGGCGAAATCGCGAAAACGCGTCCAGCCCGCGACCGCATCCGCGGACCCGAGATCGAAGCGCACGCGCGTCTCCCCGTTTCGGTTGGTTTTATCGCGCGCGCCTCCTGCTCGGCTCCCGCGTCGCCGCGCGCGGTCGTCGCGCCGGGTTTTAATTCCCCGGGAACCGGCCCCGGAACCCCCGGAACCGTTGGACACGTCCAGCCGCAGGCTGAGCATCTTCCCGAACACCTGCTCCTCCATCAACCTCGCGCGTTTCCCCGCGCCCTGCGCCACGGACGCGAGGCCGAACGCGTCCGCGAGCTCGATCGCGCTCCTGAGTGCCGCGGCGAGAGAAAGACAGGCGGTGGGGGGTCGGGAAACAGGTCAGCGCGTCGGCGTGGGTTCGGGGGGACGCGATGTCGAATCGGGAAGTCGTTGAAAACACGCGTGCTGCGCCGACCGCGAGTCCGCTCGTCTGCACTCGCACGTACATGTCACGAAGCGAGGGGTCGGCGGGTCCCGAGTCGAGGTCATCGCGCGCGACCGCCGCGCGCTTGGCGGCGCCGCGCGACTCGGCCATCGCACTCGGCGGCGTGCGCGCGCGTCGCGCGCGGTGGTCGCCTCGACGCACGACCGTTCATCTTTGCGTGTTCCTTCGGAAGTTTAGGAAACCACAACCCGGCAGATGTGCCGGCCGGCCACCGGCCGGCTTTCGGAGGTTTTTTAGCCCTTTCCTCGGATCGGCCCACGCAGTCGGCGACGCGCGTTTTCGATCTCCTCGCGATGGTCGAGCTGCGTCGTCGCGGCGGCGGCGGCCGGGACGAGTCGACCCGCGCGGTCCCCGACGTGCGTCCCGCGCGGCGTCAGAACGGCGCGTCCCCGCGCACGCGCCGCGCGAACGGCGCGTTTTCCGACGGGGGCGTGAAACTTGAGGTTGATTCCGAGGGCAAATGGCGTTCGCTGGGCACGCGCGCGCTGAGCGCGGCGTTCATGATCGCCGGGCTCGTCGGGTGCCTGCTCGGCGGGCACATGCCCACCATCGCGCTCATCTTCGTGGTGCAGGGTGCGATGGTCCGCGAGCTCTTCGCGCTGGCGGTGGAGACGAGAAAGGAGAAAGATTTGCCCTGGTTCCGGCTGCAGCAGTGGTACTTTTACGGGTGCGCGGTGTTCTTCAGCTACGGCCGGTACCTGAACGCGCGGCTCGCCGCGCGGTTCGGCGAGGCGTACGCGGACGATGACGCGTCCGGGGGACGCGGCGCGCTCGCGGCGACGTTCGAGAGCGTTTTATTGAAACTGCTCGCGCACCACGGCCTGATCAGCTACCTCGGCTGGACGCTCGGGTGCGTGCTGTTCGTCCTGTCGCTGCGGAAAGGGCTGTACCTGTACCAGTTCGGGCAGTTCGCGTGGACGCACATGATCATCGCCGCGGTGATCGTGCAGAGCAGCTGCCTCGTGGGGAACGTCCTCGAGGGTCTGATATGGTTCGTGTTCCCGGTCGGCATCGTCTTCTTCAACGACGTCGCCGCCTACCTGGTGGGCATGGTCTGCGGGCGCACGCCGTTGATTAAAATTTCCCCGAAAAAGACGTGGGAGGGGTTCGTCGGAGGCGCCGCGGTGACCATGACGGTCGCGCCGTTCATCGCGGCGTGGCTTCAGAGGTTCCGATGGCTCACGTGCCCCAGCGGCTCGGCGCTGAGCTTCACCGGCGGGCCGGACCTGGGAAAAGCCGCGCTGCGCGCGTGCGAAGCGGACGGAGTCTTCGCGCCGCGCGCGGTGGATCTGTCGGTTGTGGCGTCTTCCGTTGACGCCGCGTTCGGGTGGACGCTGCCCTCCGGGTTCGTGGAGCGCCTCGCGGAGGGGGTCACTTCGCTGTTCGGGAGCCCCGGGTCCGACGCGGTCGTGTTCCACGCGTCCCCGTTCCAGACGCACGCGGTCGTGCTCGCGGCGTTCGCGTCGGTGATCGCGCCGTTCGGGGGCTTCTTCGCCTCCGGGTTCAAGCGCGCGTTTAAGATCAAGGACTTCAGCGACACCATCCCCGGGCACGGCGGGATCACGGACCGCATGGACTGCCAGATGGTCATGGCGGTGTTCTCGCACCTGTACATCACCAACTTCGTGCGCCGTCTTGACAATAATATGAGCCTCGGCGCGCTCCTGCTGCACATCGAGCTCATAAGCAACGATGAGCTCGTGAAGCTGTACAAAGCCGTCGGGCGCATGCTCGTCGCCCGCGGGTTGCGCGCGCCGTAGAGACTTTTTGGTTTCGGCGGATCCGCGGAGCGGGAATCGAGACGGGGGGGCGCGCGCGTGGGTCGTAAGACACGTCGAGTGTGTGGTGTGTGTGGTATTGAACGACCCGATCAGCCGTGGGTCGTCGAAAACGCGCCCCCGCGCGCTTCCCGGGACCCGACGACGCGTCGTCTCGTTCGCGCTCTCGTTCGCGCCCGCGCCATATTCTCAAAGCGCCTTTTGTCGCGTTTTTCAGTCCGCGGGTTTGGCATCAAAACTTGGCCGCCTTCTTGGCCTCCTCGATTTGCTTCAACTTCTCCCGCCCCGCCTCGGTCTTCGCGAGCTGGTGGATGGTCTTCTCCGCCTTCGCGCCCTTAATCGCGACGCCCGCAGTGGTCACGCCCCCGTTCGCCGCGTGCATGTCGGACCAGTCCTCCGGCACGAACGGCAGCTTGGGGTGCTTGCTGTCCCAGTGCATCTCCGCGGACTTTATGGACGGCGATTGCACGCCGCAGGAAGGGCACTTGAACTTGGCGTGACCCGCGGCGCCGCCCTTGCGGTCGGCGAGACCCGCCTTGCCTCCGCCCTTGTTCGTGGTCGCCTCCCCGACCTTCTTCGCGATCTCCTTCGCCGTGTGCTTCGTCGGCTTCGCCTTGCCCCCCATCTTCGTATCAGGCAGGAGGGAGGGCGGCGGCGAACGCTCGCCGCGAAAAGTGCGGAGGCGGAGGCGGTGCGCGCAGTCGAATCGAAAGAGAGCAGAACATGACACTTTTCTACACGCGTATGTAGTCACGAAGTTCGGAAATCGTGCTTTTGTATGGCATTTCAGTTCGAATTTTATTTCTTGCGACGTTGCGAGCGGGTTTCGCGTTTTCCCACGCAGAACTCCGCCCTGCTCATCACGGCTTGAACGACGGTCGCGTCTCCCTCTTACCCACGCGCAGCACACGTGGACAGCTATCACCATGGCTGAGGTCGCTGAAATCAAGCTCTTCGGCAAGTGGACGTACGAAGATGTCGAGGTACGTACGCGCTCGAGGCCACGCGCCGGGCGACTCACCGCCGGGAAATCGTCTTCGCTTTCTAGGGTCTTGGCATCGCACGCCCCTGCCCCGTCGAACCAGCCGCTGACCGCGACCCCTCCCTCCCCCCACAGATCAACGACATCTCTCTCGAGGTTCGTAAACACACCACAGAACATAGCACGCGCTCGCCGCGCCACGCCGCCCGTCGCCGCGCGCGCAGACGCGCGTGACCGGCCCGATCCCTTCGCCCGCGTATACACCGGAAGCGGCGGTTTTTCCGCGCACCGTCGACGGCGGGCGCGCCGGCGTACCGGCCGCCTCGAACGCGCGCGAACGCCGGGGACGCGACGATTGCCGAGCGGCGTGTCACGTTAACCCACTCCCGAACGCGGCGTGTCGTAATCGACGCGGTCGGGCCGCGGTCGGGTCGCGGTCGACCGGAGGCACCATCGCGTGATGCACCTTTTCGCGTCACGTTTCCTAGGGTCGCCGCGACGGGGTTTTTGCGCGGCGCGCGAGGGATCGCCGTCCGACGCGAGCGTCGCTGCACGCGCGGGTCGTTCGCGAACCGGCGTGTGCACCGACCGTGACCGATGGCCGATTCCAACCTGTGTCGATCCCGGAACGAGCGTCGGTGCCCCCTCCTCTCGCCCGTGCGGACGCGCCGACTGACCGCGTGTCGCACGCCCCCTTTTTCCCGAAATCGAACCGCTCTTGACGCAGGATTACATTGGCGTGAAGGCTAAGCACGCCGTGTACGTGCCCCACACCGCCGGCCGCTACGCGGCGAAGCGCTTCCGCAAGGCGCAGTGCCCCATCGTCGAGCGCCTCGTGAACGCGCTCATGATGCACGGCCGCAACAACGGCAAGAAGCTCATGGCGGTGCGCATCGTGAAGCACACCATGGACATCATCCACCTGCTGTCCGATCAGAACCCCCTGCAGGTGATCGTGGACGCCATCATCAACTCCGGCCCCCGCGAGGATGCCACGCGCGTCGGGTCCGCGGGCGTGATCCGCCGCCAGGCGGTGGACATGTCCCCCCTGCGCCGCGTGAACCAGGCGATCTGGCTCATCACCACCGGCTCGCGCGAGGCGGCGTTCAGGAACGTGAAGACCATCGCGGAGTGCCTGGCGGATGAGCTCATCAACGCCGCGAAGGGCTCGTCGAACTCGTACGCCATCAAGAAGAAGGACGAGCTCGAGCGCGTGGCCAAGGCGAACCGCTGATCGGTTGTGTGGGTGGTGCGCGTGGGATCGCGCGTTGTAACGCTGATGTGGCGTTTTCTTCAGTCAAATCACTTCGTTTGTCGTCGCGCGCGCGTCCCGCACGGCTCGACCGATGACTGACCCGAGGTTTTGATAGGAGGTTTTGGTTTTTTTTTTCCGACAAGAAACGTGATCGATCGCGGCCAGAAAAATCAAGCCGTGCAGTCGGCCAGGCCAGCCGCGATGACGGAATCAAAGTATCCTCAGTCACGCATTCAAGATTCGACGAGACCCGGCGCCGCGGTTCTCGCCGCGCCATACTCCCGTGCGCGTCGGACAGCGGATCGGACGGTCGGGCAGGGGCCAGCGGGGCGCAGCGCCCGCCCGCGAGCGAACAGGCGAACCCCGGGTGGTCGAGGCACGCGCGGCGAGTCGGGGCTGAAGCGCGCGCATCGCCTGGCCGACAGTGTCTAATTCTACCAGGGCTGGCGCCATGACGAGCACGTCCGAGGCGCTCGCGGCGCTTCCCCCGTTCCAGGTCATGTCCCGCGTGGACCTCAAGGTGGCCGCGGGCGGATTCAAGGACTCGTGGAAGCTCGGGCAAGGGCTGAGGTGCGTAGCGCCCGCTGCTCGACACCCACCGTCGAACGTCCTCCGTTGCCCGTTCCCGATCCTCGCGGTTCGCGGGGTGTTTCCCGGAGACTCGACCGCGAGCGCGTCCTCCCCGCGCGCCCGTCGAGAGCCCGCGAGACCGCGCTCGGACGCGCGGCGGGAGGATCACGCCGCGCGACCGTGGCAAAGCCGCGGCTCTACCACCCTCTTCGCGCGCGATCCTCGCTGACGACACACGGTTCATTCATTCGTTCCTCCAAAACACATGTTTGTTCGATTCTTTTTCGTGATCGTCGTTTCCCGCCAATCGTCGTTTGTCACCTCACCAGGGGGAGCACGTACAAGGGCTCGATCTCGGCCGTACCCGTGGCGGTGAAGTGCGCGAAGGTGGGTTCCGTGCAGGACGTGCGCGGCTTCCTGAAGGAGCGCATCCTGCGTCCCCTCCCGAAACACGAGAACGTGTTACCGTTGCTCGCCGCGTCTCTCGACGGCGGCGTGTGCCTCGTGACGCCGTTTTGCGAACGCGGGTGCCTCGCCGACCGCATCGACTCGTTGTCCTGGTTCCACAGGCTCTCGGCCGCGCGCGGTTTCTTCCGCGGGCTGAAAGAGCTGCACAAAGCGCGCGTCACGCACGGCGCGGTGAAGCCCGGGAACGTCTTCATCACGCGATCGCGCGACGGCGATCTGGACGCCGCCGTCGGCGACGCCGACTTTCTCGGGGACTCGCTGCGCGACGCGCTGGGGAAGCTCAAGCCGGACGACGCGACGCGCAACTACTACGCGCCCGAAGTGCTCGCGGGGGGGGCGTGCACGCCCGAGTCGGACGTGTACGGCGCCGGCGTGGTGCTGCTGGAGCTGCTCACCTCCAACGAGGGGCGCGTGCCCGTGCCGGGGGAGGCGGCGAACGGCGCGAGCTCGAGCGGAGCGGTCGGCGGCGGCGGCGACGCCGAGTCCGCCGGCGGCGCGGCGGCGCTGCTGAGCGCAGCGGTCGCCGCGGGTTGGCCCGCGGATACCGCGAAGGAGGTGATCGCGCTCGCGGCGGCGTGCGTCCGCCCCAACCCCGAGCGCAGGAAGACGTCTCTGCTCGTGGCGAAGGCGCTGGAGACGGTGATCGCCGACTGCGTCGCGCGCGCCGGCGGCTTGGAGAAGCTGCGCGGCGACGTGAGCGCCGCCGAGGCGCGCGCGCGCGGCGTCACCGAGAAACTCGAAAACTTCGCGGCGATGAAGCCCAGGCGGCGGCGCGAGGCTGAGGCGGCCGCGATCAAGATGCAGGCGGCGTACCGCGGCCGCATCGCGCGGCGGCGCGTGCGGGCGCTCAGGGAGGGCGCCGAGGCGGACCCGACGCGGCTCGGGCTGCTCGACGCCGAGCAAGAGGCGGTTCTGGCTGCTCGGTTCGAGCGCGTGGGCGACGCCGAGTACGCGGCGGCGGTGATGATCCAGAAGTCCTACCGAGGCAAGCTCGCGCGCCGCGAGATCATGGCGCGTCTGGACGCGGACGCGGCGGCGGCGGCGGAGAAGGAAAGCGACGCGCTCGGCCGTTTCGGCGCGGCGACGTCGACGAGCGGACGACAGAACGCGCTCTCGCTCAAGGAGGCGGCCGCGCGGGACGCCCACTTCGCGCAGATTTTCGCGCGCATCGCGGCGATGCTGGCGGACCACGACGGCGCCGTGCAGGCGGCCGCCGCGGCGGCGCTCAGCGTGTACGTGGACCCCGAGGAGGGGCCCGAGAGCCGCGCGGCGGCGGAGGCGGCGGTGCGCGCGGGCGCGCTCGGCCCGCTGGTGGGCGTCTTCTGCTCCAAGAACGCGCGCGCGGTAGAGGACGCGGCGACGTGCCTGGAGACCATCACCATCGAGTTCCCGAGCGAGCAGAACAGGGCGCTGCGCGCGGGCGCGCTGGAGGGCGCGCTCCGGCTGATGGTCTCCGGGAACGCCAAGGACCCCAAGGCGCTCGCCGCGCGCGCCGCCGGCGCGCGCGCGCTGAAGGGTTTGCTTCTTCAGAACCCGCCGGCGTGCCGCCGCGCGATGGAGAAGGGCGGGCTGGACGTTCTGATCGCGCTCATGGACACCGAAGACGCGGCGTGCCAGGCGGCGGCGTCCTCCGCGCTGAGCGCGCTGGCGGACGCCGACTCGGACATCCTGCAGAAGCTCGGCGTCGAGCGTCTGGTGTCGATGGCGGTGCGCGCGGAGACGCCGCCGATGCGCGCGGCGACCATCACGTTCGTCTCGAAGCTGGCGCGCGACAGCGACACGCACGAGCAGATCATCGAGGCGGGCGGCCTGGAGCTCCTGCTGGGGATGATTTTACGATTGAACGAGGAGGCGGTGTGGGGCTTGGCGTCGATGGCGTCCGTGGAGGACAACTGGGACGACATCGCGGAGGTTTTCGACGACGAAGGCGTGGAGAGCGTGCGCGACCTGCTCGAGATGGCGGGCGACTACGGCCAGGAGGGCGCGGCGTGGGCCGTGTGCTACATGTCAGGCCACCCCGCGCTGCAGGTGAAGCTCGTGCGCGGGAACCTGCTGCCCCCGCTGATCGAGATGGTCAAGAACGGCACGCGGCGATGCAAGAAGGCTGCCGAGCGCGCGCTGAAAGCCATGGCCATGTGAGTCGAGACCGGAGGTTTTTTTTTGTGCGCGACGACGACGAGACGAGCGCGACGAGCCTAGCCTCGTCGCGCTCGCCTCGTCGCGACGGGCGCGAAACCGACGCGAACGCGACGTAAAATACGATACCTAAATACGTAACACGCACCGTTCATCGACACCGCGAGCCCTCACCGCGGCGTCCACGCGCGAGCTGTAGTAGCTCGCTATACTACTTTAGCTGTAGACTCTACTAGCTAGTACTTTCCTCAGGCGTCGGCGGCGCCGAAGCCGACGATGCGGAACAGCGCCTGCGTGTTGTTTTCCTTCACCGCCTTGCGGCACGCCTTGACGACGCGCGCGGCGCCCGCGCCGTACCGAAGCCTCGACGCGCGAAGTATGACCTGGTTCACGTGCTTCAGCGCCTTGAGCAGCTCGGCGTGGTTCTCCGCGCGCTTCGAGTGTTCCACCATCAGCTCGCGGTTGACGTCGAAGAGGTCCCCGTAGGCGGCGATCGCCGCGGGCATGTCCCTCAGGATGCGCGAGTCCTCCGCGTGCACGATGAGCGCCTTCACGGCGTTGCTCGTGTCCGCCGTCTCCGCCGCCAGCTTCGAGCGACGCGCGTTCCGCTCGTCCACCACCCGCAGTGTCTCCCGCAGCTCTTCCATCTCGATCGGGAAGTCGGCTTCGGAGTCCAGGTGTTGAATCCCCAAGCCGACGCACATCGCCTCCACAAACGTCCCCGCGCGCTCCATCGCGTCGGCGCGCACGCTCGCCGTCCCGCTCTCCGCGCGCTGTTCGAACACGACGCGCGCGCCGTCCGCCAGGCACAGAAACGCGCACCGCACGTCGCTCGCGTCGTCGCGCACGGCGCGCGCGGCGTCGCACCGGAAGGTTTCGTCCAGCCACCGCGCGACGCGGACGCTCCCCTCCGCCGCGGCGAAGGAAACCGAGCCCGACGGGATGTCGTCGCGGGTCACCTGGTCCGCGCGCAGAGGCACCCAGCCCCAGAACCGCGGGATGCGGAACTCCAGGTCGAAGACGTGGTACGTCGCGCTCGCGCCGCTCGCGGCGACCAGCACGTGCACGGCGACGTCGCACGCGTCGTCCCCGGGCGGAAGAATCGGAACGCGCGCCTCGCGGCGCGCGTTTTTTTCGTCGAAGCGGAAGTATCGCGACTCCTCGGGCCCCTCGAAAGCGCCGGCGCCGCGCAGGACCACGCCCTTGACCACGGTGTCGTTGTTCGTGCTGACGACCAGCTGCCCGTGCCCGAGCGACGCGTCTATCTCCAGCGAGCTGACGACCGCGGTGTCCGGGGGTATGAGCCCGGCGACCGCGGTGCCGCCCCCCTCGCCGCGTTCCGCGCGCCCGAGCGCGGCGGAGGACTTCTCGTAGCTCGCGAGCTCGACCAGCAACGCCTGCTTTCGCGCGTTGAGCGACTCGAGCGTCTCGCGAGACACCGCCGCGGCCGCGCGCAGGGGCGAGTTCGGGACGCCCGATTCCGAGGCGAGACGTTCGTCGCGGTTTGAAGAAACCGTCGTCGGTTTCTTCAAACCGAGCAGCGACCCGAGCTTCAAACCGGCCGGTTTCTTCTTCTTCTCCGTCTCCGCGAGGGAAGAAGGCGCCGGCGCTTCGTCGGCGTCGGCGCCGTCGAATCCGTACGCGCGCCCGGAAGCGGTGACGCTCGGCATTTTTCCAATGGCGCCTTTCCCCTCGGCGTCGTTCTCGGCCGCGAAACCGGCCGCCGGCGCGACCGCGCCCTCGCCGCTGCCCTTGGCGCGGTACCCGCGCACCTCGCCGTCCGCCGCGCACGCCAGCAGATCCCCGGATCCCCGGAGTCCCGCCCTCGCGACGACGACGGCGGCGAGCGGCGCGTCGAACGCGTCTTCGAACAGGAGCTCCCCGGTTCGGAAACGCCGCGCCTCCATCGTGCCGTCCGCGAACCCGAAGACGATCTCGTTCGAGCCGTCACCGGTCAAGTCGAACGCCGCCGCACACGTCGCGCGTTTCGAAACGCCGCGCTTCTCGCGCCAAAGGCACGTCGCGGCGTCGCGCGCGCCCACCGCGCCGTCGCGCGTCGCGAACGCGAAGAGATTTACGTCGGTTTCGATTTCGCGAAGATCGGACGAAACCGAACGCCGTTCTTTCCGAGCTTTTTCCGTCGCCGGCACGAGGTGCGTCACGGCGTCCGCCTCTTTGACCTCGAACGCGACGTGCTCCGACCCGTCGGCGGCGACCGCGCAGACGCGCGCGCCGCCGTCCTCCGTGCCGACGGCGATCTTCCCATCCGCGAAGACGCCCAACGCCGCGACGACGTCGGACGCGACGGTCCAGAACGCCTCCTCGCCGGACGCGTCCAGGCCCTGAAGCGAGCAGTTCCCGCCGACCAGAAGCAGCCGATCCTCGGACGGCTCTTCGGACGATGCGCGAGCGCGCGAGACCCGCGCTGCGCCGCACCGCAGCGAAGACGCGCCCTCGGGCGCGTCCCTGAAAAACACGTCCGTGTTGTTCATCACGTCGTACGCCAGGACATCCGTCCCCGTGCCGACGAACAGGATGTCCCTCCCGTCGGCGCCCTCCGCGCCCAGCGCGCCGGCGGCGACTGCGGTGACCTTCTTGTTGATGTTCAGGTAGCGGACCCTGGCGCCCGGCCTCGCGTCGCCCTGGCCCTCGTCCGCGCGCGCGTACGGATCGAACATGAAGATCTTGCCACCGGTGGTGGCCGCGGTGAGCGTGGGGCGTTCGCCATCGTACACGCCGACGCAAGCGGTGTTCTCCAGGATCTGGTCCTTCAGCCGGAACGAAAACGCGGCCGTCAGAGGCATCGCGGGGACGGCGCGGAGGCTCCCTCCGCGCCGCTCGCCCGTGAGAGCGCGACACTCGTGCGCCTCGAAGTCACTTTTCTGTCAACGTTAAAACGTTCTGGAGCGCTTCTGCAAACAACGAAGTGCCGATTTCACCTGGTATCGGCGAGGGCGAACGTCTCTCAAAACCCTTTTTTCTTCCGCCGGAATTGTACTTACCCCGCGTTCCGGCGGCACTCCATCCCTCTTCTCGTTGCGACGACGGATATATCCTGAGCAACGTACCGGCACTCCGACTTGCAACCATGCAAATCTTCGTCAAGACCCGTGCGTGCCCTCCCGGAACGCGTCGCGCGCGCCCGCCGAGCCATCTTCCGGACCACGCGGCTCGGCCGCTTGGCTTTTTTTAGGGTGTGGGATCTCAACCTCGGGCGAGACCGTGTCCTCGTCCCCGGCTCGCGGGGAAGGCCGGAGCGACCTCCTCGGCGTCTTCACAGCCAACGCCCGCCGAAGTACCCGATCGCGGCGGCTCCGCGCGCGCCCGGCGCCCCGTTCCCCCCCGCGCCGACGCCCGCCCGCTGACCCGCCCCCCCATCTCTCCCGATCACGCCTCAGTCACGGGTAAGACCATCACCCTGGAGGTGGAGTCCTCGGACACCATCGACAACGTCAAGGCCAAGATCCAGGACAAGGAAGGCATCCCCCCGGACCAGCAGCGCCTGATCTTCGCGGGCAAGCAGCTCGAGGATGGCCGCACCCTCGCGGACTACAACATCCAGAAGGAGTCCACGCTCCACCTCGTGCTGCGCCTGCGCGGCGGCGGCAAGAAGCGCAAGAAGAAGGTGTACACCAAGCCCAAGCGCGTGCCCCACGTTAACAAGAAGGTGAAGCTCGCGTTCCTCAAGATGTACAAGGTGGACGACGCCGGCAAGATCACGCGCCTCCGTAAGGAGTGCCCCGCGCCCGAGTGCGGCAGCGGCGTCTTCATGGCGAACCACTTCGACCGCCACTACTGCGGACACTGCGGCAAGACGTACTTCTTCGACAGCCACACCGTGGCTGCCAAGAAGGCGGGCAACTGACGCGTCGGAGTGACTTTTTGCGCGACGGTCGTCGCGGCGCGTTCGTCTCGCACGCGTGATGCACGAACACGACGCGGCGCGTGCGCGAGAGCGTGCGATTTATGAATACCCAGCTCGCCCGACTCGGCCGACTCGACGCGTCTAAAAAATATCATACTTTTACGAAAGTAGACTACGTAACCTTTCGTTTTATCGTACGTCGCCTTTGGTCGCCGCGCGCTCGCTTGTCGCTCTCATCGCTGTGACTCTCGACTCCACTCTCACTCCACTGTCATCACTCTGGTCTCGCCTTGAGCGCCCTCCGATACCGCCGAGTGAGCTTCGTGAGTTGGTCGATCCCAGTCGCCTTTTCCAGCGGCGACTTCTCGCCCTCGCGCGGCGCGTCCGCGCTCTCGTCCAGCAGCGCGCACGGCGCGAACACGAGCGCCGGCGGCGGGTGCGCCGGATCGTGCGCGACGCGACAACACGAAAACGACGCGGTTTTCGATAACGCGGACACCATGCGCTCGTCCGGCGCATCGTGCGTCGAGCTTATCACCGCGAGCTTCTCACCGCGCGCGCGCTCGCACGGCGCGTCGGCGGCGGCGGCGAACCAGTGCGCGTCCGCGCACTCCGCCGTCTCCATCGCGCGTCGCGCGGCGTTTGCGTTCTGCGCGGCTCTTCTCTGCTCGAAGGCGCGCCATCCGAACCAGTACATGGGCAGGTTGGAGAGCGGCGTGAACATCAGCGGGAACGTGAGCGGCACGTAGACGAAGGCGTTGCGCCTGAACCGCCACGCGACGGCGCGCGCGCGCTCGGTGAGAAGCTCGCGCAACGCCGCGCGCGCTTCTTCGGGATGGGCTGTTTCGGGGTAAAGAAGCTCGACGCTCGAGCACGCCGGCGGCAAAGCCGCGAGAACCTGGTCGTCCGGGTGGATGCGGTCGAGCGCGAGCGACCCGAGCGTGTGCGCGCGGCGTTGCCACGAGCCCAAAGGGCTCTCCCCCCACGCGTGGAACCGCCGCGCGAAGGACGCCGCCGCGCGCGCCGCCGCGTCCGCCGCGAACGCCGGCAGGAAACGCTCGGGGCTCGTCGCGCTGTTCCTCTCCAGGTCCGCCGCGACCGCCGCCGCGCGCGCGGGACACGGCTCGGAAACCGCGGACGCGTGGAACCCCCTGCGTTTGGCACGGTTCGGAGTTCGGCGCGTGGGACGGCGCCGTGTCGGAGGAAGGGTCAGGGACGCGAAGCGCGTCGAGTCTCGTCCGTCTCCGCGCGCGGGTGACGCGAGCGCCGCGCGAGATCGTCCGCGCGGTGGCGACGCGCGGCGCGCGTGTGTCGGGAACGACGCGGCGGTCGGGTTGGGGCGGGTCAGGAAACGGAATGCGCGAGAGAAAACGCGCGAGACGCACCACTTGTCCCTCGCGAGCCGCAGCGCCAGCACGCGCGCTCGGCTCGCCATGGGACGGGACGGCACCGCGCGGCGCCGCGCCCTGTCGACTGAACGACCCGAGGGAAACTGGCGAGGCAC
>Ga0181559_10003677_pt1 | contig 15030 bp, 12 predicted proteins | sample 011ome_21_FD_133752 | JGI IMG/M metagenome (GOLD analysis project Ga0181559, IMG submission 133752) | Coastal salt marsh microbial communities from the Groves Creek Marsh, Skidaway Island, Georgia - 011508AT metaG (megahit assembly) | ecosystem: Environmental > Aquatic > Marine > Intertidal...
GACAGTGGCAAAATATTAATAAATAACATTGATTTAAAATTATATCCATTACAAGCAAAGCAACTTATCGGATATCTTCCTGAAGGGGCACCATCTTATTCAGATATGGAGGTATCTGAATTTTTATCATTTGTTGGTAAAATGAGAGGAATTGACGATAGAAACACTTTAAATAATCGTTTAGAAGATATGGCTAACCAAATAAACCTTAAAGATGTTTGGAATCGTCCAATCGAAACCCTTTCTAAGGGCTTTAAAAGAAGAGTTGGTATTGCCCAGGCTCTTATACATGACCCCGATATACTTATTCTTGATGAGCCCACAGATGGATTGGATCCAAATCAAAAACATGAAATGAGAAATTTAATAAAAACTATATCCAAAAATAAGGCTATAGTTATTTCAACCCATATATTAGAAGAAGTTGAAGCTGTGTGCTCTAGGGCCGTTATTATAGCCAATGGCAAACTTCTGGCTAACGAAAAACCAGAGAATCTCGGTAAGAACTTAAATCAAAAAAGTGTCATGTCTATACTAGTATCTAATAAAATCAACAGTACATTTTCAAAAGAGATAAAGGCAAACTTCAAAAACAACAAAATAGAAGTTCAAACTATAGATAACTCATATTGCAAAATCTTAATTGAAGGGGATGAAAAAAGTTTAGAGTTAAATAAAATTTTAACTCAATTAAAAAAACAAAAACTTAATGTGGTTGAAGCTTTTTTTGTGAGACCTAGTTTGGATGAAATATTTAGGGTAATCACTCAAAATAAATAGTAGCTAATACAAATGGATAAGTGATGAACACATATTTGAATAAAACATATATAATATTTGATAGAGAATTAAAGGGATACTTTAGAACTCCCTTAGCCTCAATATTCTTATTAGTTTTTTTGTCTCTTTCTTCTGGAATGACCTTCTTTTTAGGTCGATTTTTTGAGCGTGACCAGGCTGATTTAACTGCTTTTTTCTCATGGCACCCTTGGTTATTTCTAATATTAATGCCTGCGATTGGGATGAGGTTGTGGGCTGAGGAACGTAGATCAGGAACAATAGAACTATTAATAACTTTACCTGTTACAAATACACAATTAGTTATAGGCAAATTTATGGCAAGTTGGGTTTTTACACTAATTGCTCTCATTTTGTCTACGCCAATTTGGATAACAGTTAATTACCTAGGGGACCCTGACAATAATGTTATTTTTGTATCTTACATTGGAAGCTGGTTAATGGCTGGAGCTTTCTTGGCGCTAACATCTTGTCTTTCAACTCTTACTAAAAACCAAGTTATAGCCTTTATAATTTCTTCTATTAGTGGTTTTATTTTGATTATGGCTGGTTTTAGCTTGATACTATCCGCTGTTAGATCATGGGCACCAGTTTGGATAACAGAAACTATTGGATCAATGTCTTTCCTTTCTCACTTTAGTAGGATCCAAATGGGTGTATTTGACTTAAGTTCGCTTATATTCTTTTTATCAATGATTATTTTGTGTCTTTGGATAAATATACAGCTTGTTCAAATAAAAAAGGCAGATTGAGGATAAAATGACATTCTTAAATAAGATAAAATCTAAAAGCGTTATAAAATTATCAATTTTGTTATCAATAATTATTTTCTTTAGTATTAATATAATAACTAACAATATGCTTGGATATTCAAGAATAGACTTTACAGAAAACAAGCTTTACTCATTATCTGAAGGTACTAAAAAACTTTTAAAAAACCTAGATGAACCAATTCATCTACGTTTATTCATTTCAAGTAATCTTGTTAAAGATGTTCCTCAATTTTCAACTTATGCAAATAGAGTTGAAACAATATTAAAAACATATAGCAATATCTCAAATGGTAAAATAACAATTGAGACCATTGATCCAAAACCATTTTCTGATGAAGAAGATAGAGCTGTTGGAATGGGAATTAATCCATTTAATGCAACAGAAATGTCTGACTCATTATACTTTGGTCTAGCTGCGACTAACTCTACAAACGGCCAAAAAAATATTCCTATGTTTTCGCCTGAAAGAGAGACTTTTCTTGAGTATGATCTCACAAGCTTAATTTCAGAACTAAGCCAAACAAAAAAACCTGTAGTAAGCATTATTGATAATCTCGGGCTAAGTGCTGACGGCAGAGTAGGCAAGCCAGAACAACAAATTCTCAAACAAATGAAAGAAATGTTTAAAGTTGAAATGGTTAATGAGAGTGCTAATGAATTAGATAAGGATACAAAAATTCTTATGGTAATCCATCCTAAGTTTCTATCTGATGAGACTCTTTACATGATAGACCAATGGGTCCTGAAAGGGGGAGCCACTTTAATTTTCTTAGATCCATATGCAGAAACAGAGCTTAGTCGTCAACAGGGTATGCCCCCAATGAACCCAAGATCAGATTTAAAGAAATTACTAGATACCTGGGGTATCAAGTTTGATAACAAGCAAGCTGTATTAGATTCTGAATTTGGTTTTCGTATTGCCAGGAAAATTAACGGTAGAGATGTACAAGTAACTAACTATCCGTGGCTAAATATTAGAGGAGAAGGTTTAAACAAAAATGACAGTACGCTTTCAAACCTTAGTACAATTGTAATGACCACAGCCGGATCTCTACTGGACACCAACAAAAACCCTATTCTGGAACCTATTATCAGAAGTAGTAAAAAGTCTGGAGTAGGTGACGCTCAGAAAGCAGGAAACCCTGAAGGTGACCCTAGAGATCTATTATCTAATATAAAATCTGATAATGAAAATTATACTTTAGCTGGTTGGATTAAAGCAAACCTAAACTCTTCTTTTATCAATAGTGAAGATAAAAAAGATAATCAACTAATGAAGTCTAAAAACAAATCAAACGTTTTGATTGTAACAGATGCAGATATGTTAATGGATAGAAATTGGTTAACTCAAAGAGGTGCATTCGCAAATAATGGTGATTTTGTTTTAAATATAGTTGAAAAGATGATTGGTGGAAATGCTCTGTCTGATCTCAGGGGAAAAAGCACATCATGGAGACCATTTGAAAAAATAATAGAATTAGAGAAAATTGCTGAAGAAAAATTCCTTATTGAAGAACAAATGCTTGCCAAAAAATTAGAGGGTATGGAAGACAAAATAAGAAATTTAACTCAAAATAGCGATAAAGATACAGATGTATTATCACCAGAAACTATTAAAGCTATTGATGGATTTAAAACAGAAATGATGGCTACAAGATCCCAGTTGAGAAATGTGAAGTTTGATCTGAGAAGAGATGTGGATTTGTTAAAAAAATGGATTATATCAATTAACGTTGCAATTTTACCTATTGCATTTGCAGCTGTATCATTAATCATTTCATTAAGAAGAAAAAGAAAAGCCTCTTATTAGAAATTGGGTGTAGAGAAATATGACTGAAAAAAAGTTTTTAAATTTAATAATTATTTCAATTTTATTAGCAGTTTTAGCTGCACTATCCATAAATTTTAATACACAAAGCTATAATTTTGAGAAAAGGGGAGAAGTTTTTTTAAAAGATTTTACTAAAAATATTAATAATATTGAAATTATATCCATAGAGTCTTTTGACAACACTATTGATATAGTAAAAAGAAATAATAGTTATACTTCAGAATCTGGTTACCCCTTAAAAAAAGGTATGTGGGAGAACTTAATAACAAGTCTTTCCCTCCTTCGTATAGAAGAAAGTAAAACTAATAGTCCTGAGAGGCATGAAGATCTCAATTTGAAATCACCCGAATTTAACAAAAGTAAAGATGAAAGTGACGGATACGCTACCAAAATAACGTTAAAAAAGAATGACGGAACAGTTTTTTCATCAATACTTTTCGGAAAAACAGACCCAAGTGTTGGAGGTTTAAGTGGTGGCCAGTTTGCAAGAATGAATGGAGATAATCAAAGTTATCTTCTGAAGGGTGCTATCAGAATGCCTGGCAGCAAATCTGACTGGTTTGAAAGTCTTCTTTTTTCAATTAAAAACGAAGATTTTATTAGGGCGACTTTAAAGAAAGATAATAAAATCTTTGAGATTGAAAATATTAAAAATTCTTTAAAAATAACATATCCTCTAAATCCTAATTTTAATCCTGATCAAGAAAAGTTGACCGATATCAGAGATGTTATAGAAAGTTTTTATTTTTATGACGTAAAAAAGTCTTTAACAAGCTACCCAAACAATTTGCCAACTCTATCTTATGAGACTAAAAATGGATTGATTTTATCAATATCTTCCGTTAACCCTAAAGAAAAAGGAGAGAATTGGGTCATTATCAAAGTCGCCTCAAATGACCCTAAATCAAAAGAATTATCAGAAGAGATAAAAAATAAAACTTCAGGCTTTGAATTTTTAGCTAATATTAATACAAGTAATATTTTAAGATGGAACCTTGAAGATTTAGCTGCCCAAAAGAAAGAATAAGTTAATAAGACCTAGGCATTCCTAAAACGTGCTCTGCTAAATATGATAATATCAAATTAGTAGATATTGGAGCAACTTGATATAATCTGGCCTCTCTAAACTTTCTTTCCACATCATACTCTTCAGCAAATCCAAAACCACCATGAGTTTGAACACATGCCTCTGCAGCAGCCCATGAAGCGTCTGCGGCTAGTAATTTTGCAGTATTAGCCTCTTCACCAATAGGTTTACCTTCTTCATATAACTTTGCAGCATGATAAACCATTAACTCCGCAGCTTTCATTTGAGCATATGCTTTTGCAATTGGAAATTGAATTCCTTGATTCTGACCAATAGCTCTCCCAAAAATATTTCTTTCATTGGCGTAATTAGTTGATTTTTTAGTAAACCATTTCGCATCACCAATACATTCTGCTGAGATTAAAATCCTTTCTGCATTCATGCCAGATAAAATATATCTGAAACCCTTATTTTCTTCCCCCACAAGACTAGAGGCAGGTATTCTTAAGTTATCAAAAAATACTTCTGTTGTAGAATGATTCATCATTGTTCTAATGGGACGAATAGTAAGTCCATTTCCTTTAGCTTTTCTCATATCTAAAAGAAAAACAGATAAACCTTCTGTTTTTTTATTAACTTGATTAAGCGGAGTTGTCCTTGCTAGCAATAACATTAAATCAGAATGTTCTGCTCTACTAGTCCATATTTTTTGCCCGTTGATTATATAATCATCACCATCTCGAACCGCTACAGTTCTTAAACTAGTTGTATCAGTTCCACTTGTTGGCTCAGTAACTCCAAATGCTTGTAATCTTAGTGATCCATCTGCAATTTTAGGTAAATATTCTTTTTTCTGTTCTTCTGAACCATGCCTTAATACAGTACCCATAGTATACATTTGTGCGTGACAAGCAGCTGCGTTACAGCCTTGATGATGTATTTCTTCAAGAATAACTGAGGCAGCTGTCATCCCTAATCCTGCACCACCATACTCTTCAGGTATTAAGGCACCCAGAAAGCCTGCTTCAGTTAAAGCCTTCACAAACTCAGTTGGATAGCTCTGCTCTCTATCAAGCTTTCTCCAATAATCACCTTGAAAATTGCCACAGAGTTTTGCAACAGCTTCTCTTACTTCAGATATCATATCTTCTTGAGTGTCTAATTTTTCTGGTTGTAAAGTAGTATCAGGCATTATTTTCCTCGTAAATTTTGATTATCATATATATATATTAAATAAATTTTTTATTACTAGCTTATTTATACTAAATAATAATAATTATTTTTTGTAACATCATAATAATTACCAACAATTTATGCGGAGATTTAAAATGAAGTTAGAGTTTCATCATATAAACTTTGTATCAAAAAACGTCGATAAAATGAATGATTTTTACAAGGATATCCTTGAAATGGAAAGTATACCAATAGAAAATTTTCCTAGAACAGAAGAAACTGTTGAGAGTGGATATAGTGGTAAAATTAATTTTGTAACAGAAGGTAAAATTGAAATGCACCTTGCTGAACGTGATTTAAATGTTGCCTTTAAAAACAAACAAACCATTAATCCAGTTGATCATGGACACATTGCATTTAGAACCGACGATATAAGATTATTCATTGAAAAACTTAAACAAAAAAAAATACCTTTTTCAGATTACGGTACTACTTTTGCTAAAGAATGGTATCAAATCTTTTTCCATGATCCTGAAGGAAATGTTATAGAAGTTCACCAAAAAATAAATCATTAAATGATTAAGAAATGTTTTAGAAATCCTGACTTCAAAATTTTATGGAGTGCTGGTTGCATGACTGGCATTGCTCGAGCGATGGAATTTCTTGCTTTAAGCCTATATGCACTTCAAGAACTAGGCTTACCTTATTTAGTTACAATAATTTTTGCAGCTAGAATGTTGCCAATGAGCCTTCTAGGTATAGTAATTGGAACTATATCTGAACGAGTTTCACCTATTTCAGTGATAAAATATATCTATGGCGCGTCTAATATTTTTACAGGACTAGCTGTACTACTTGTTTTTACTGGAAACTTTAATGTTTATTATGCATTTATACTTGCTTTTGTTAATGGGATCACCTGGGTTGTTGATCTCGCTGTAAGGAGAAGAGTTCTTGCTGATCATATTGATAAAAAGCTTTTAAGCTCTTCATTAGCCATGGAGACTTTATCAAATAATGCCACCAGACTTATAGGACCATTATTTGCGGGCTCGCTATACACTTTAGTAGGTTTGAAAGGAATATTCAGCTTGCAATTTTTTATGTATATTTGTGCCTTTGTTTTAATTCTAAAATTTCACAAAAAACAAAATCTTTTGCTTAATTTTAAAAACACTAATGAAACGAACATTAGAGAGCACTGGGCACATGGGCTGCTTGATGAAGTTTTGAAAACTGGGAAAAACGCTTATAATATTGTTAGTCTAAGATTGGTATTGATAACAACTTTAATTTTTAATATTTTTGGCTTTCCTCTTGTATCGCTAATACCAGTTCTAGGAAGAGAAAAATTAGCTCTATCTGAATTTGATATAGGGATACTTGCTTCTTCAGAAGGTTTTGGAGCTTTAATAGGGGCTTTGATAATTGGAAACCTCTCACCACAAAAGTATTTATCAGTAATTTTTGTTACCGGAGTTTGTGGATTTTTTATTGGTATGTTTATGTTTTCTTTTTCTCCAAGTTTGCTATTAGGTTTTATTAGTTTGACTTTGGGTGGTATTTTTTTATCAGGTTTTAGCACAATGCAAGGAGCACTTGTATATCAAGCATCATCCACTTCAAAAGGAAATAATTTTGGGATCCTTGCAACATGTATAGGCACGGCTCCACTAGGGCTAATGAATTTATCCTGGATAATAACTATAATACCTGTAGACAGCACTATTCAATTAAATGTCTTTTTAGGACTTTTCAGTATGCTTATAACTATCTTTTATTTTTTATATAAAAAAAAAACTAATTTGGAATAGCTTTTAATAAAAACTGATTCATTATCTTGCTAAACTGAGCAGGATCTGCAGGCATTTTCCCTTCCATCAACCTAGCTTGTTCAAATAATAGTGTGCCAGCATCACTTACTAAATCATTATTATCTTTCTTTTCTAATAAAGATTTCATGTTTTTTATGAGTAAATGATCTCCATTAATTTCAAGTATTCTGGGAGCTCCCTTGTAATTTGAATCTCTCTGCGCCATTAGATGTTCCATTGCAATATCCATATCGCCATCGTCTGCTACCAAACATACAGGGCTGTCAGTTAACTTAGATGATAATCTAATATCTTTAACTTGATCTCCTAACACAACTTTTAGCTGAGCTATTAAGTCAACAAACTCCTTATCCTGCTTTTCTTTTCCTTCTTTGTTATTTTCTTTGCTATCTTTAGTTTTATTATCTAAATCGTCTAAATTAATTTGACCTTTTGTTATTGAGGTAAATTTCTTTTCTTTAAAAGACCCGATCATCGGCAACCAAAACTGATCGATTGCATCTGTCATGATTAATACAGGAATATTTTTAGATTTAAACCCCTCTAAATGTGGGCTGGCTAACGCTTGAGCACTGGTTTCAGCAGCAATATAATAAATATCTTTTTGTGTTTCAGGCATCTTTTCTAAATAATCAACTAAGGAAATTGAGTCTTCATTTTCATTAGTAGAAAATCTACATAAATCTAATAAAACATCTTTACGTTCCAAGTCTTCGTAGAGACCTTCTTTAAGAACAGCTCCATATTCTTTCCAAAAACTTTTATAGCCATCTTTATTTTTTTCGCTAACTTTTTTAAGTTCACGCAAAATTTTACCTACTAATGATTTACTGATTTTTGAAACAGCGGGGTTATTTTGTAACATTTCTCTACTGACATTCAAATCAATGTCTTGCGTATCGACCAAACCTTTAACAAATCTTAGGTAACTGGGAATTAATGCATCACACTTATCTGTAATAAACACTCTATTTATATATAGCTTTAAAGAAGACTTCCTATCAGGATTAAACAAATCAAATGGTCTTGTTGATGGGACACAAATAAGGTTTGTATAACTAATGGTACCCTCTGTGTTGTTATGCATTGTTAGAAGTGGTTTTCCAAAACCAGCTCCAATATGTGAAAAAAATTCTTGGTATTGTTCTTCTGTAATATCTTTTGCAGGCCTTGTCCAAAGAGCAGAAGCTTCATTTAATGTCTTAACTTCAGCATTTTTCTTATCAATTTCAAAAAACTTAACTGGATAAGAAATATGATCTGAGTACTTTCTTACAATAAATTGAACCCTTGTTTCTCCTAAAAATTCTTTAGCATCTTTTTTTAGTGATAAAGTAATTGATGTACCAAAATTTTCTTTAGTATCCTTTTCTAAGTTAAAACCTGTTTTACCATCAGATGTCCATTTCCATGCTTGTTCTTCACCAGCTTTTTTAGAGATAACCTCTACATGATCAGCAACCATAAATGATGCATAAAAACCTACACCAAACTGCCCAATCATAGACATGTCCGATTTTTTATCTTTAGAGTTTTTAGAGATTTGTTCTAAGAAAGCTTTCGTTCCGGATCTTGCAATAGTACCTAAAGATGATTTTAGGTCTTCTTCATTCATACCAATTCCATTATCAGAAATAGTTAAGGTCTTTTCTTTGTTATTGATTTCAATCTTTATTTCTGGATCTTCTGATGAATTAACTAATTTTTTATCTGTTAAGCTAAGATACTTTCTTTTATCAAGAGCATCTGAAGCGTTTGATATCAACTCTCGAAGGAAAATTTCCCTTTCAGAATAGAGCGAATTAATTACTATATCTAATATTTTACCAGTATCTGCTTCAAATTGATTAGTCATATTAGGCATTTGAAGATCCTCTTTTTAATTATTGATGTGTTAAGTTAATTGGGTATTTTAAATTGTATTTTCAAGAGAAAAATATAATTTAACTACTAATAAATGGAGGATTTCAAATGTCTAAAATTGGTATTTGTGGAATTGGTAAAATGGGATCAGAAATAACAAAAAGATTACTAGATTGTAATCAGAATATATCTGTTTGGAACAGAACAAAAAGTAAAACTGATGAACATGTTAAAATGGGTGCCAAGATTACTGAGAATATCAATGAATTAACTAATCTAAGTGATATCATTATAATAATAATGGGTGACGACAAGGCACTTGACTATGTTTATAATAGTAAGGACGGTCTTAAAAATATCAACTTACAGAACAAGATCATAATTGAGATGAGTACTACTAGCATTAGTAATATTAAATTTTTGGAAGAAATAGTTGTATCATCCAAAGGTGAATTTATTGAATGCCCCGTTGGCGGGTCTACTCAGCCAGCAAGAGATGGAAAACTCTTAGGATTAATTGGCGGTAAATATGTAATATTCAAAAAAGTAGAAAATCTCTTAAAATTAATCTGTCGTAGATACGAATATCTTGGAGATGTTGGAAAAGGAACTGCCATGAAATTGGCTATTAATCTTCCTTTGATGGTTTATTGGCAGGCATTAGGGGAAGCATTATCAATAGCTACCAAAAATGAAATAGATTTTGATAAAGCACTAGACTTAATGATGGATAGCTCAGGGGCAGCAAAAATTGCTCATTTAAAAACTAAGGGAATCTCAGAAGCTTTAAAAAATAAACCAACTATTCAATCGTCTTTTAACGTCTCCTCATCCCTAAAAGATATGAAACTTATGATAGAAGAGCTTAATAAACTGAATACTGAATTTCATGTTATTAATGGTGCAACTAAATATGTGCAAGAAGCAGTACAAGAGGGTTGGTCAGATTTTGATGCGTCGTTACTCAGCGTCTACATAAACAAAAAATTAAATAATCATTTGCTATAGTCGGAGCCTTCTTGATCCAAAATTAATTTTATTTCTCTAAGAAAAGCAGTTCCTGCAGGTAACGGGTGTTCTTCATTATCTAGTTCCTGAGCTGTTTTTTCTGCAATCTCGTCGTTTAATATACTAATTTTTTTTCCTGACTGAAGAGCGTTAATGTAAACTTTTGCCGCTCTTTCAAAATAATATAACCTATTAAATGTTTCTGCTACATTTTGACCAAAGATTAATATTCCATGATTACCCATTATAAATGTGTGTTTCTTGGGGTCTGATAACAATTTTGCACATCTCTTTCCTTCTTCTTCGAATGCTAAACCACCATAGTTTTTATCTACCACTTGTCTTCCAAAAAACATTGAAGCTACTTGGTTTATTGGAGGGACAATACAATCTTCTAAAGAGGCCAAAGTTGTTGCATATATTGAGTGGACATGCATTATACATCTTGCATGAGGACACATTTTGTGAATGGCTCCGTGTAACCCCCATGCTGTCGCATCAGGTGGATTTTTTCCTTTCAGTACAGATTGATCGTTTGCATTTAACAATAATAAATCAGAAGCCTTTATTCTTGAAAAGTGCCACATATTGGGGTTCATTAAGAACTCTGTGCCTTCTGCATTAACGGCTAAACTAAAATGATTGGCAACAGCTTCATGCAAATCACTTCTCTCAGCCCACCTAAAAGCTGCAGCTAGATCCTTTCTTTCTTCATAAAAATTATTGTTAGAAATATATCCGGATGATGACTTAATCTCATTCATTTTTGTACTTACCTTAAATTTATAATATTCTCATATTGTATTTAGTTAAGTCAATTATTATAAACACCTAAGTAATTAAAATAGAGATCATTATGGGATACTTATATCTTTTAATAGCTATAGTTGGTGAAGTTATTGCAACCACATATTTAAAGAGTACTAATAATTTTTCAGAAATTTTACCTACAACTTATGTAGTTATTGGTTATGGAACAGCCTTTTATTTCATGATGCTTGCAATGAAAACAATTCCTATTGCAATTACTTACTCCATATGGGCGGGTGTTGGAATTTCTGCCATAACAATATTAGGAGCTTTAAAATATAAAGAGATCCCTGATTTAATGGCACTCATTGGTCTGGGTATGATAGTTGTAGGTGTAATTATTTTAGTTTTTTATAGTAAAATGGGAACAAATTAAAAGTGGATAGCTTTTGAGTATGTTGCTAATGCAGCTTCTTTAATTGCTTCATTAACTGTGGGATGACCGTGACAAATTCTAGCCACATCTTCTGAGGAAGCACCAAAACCCATTGCTATTGATAACTCATGTATCACTGTGCCGGCCTCATGCCCTATTATATGAGCACCCAAAATTTTATCTGTTGATTTATCTGATAATATCTTAACAAAGCCATCAGTATGACTAATGGCTTTGGCTCTACTATTGGCTGACATAGGGAAAAAACCTTTATTATAAGAAATTCCTTTTTCTTTTAATTCTTCTTCTGTTTTACCAATAACTGCAACCTCAGGAGAAGTGTAAATAATTCCAGGAACTAAGTTATAATCAACATGTCCAGCCTCTCCATTAATAATTTCAACAGCCGCAACAGCATCTTCCTCAGCCTTATGAGCTAACATTGGACCTCTTATTACATCCCCAATTGCATAAATATTTGGAATAGATGTTTGAAAACTCTTATTTGTATTGATAAACCCTTGTTCATCTATTTCTAAGTTTAGATTCTCTAGGCCTAAGCCATCTGTATTTGGTTTTCTTCCTACGGCAACCAAAATAATATTTGCTTCTAATTTTTTATTAGCTCCTGTAACTAAATCTTTTACTGATAGTGAAACACTTTTATCACTTGTTTTTGCACTTTCAACAGCATGATTTAGTTTAAAGGTTAGTCCTTGTTTCTGCATAATTTTTAAAAATTTTTCTGCTACTTCATTATCCATACCAGGTAATATTCTCGGCAAATATTCTACAACTTCAACTTCGGATCCAAGTCTTCTCCATACTGTTCCCATTTCCAAGCCAATAACACCAGCTCCAATGACTATCAATTTTTTGGGCACTTCACTTAAATTTAAAGCCCCGGTTGAAGTGACGATTCTTTTTTCATCAATATCAATATTAGGAAGATTAGTGGGTTTTGATCCAGTAGCTATTATTATTCTATCAGAATAAATTATTTCTTTTTTATTATTATTAGTAATTTCAATTGAATTGGATGTAATTAATTTTGCTGTACCAAAAAACTTATTTATCTTATTTTTTTTAAAAAGAAAATCTATACCTTTAGTTAACTCATCAACTATACTTAGTTTTTTATTTAATAACTTAGGTAGATCAAGGCTTACTTGGTTATACGTTATGCCCCATGCATCATTGCCAGTTTTTCTTGTTGAGTTTTCATACTGTTCAGATGCATATAACATTGCCTTTGAAGGAATACATCCTACGTTCAAACATGTGCCGCCTAATGTCTGATGTTTTTCTATACTAGCTACTTTCATACCTTTCTGGGCGGCAACAATAGAAGCCACGTATCCACCAGGTCCTGAGCCTATCACAACAAGATCGAATTTATTATCTGACATATTAACCTACTATAAAAACTTAAGCTCCAACTACTAAGCGTCTAGGGTCTTCAATTATTTCTTTAATTCTAACTAAAAAGGAAACTGCTTCACGACCATCTATTATTCTATGATCGTAGGATAAAGCCAAATACATCATTGGTCTAATTTCAATTTTATCGTCAATAACGACAGGTCTTTTTTGAATTTTATGCATTCCTAAAATACCTGACTGAGGCGGGTTTAAAATAGGAGAGGACATTAGTGATCCATATACTCCTCCATTTGAAATAGTAAACGTTCCCCCAGCCATATCGGAAATACCTAAACTTCCATCTTTAGCTTTTTTCCCAAAATTGGCTATCGTTAATTCAGTTTCTCCAAATGACATGTGGTCAGCATCTTTTAAGACGGGTACAACCAATCCCTGAGAAGTGCCAACGGCAACTCCAATATTATAATAGTTTTTGTAAATAATATCATTACCATCTATCTCGGCATTAACAGCCGGGAATTGTTTAAGAGCATCAATTGAAGCTTTAACAAAAAAACTCATATAACCAAGTCTAACACCATTTTTCTTTTCAAAGTTATCTTGATAATTGTTCCTCATTTCCATAAGAGCCGTCATGTCTACTTCATTATAAGTTGTTAACATTGCTGCAGTATTTTGAGCTTCTTTAAGTCTACGAGCAATAGCCAAACGTAAGCGTGACATCGGAACACGTTCTTCTAAATCTTGATTGTTACTTTTCCTAATCACATCTGAATTTAAATTATTAGGCAGTACGCTAACCTTATTTGTTTTTATAACTTCATCTACCTTATCATTATTTATGATAGTCTTAGCTTTAGGTGACTGAGTCTTTCTTTCTCCTTCAACTATTACCCCCAATAAAGCACCAACCTCTACTGTATCACCCTCCGAAACAACTATACTGTCTATTGTACCAGCAACAGAAGCTGGAACCTCTAGAGTGACCTTGTCTGTTTCAAGTTCTACTATCGGCTCGTCAACTTCTACAAAATCACCTTCTTTTTTTATCCATTTAGAAACCGTCGCTTCTACAACAGACTCACCTAAAACTGGAACTAGAATATCCATTCCATTACCCTTTCGATTGTTTTTTGTAGTTTTATTATTAGAATTCTGTGTCTTAGATTTTTTGCTTGTATTGACTTCCATTAAATATTGAAGCACATCACCCTTTGTTACCCTGCCATCTATACCTGTTCCAGATATATGATCAATATTTAAATTTCTTTCGTTTATAATTTTGGCAGCTGAGGGCATAGCTAATTTGTTAATATTGTTTTTATTATTAACCATTTTTAGATCTATTCTGCTGCCTGCCTAGTTGTTTTGCTTGATACTATTTCAAGAGCTTCATTTACTAAATTTTTTTGTTCCCTAATATGTCTAGAAAAAGACCCTGTTGCAGGTGATGCAGCTTCAGGTCTACCTACATATATAGGACGAGAAAATTTAGACTTATAGGATGTGAGAACCTCCTCTATTCTTCTATCAACAAAAAACCAGGCACCCATATTTTTAGGCTCTTCTTGACACCAAACAATTTCAGCATTAGGAGTTTCAGACAACATTCTCTTTAGAGTGTTTGCTGGGAAAGGATATATTTGTTCAAGCCTTAGGAGTTTAACGTTATACAGTTTTCGTTTATCTCTTTCTTCAAGTAAATCATAGAAGACTTTACCTGAACAAATTACAACTCTTTCTATTTCTTTATTTTCAATTTTTAAATTTGGGTCTCTTATTACTCTTCTAAAAGCTGTGTTTTCAGACATTTCTGATAGTTGAGATGTACACATTTTATGCCTGAGTAGACTTTTAGGGGTCATTATAATTAGTGGTTTCCTAAAATCTCTTTTGAGTTGCCTTCTTAAAGCATGAAAATAATTTGCTGGAGTACTACAATTTAAAACTTGCATATTATCTTCACCACATAACTGCAAGTATCTTTCTAGACGGGCGGATGAGTGCTCTGGACCCTGTCCTTCATATCCATGTGGAAGTAACATCACTAATCCTGACATTCTTAACCATTTAGCCTCACCACTCGAAATAAATTGATCCACAATAACTTGGGCGCCATTAGCAAAGTCACCAAACTGTGCTTCCCACATCAC
>Ga0181559_10003678_pt1 | contig 15030 bp, 16 predicted proteins | sample 011ome_21_FD_133752 | JGI IMG/M metagenome (GOLD analysis project Ga0181559, IMG submission 133752) | Coastal salt marsh microbial communities from the Groves Creek Marsh, Skidaway Island, Georgia - 011508AT metaG (megahit assembly) | ecosystem: Environmental > Aquatic > Marine > Intertidal...
CCATAATTATAATAAGTATTATAAGGATGCGAAGATTTTAACATTTTTTTAGTTATTTTATTTCCATTTACTTTATATCCATAAGCTAAAGTAACATCAGACTGTAATTTCATTTTATTTTTAAGCCTATTTATAAAAACGCTTGCCACTAATTTTTTGTCTTTTATAAATTTTGCTTCTTTTTCAATTATGGAAGCAAGAATTAATAATTCTTTTTTATTTTTTAAAACATAGTTATTAGGTTTTTCTTTCCAAATTTCTTCTATTAATTCATTTTGTGCTTTTTCCATTCTTTCCAGTAATTTTGCTCTAGGAAATCCATACTTAAAATTATATGTGTCTGGCTTATAAACTCCTTCCTTTAGAATATCTATTTTGCCTGATAAATATTTATTATCTAGCAACTTCATTTTTAAATCGTCCGCAGTCGTTCCTTCAATTAGTGTAAAGCTTCTTGTAATGGTATCCCCTTCATGAAAAATATTTTGAATATCTAATATTGTTGAATTTTTAGGTATTAGATACTCCCCAGCTTTAGGAAGAACAGAACTATTACGAAAAAATGATAAAATTCTCCATTCGAAATAAGATATTTTAATATTTTTTTCTGCAAGTTCTCTTACAATTGATCTTTGAGATTTGTTTTGTTTTAAAAAGTAGTAGGTATCATCACTAACAATTTTTTTTGTATTAATATAATTTAAAAAATAGTTACTGAGGAAAAAAGTAGAAATAATGATTATAAAAAATAAATAAAAATTCTTCCTTAATCTCAATCTGCACTTCCAATTAACAGACTTGCATTTGTACCACCAAAACCGAAGGAATTAGACAGAACATTTTTAACTATTCTTTTTTTTGCATGAATTGGAACCAAGTCAAAACCAATACTTTTTTCATCAGGATTAATAAGATTATTGGTAGGTGGTACTGTTTGATTTACAATTGATAAAATTGAAAAAATAGCTTCAATGGCACCAGCTGCACCTAGCAGATGCCCTGTTGCAGATTTGGTAGAGCTTATGCTTACCTTACTAAAATTATCACCTAATAATCTTCCTATAGCTTTCAACTCAATCATATCACCAAGTGGCGTAGAAGTACCATGGGCATTTATATAATCTAAATCAGAAGCACTAATATTAGCGTCTCTAAGGGCAGAATTCATAGCCCTAAAACCACCATCACCATTTTCTGCAGGTGCTGTTATGTGATGAGCGTCACCTGACATCCCATAGCCTTTAATCTCAGCATAAATGTTAGCTCCTCTTGCTAGAGCATGTTCACGTTCTTCTAAAACTACAACTCCAGCACCTTCACCCATTACAAAACCATCCCTGTCTATATCCCAAGGCCTTGAACTTGATAAAGGGTCATCATTAAAATTTGTGCTGAGTGCCCTTGCAGCAGCAAAACCTGCCATACCAATCCTACAACAAGCTGCTTCTGCACCGCCAGCTACCATAATATCAGCATCACCATATTTAATTATTCTTGCGGCGTCACCAATTGCATGAGCACCAGTGGAACAAGCCGTAACGACAGAGTGATTTGGTCCCTTAAAACCATATCTAATACTTACTTGTCCGGACAACAAATTAATCAGGGCAGATGGTATGAAAAAAGGACTAACTTTTCTTGGACCTTTTGTGCTTAGCAATTCAGTTGTATTAGCAATGGTTTCTAGACCACCAATACCAGACCCAAGAATAACACCAGTTCTATTTTTTTCATTTTCAGTTTTAGGTACCCAACCAGAATTTTCGACTGCTTGAATGGCTGATATTATACCATAAGCAATAAACCTATCAATTCTCTTATATTCTCTTGGCTCTATCCATTGATCAATATCCAAGCCACCATCAAGATCATTCTGTTTATTTGGGATCTGTCCAGCTATTTTACAAGGTAAATCTGATACATCAAAATTTTCAATTTTATTAATACCAACTTTACCTGAAATTAATCTTTGCCAGTTAATCTCAACTCCATTACCGAGAGGAGTGGTTAAACCTAATCCTGTAACAACTACTCGACGCATAAAAACTCCAAATTATTAACCGAGTGAAATTTAATATTAGCTATTTGAGGATATAAAGTCTATTGCATCTTTGACGGTTTGAATCTTTTCAGCAGCATCATCAGGTATTTCACACTCGAACTCTTCCTCAAATGCCATTACTAATTCTACAGTATCTAGACTATCTGCACCTAAATCATCTATAAAACTTGCGCTTTCAACAACTTTTGACTCTTCTACGCCAAGGTGCTCGACAACTATTTTTGTTACTCTACTTGCTATATCGCTCATAAATAAAACCCCTAAAATACAAATTACTAATATATTAGATTTCGAGTAACATAAATATGTATTTATGCCAAGTATATTGTGTTTAGTTAGCCAAAAAACTAAATCATACTCATTCCGCCATTAATGTGCAAAGTGGTACCAGTAATAAAACTAGCCTCATCGCTAGCTAAATATAAACAAGCATTAGAAATATCATCTGGAATACCTAATCGATTAACAGGTATATTTTTTATAATTTTATCTTTTTGCTCATCACTAAGCTTATCCGTCATTGGAGTGGAAATAAATCCAGGGGCTATGAGATTACAAGTGATACCTCGACTTGCAACCTCTAAAGCAATAGATTTTGTTAACCCTACTAAAGCAGACTTAGAAGCAGAATAATTTGTTTGACCAGCATTTCCAGTATAACCTACTACCGAGCTAATAAATATAATTCTTCCAAATCTTTTTTTTATCATACCTTTAATTAATTGCCTTGTGAGCCTCATTCCAGCTGTAAGATTAATATTAATTACCTTTTCCCAGTCTTCGTCCTTCATTCTCATAAATAGATTATCAGCTGTAATACCCGCATTATTAATTAAAATATCAACTTGACCAAAACACTCTTCAGCTTTTTGGGCTAGAGATAAAATATCATCTTTCACATTGAAATCTGTAACTATAGCTTTTGCATCATTATTGAATTCTGAAACAAGACTATTAAGTGCCTCCTGACGAGTTCCAGATAAAATTAATCTAGCACCTTTACTATGCATTTTCCTGGCTATAGAAGCACCAATCCCTCCAGTGGATCCTGTGATAAGAACAACTTTGTTTTTTAAATCTAGCACCTAATTCTCCTTATTGTTCAAAACTATAAAATATTATTAAAATCCTCAGATTTTTCTAAGTTTAATATATTCACATTTTCTATCATTCTTTTAGCAATTCCAGTCAGAACTTTTCCACTTCCTAATTCTGATATTTTTGTAACTCCAATTTTTTTAGCCAATAGCATAGTTTCTCTCCACCTAACAGTACCAGTAACCTGTTTTATTAAATTATTTTTTAATTTAACAGGATCAGTTTCTGACTGAGCAGTAATATTTGATACAATTGGGACTATAGGTTTTTTAAAATCTAATTCATTTAGCGCTTCTTCCATAATAGTTTGAGCAGGCTCCATTAATCTACAGTGAAAAGGAGCACTTACAGGAAGAACTACTGCTCTTTTTATACCATACTCTTTTGAAAGACTTATTGCTTTTTCAACAGCTTCTAAATGGCCACTAATAACAACCTGAACATCAGAATTATCATTAGCAATATCACATACGCCATAGTCTTGAACTTTTTTTAATATTGTGTCAGTTGCTTCAATATCGGCTCCAATAAATGCAGCCATGGCACCTTTTCCAACTGGAACAGCATTTTGCATTGCTTCGCCTCTTAATCGCAATAATTTAGAACATTCACTAATAGAAAAAACCTCTGAAACAGTCATTGCGGTATATTCTCCTAAAGAATGTCCACATACAAAATTAGCTAAATCAGGTAATTTTTTTTCAGTCAACTTACTCAAAACTTTGAAAGATGCAATTCCACAAGCCATTAAAGCGGGCTGAGCATTCGAAGTCAGAGACAGATCTTTTTCTGTACCTTCCCACATTATTTTAGTTAAACTGAAGCCTAAAGAATCATTTACTTCCTCAAATACTAATCTTGCCTCAACAAAGTTTTCCGACAAATCTTTGCCCATGCCGATTTTTTGAGATCCTTGACCAGGAAAAACAATACAATCCATTTCATTTCCTCGATAAAATTTTTTAAATTATTTATTGCATATTTTTTATAAACATATATGTTCCACAATTACTTAAAATACTAGCATAAAATTAATTTTTATGCACTCCTTGCCAGCTTGACTTTGATGCTGGCTAACCTGGGTATAACCCAAAAGCCATAAGGAGATTTAAATGGCATTATACGAAAGTGTAATAATTGGAAGACAAGATCTGACACCTAGTCAGTTTGAAACACTTATAGATGAATTTGTTTCTGTAATTGAAAATTTAAAAGGTACAATTCGAAAAAAAGAGAATTGGGGTATTAGAAACCTAGCCTATAAAATAAATAAAAATAGAAAAGGTCATTATATGTTACTGAACATTGATGGCCCTGCTGATGCTATATTTGAATATGAAAGATTAATGAGATTACATGAGGATATTATTAGATTCCTAACAATCAGGATCAATTCTATAGATGAAAAACCATCACCACTTATGAATAACAAATCTGATCGCTCAAGAAATTACCAATCAGACTCTGATGTTAACTCATCTCCAGATGTTTAAAAAAGGGATTGTATAATGACACAATTAAATATTAAAAGAGAAGCTCTTAGAAAACCTAACCAAAAAAGAAAAAAATCTTGTCCTTTTTCAGCACCTAATACTCCTGAGATAGATTATAAAGATTTAAAGGTTCTAACAAGATACGTTTCTGAACGAGGTAAGATTATTCCTTCTAGAATTTCTGCAGTTTCTGCAAAAAGACAAAGAGAACTTTCCAAGGCTATAAAGAGAGCTAGATTTTTAGCATTAATGCCTTATGTGGTAGGCTAGAACTGGAGATTGAAATGAATATAATTTTACTAGAACGAATTGAAAAATTAGGACAGATGGGTGAATTAGTTTCAGTCAAATCTGGATATGCAAGAAATTATCTTTTACCACATGGTAAGGCTGTGTTTGCGTCTCAGGAAAACATTAAACTATTTGAAGAACGAAAAGCACAACTTGAAGGTGAAAACATCACTAAAAAAAATGAGGCCCAAAAACTAGCAGAAGGGTTAAATATCAAAGAGGTTGTCATTATCCGCGCTGCGAGTGAATCAGGTCAGTTATATGGTTCAGTTTCTGCAAAAGATATATCTAATGCAGTTACCGAGGCAGGTCTTTCCATTAATAAAAATCAAGTTATTTTAAATAAAGCCCTTAAAACTTTATCATATGAAGACATTTTTATTAAACTTCACCCTGAAGTTCAGATCAGCTTAAAATTAAATATTGCAAGATCTTCTGAAGAAGCTAAAGAACAATCTAAATCAGGTAAAGCTATGATCACAGCTGAATTTACTGGTGGTGACATTCGATCTGAAAGAGCTCAGAAAGATGCCAAACGTTTTGATAAAAAAGATGATTTACCCAAAACTAAAAATGAAACTGTAACTTCATCTGAAGAGTTAAAAAAAGTAACTGAAGATGAAATTAAAATAAACTAATAAATAGTAAACATAGATTAATAAAACATATAAACTCTCAATTTTATTTTAATTTTTGAAGTTAGTTGCATAGATGAAAGTTTAATTATAATTATTTTCAAAGTCCAAAAATGACTTCAGACTTCACGAAAAATGTTGAACATAAAATGCCCCAAAATATTGAGGCAGAGCAAAGTTTAATTGGTTCTATTTTATTCGACAACAAAGTATTAGAAGAATTACCTTCAAACTTTGATGTTAGGTATTTTTTCGATCCATTACACGCAAGTATTTATGAAGCTTGTATATCACTTACTGACAAAGGAAGACTTGCTGATCCGCTAACACTTAAAAATTATCTAAATGATACTACCTTAAATAGGGATATTGATATTGAACAATACCTAATAGATCTAAGAGAGGGTGTGCTCTCACTAAGTAAATCTAAATTTTATGCAGAAGAAATTAGAAACTGTTATGTAAGAAGATCATTAATCAGAATAGCAGATGAATTAATTGAACAATCAACCAATCCAAATATTGAGATAACACCTGATCAAGAGATATCAAATACTGAAGAAAAGCTCTATAATTTAGCCGAAAAAGATCAAATTAATTCTGGTCCAATAAATTTTAAAACAGTTTTGACCAGCGCCACAAATCAAATTAATGAAGCTTTTAATAGAAAAGGAAAATTATCGGGGATTGACACTGGTTTTTCTGGATTGAATCGTCAATTAGGTGGTTTAAATAAATCTGATTTAATTGTCTTGGCAGGTAGACCAGGAATGGGCAAGACGGCTCTAGCAACTAATATAGGTTTCAATGCAGCCAAAAGTAGTAAATTAGAAAACAACGATTCTATTTTAATTTTTTCTCTAGAGATGTCTGCTGAACAATTAGCACAAAGAATTTTAGCTGAACAATCTACTATAGACTCACATAAACTAAGAAACGGTGATATAGATGACAATGAATTTTCTAAACTTGTCGTAACACAAAATAATATTTTTGATTTACCTTTTTTTATAGATGATACGCCGGCAATTTCAGTAAGCCAGATTGCTTCAAGGGCAAGAAGATTAAAAAGAACTAATGGACTTGGTTTAATAATAATTGACTATATACAGTTAATACAAGGATCAAAATTAAGCGAAGCACAAGGAAGAGTTCAAGAAGTTTCTAATATTACAAGGGGCTTAAAATCTCTTGCAAAGGAATTAAATGTTCCTATCCTTGCCTTATCTCAACTAAGTAGAGCCGTTGAGCAAAGGGAAGATAAAAGACCAATTCTTGCTGATTTAAGAGAATCAGGTTCTATCGAACAAGATGCAGATGTCGTTATGTTTGTTTATAGAGAAGAGTATTACTTAGATAAAAGTGAGCCCTCACAACGTGAAAATGAAAATCAAGAAAGTTTTAATGAGCGTTTTATTAAATGGCAAGACAGAAGAAATTCAGCAGAAGGAAAAGCTGAAATTATCATCTCAAAACAAAGACATGGTCCAACTGGCATAATACAAGTACAATTTGAAGCAAAATTCACAAGGTTTATGGACCTTGTTCAGAGTGACAGGTTACCTGACCAAATTTATTAGTCAAAATATCTAAAATTGTATAAACTTTCTTTATGCAAGGTATTTTAGATATTTCTCTTAAAGACGTTAAAAATAATTGGAACATATTAAATTTAGCTTCTAATGGGAAAGCTGCTGCAGTTGTTAAAGCTAATGCATATGGTCTTGGAATGATTGAAATAACAAGAGCGCTTATAAACGCTGGATGCAACTATTTTTATGTTGCAAATATAAATGAAGGAATACAATTAAGAAAAAATATTGAAAATAAAAATATAACAATCTCAATATTTGAAGGATTAATCGAAAATAAAGAACATGAATATTTTAATTATAAACTAACACCGATTATCAACAACTTAGAACAATTAGAGAGATTGACTGTTTTTTCTAATCAAGGAAAAAAAATAAAGTCTATTCTTAATATTGACACAGGAATGAATAGACTAGGATTGAATAATAAAGAGACTGACTTTTTAATAAAAAATAAAGAGATAGTTTACAATTTAGAATGGGAATTCATTATGTCTCATTTAGCAAATGCAGAGACACCATCGAGTAAGGTAAATAACGAACAATTAAATAAGTTATTAAATTTTAGCAAAAACTTTCCTAACATAAAGTTGACTTTATCAAATTCTGGAGGAATAGGGCTTGGCTCAAAATTTATATTAGATCAAACAAGACCTGGCATTGGGTTATACGGGATAAATAATTTTGGGAAAAATATAAAACTAAATTCTAAAAATTTAAGATTTCCTCTTAAACTTTACGCACCAATAATTCAAATTAAGGAAGTTGGAATTGGTGAGGCGGTTTCATATGGTGGTATTGATTTAACAAAAAGAAAATCCACATTAGCAACCCTTGGAGTTGGTTATGCAGATGGATGGATCAGACTTTTAAAAACAAATAATTGTATAAATATACAAAAGAAAAAATGTAACATCATGGGTAATATTACAATGGATAGTTTTGTATTAGATGTTACAGATATTAATAATAAATCATTTAAAGAAGGCGATTATATATGTCTTTTGGATGACTCCAATATTAGTAAATTACTTAAAGATATAAATTTAATTAGTTACGAATTACTAAGTCTCATGGGTAATAGGTTAATAAGAAAATATAAATAAGAAATACATATAAAAGGTTTAAAAAATTGACTAGTTTCATATTAAATTTTTGGGGTTCAATAGGACGAAAGTGTCTGAATTTTATTTCACTATTAGGACATTTTTTTTTATTTTTTGTCCAAATTATTTCTTGGATATTTAGACCTCCCTGGTATTTTAAAAGAATTTTATTACAAATTTTAGATATTGGATACTTTTCGTTACCTGTTGTTGGTCTTACTACCTTCTTTTCAGGAATGGTTTTAGCATTACAAACCTATAATGGGTTTACCGATTTTAATAATGAAACTACAGTTGCAAGGGTTGTACTAACCTCAATTACTAGGGAACTTGGACCAGTTTTAACAGGTTTGATGGTAGCTGGAAGAATAGGCGCCAAAATGGCAGCTGAAATAGCTACAATGAAAGTAACCGAACAAATAGATGCTCTCGGGACTCTCGGCACAAGACCAATGCAGTATTTAATAGCACCTAAGGTAATTGCTGCTGTTATTTGCATCCCCTTTTTAGTTATGATTGGAAATACAATAGGAATTTTGGGCGGATATATTATAGCAATTTATAAATTAAATTTTAATCCAAATATCTATCTATATGCAACAGTAGAGTATTTACAATGGATAGATATAGTACAAGGATTTGTTAAGGCTGCTATTTTTGGCTTAATAATTTCAATGGTCAGTTGTTATTTTGGCTACAACGCAAGTAAAGGTGCTGAAGGAGTTGGATATGCTACGACTGCATCTGTTGTGATTTCATCTATAATGATCTTAACAAGCACGTATATTATAACGGCTTTATTTTTTGGTTAGAAAATGAGTAAAATTCATAATAAAAAAATTGTAATAGAAGTTTCTAATCTTAGAAAAAGTTTTAATGGCAACCTCATTTTAAAAGATATAAATTTCAAACTTTTTGAAGGTGAGTCTTTAGCTATTATTGGAGCCTCAGGTTCTGGTAAATCAGTGCTATTGAAAAATATTATTGGATTACTTACACCTGATAATGGCTCAATCAAAATTAATAATATTAATATTGTAAATCTTCCGAGAGTAGCAAAAGAAAATCTTTTACTTGAACTTGGCATAACATTTCAACATGGTGCCCTCTTTGATTCACTTAAAAATTGGGAAAATATTGTATTTAAGGTTAAGAACAGAAAAAAATTATCCAAAAAAGATGCTGGAATTTTAGCCCTTTCTATAATTAAAAAGTTAGGGTTGGAACCTCAAATCTTAGATCTTTATCCATCTGAAATCTCTGGAGGAATGCAAAAAAGAGTTGCCATTGCAAGAGCTATATGTGGCGATCCAAAAATATTATTATTTGATGAACCAACTTCTGGATTAGATCCAGTTACTGGAAGCCTAATAGATGAATTAATTATTACGGCTGTTAAGACAGTTGGAGGTAGCGCTATAACAATTACTCACGACATGGCATCGGTATGTAGAATTGCTGATAAAGTTATTTTAATTGATAATAAGACTATAAGCTGGTCAGGAACACCTAAAGAAATGTTAAAGTCAAAAAATTCAAGAATTCAAGAGTTTATTCAATCAACTAATCCTAAATTATTTCAATAAATGGCTAAGTCAAACAAACAATTTATTTGTCAGTCATGTGGATCTATTTATTCAAAATGGACTGGGAAATGTGAACAATGTAATGAATGGAACACACTGTTAGAAGAAAACAATGATAAACCATCAGGGCCATTGTCAAAATCATTTGGGCAAAAAATAAATTTTGAATATTTGAATAATGAAAATATTGAGTATCCAAAATTACAAACTAACTTAAATGAAGTTGACAGAGTTACTGGTGGCGGCTTTGTGTCTGGGTCTGTTACTTTAATTGGTGGAGACCCAGGCATAGGAAAATCAACATTATTATTACAAATTGTAGGTAATTTATCTAAATTAGGTGAAGATTGTGTATATGTTTCCGGAGAAGAAAGCTTATCACAAATTAAAATGAGGGCTGACAGGTTAGGTATTAAAAATAGTTCAATTAAATTTGCATCTGTAACGAACGCGTCAGATATTGCCGTAACTATATCATCTTCAAATAAAAGGCAAATTATAGTTGTTGATTCAATTCAAACAATGTATCTACCACAATTAGATAGCGCTCCAGGAACGGTGTCCCAAGTAAGGGCTACTACTCATGAACTAATAATTGCAGCTAAAAAAACTAATTCAGTCTTAATTCTGATTGGACATGTAACAAAAGATGGTACCATTGCTGGCCCGAGAGTTTTAGAACACATGGTAGACACCGTTTTATATTTTGAGGGTGATAATAATTTTCAGTTTAGAATACTCAGAAGCATAAAAAACAGGTTTGGACCAACAAACGAGATTGGTGTTTTTGAAATGTTGGACAATGGTCTAAAAGAAATATCAAATCCATCATCACTATTTCTACTTGATCGACAAAAAAACATTCCCGGTAATGCTATATTTGCAGGCCTTGAGGGAACCAGGCCAATACTCGTTGAAATACAAGCCCTTGTAACCCCTTCAACTTTAGCCTCTCCAAGAAGAACAATTGTAGGATGGGATATTTCAAGACTTTCTATGTTGTGTGCAGTGTTAGAAGCGAGATGCAAGATCCATTTATCAAATATGGATATTTTTTTAAACATAGTTGGAGGCATTAAGATTTTTGAACCTGCAGCTGATCTTGCAGTTGCAGCGGCTATAATATCTTCAGTAAAGAATATCGCAGTGCCTGAAACTAGCGTATTTTTTGGTGAGATTGGTTTGTCAGGTGAAGTCAGAAAAGTAACGCAACCGGAGTTAAGAATAAAAGAAGCTTTTAAATTAGGTTTTGATACCTTTACTCTTCCCATAAAGCAAAAAGTTATAGATAATAAAAATATGAGTTTTAATAATATCACTCTTTTACAAGACCTAGTTGAATTAATTGGTAAGAATTCTGAGGCAATTTAAATAAATGGATGTTTTAAATAATATTTTTAATGGTATAGATATTATAATAGTATCAATTATTTTAGTATCATGTGTCGTTGCCGGGTTTAGAGGTTTTATTAAAGAGCTTTTTAGTGTTTTATCTTGGATATTATCTATATTAATATCTTTTAATTTTTTTGAAAAATTTAAAATTATTTTATCAGAATATATAACTCAAAAAATTATTACTGATGTCATTGCTTTTGGGTTTCCATTTGTAATCTCCTTATTTATGTGTCATTTGCTCTCAAGTTGGTTGTCACCAAAATTTAATACATCAGAGATATTACTCTTTGATAAATTTATAGGTTTTATTTTTGGTTTTGTACGTGGAATCTTAATTGTTGTTTTATTATTTTTAGGCTTTAAATATTTGGTTGGTGAAAACTTACCAGAATGGTTGATTGAAGCATATTCTTATAGTTATCTCGATAATATAGGAAATATTTTAAAAGAAATTTTGACGGACAAAGATATTCTGACTATCAAAGAAGAAAAAATATAAATTAATTTTCTAAAAGGTTTGTATATGTATTGTAAATACACAGATAGAATAAAAGATGAATGCGGTGTATTTGGTATATTTGGAACTGAAGAAGCTTCTGTACTTACTACGCTTGGACTTCACTCTCTTCAACATAGAGGTCAAGAAGGAGCAGGAATAGTTAGTTTTGATGGTAAAAATTTTCATTCAATTAGAAAACAAGGATTGGTAGGAGACAATTTTAATAATACAGATACACTATCTCAACTTCCAGGTAAAACAGCAATAGGCCACGTTCGTTATTCCACAACTGGTGAGTCAAAGCCAGAAAACTTACAGCCTTTATTTGCAAACTTAGCAATCGGTGGCTTTGCATGTGCACATAATGGGAATTTAACTAACACTTTCTCATTAAAAAAAAAATTAGTGGAAAGTGGATCTATTTTTCAAACTTCTTCTGATACAGAAATAATACTTCAACTAGTCGCAAGATCTAGAAAAAAAAAGTTAATAGATAAGCTGAGAGATGCCCTTTCTCAAATCCAAGGAGCTTACTCTTTAATTATTTTGACAAACAAAAAACTCATTGGTGTAAAAGATCCATTTGGCATAAGACCTCTAGTTTTAGGAGATAAAAATGGTTCTCTGGTTTTAGCTTCAGAAACATGTGCACTTGACATGATTGGCGCTAAATATGTTAGAGATATTGAAAATGGAGAAATAGTTATTATCACTGAGTCTGGTTTAGAATCTATTAAACCTCATAAACAAATACCAGAAAGGCCTTGTATTTTCGAGCGAATATATTTTGCTAGCCCTGATAGCATTGTTAATAATAAAACAGTTTACACTTACAGAAAAGCTCTAGGAGTGCAATTAGCTGAAGAAAATAAAATATCAGCAGATGTTGTTGTGCCAATACCTGACTCTGGAGTGTCTGCTGCGATAGGTTTTTCTCAGAAATCATCTATTCCATTTGAACTAGGAATAATAAGAAGTCATTATGTGGGCCGTACGTTTATTGAACCCTCTCAAAGCATAAGACAGTTTGGCGTTAAACTGAAACATAGTGTAAATAAATCATGTATTGAAAATAAAAGAGTAATACTTATAGATGACTCAATAGTAAGGGGTACAACAGCTAATAAAATTGTAAAAATGGTATTTGAAGCAGGAGCTAAAGAAGTTCATTTAGGAATATCATGTCCACCAATTAAACATCCCGATTTTTATGGAATAGATACGCCAAATTATAGTGAATTAATAGCTTCAAAGTTTAATTTAGAGGATATGACTAAAATGGTGGGCGCTAATTCACTATTTTTCTTATCATTAAGTGGTACATATAAAGCAATGGGTTTCAATGAAAGAAATCCCAAATCACCTCAGTTCACTGATCATTGTTTTACGGGCGATTATCCAATAGATATTTCTGAAATACTAGAAATAAATTCAAAATCAAATGATTGAAAATAAATTAATTGCCTTAATAACCGGAGCCGGTAGCGGCATTGGTGCAGAGATCGCAAAAGAGCTTTCTCAAAAAAATATACACACTATTATTACAGACAAAACATTAATAGGATTAAGAAAAACTGAAGAAGCTATTTTGTCAAACAAAGGAACTTGTACAGTTGCACAGCTAGATATGCAAGATTTTTTAGGAATTGATAGATTAGGATTTGAAGTTTTTAAAAGATGGAAAAAATTAGACATCATGATTTCAAATGCCGCTATTTTAGGCACCTTAGGTCCAATCCATCATCAAAATAGTGAAGAGTTTCAAGAAGTATTAAAAGTTAATGCTGTAAGCAACCATAGATTAATAAGATCATTTGAGGCATTACTTAAAAAAGGTAATAATCCAAAAGCAATATTTCTTACATCTTCATTGGTTGCTAACCCTAAACCATTTTGGGGAGCTTACTCCGTTTCAAAAGCAATGCTTGAACATATTGTTAAAATATGGGCATTGGAAAATAAAAATAATAACTTATCTATATCCTTGATTGATCCTGGGGAAACAGACACACCAATAAGAAGGCAAGCAATGCCAGGTGAAAATTCTAAATTATTAAGAAAGCCTCAAGACGTAGCAAAATTAATTTTAAAAGAAATATTTATCGACAAAATTTATAAAGGAAATTTAATAAAACTAATCTTCTAAAATAGCAGGTTCTAAATATGAGTAATAAAAATCAATCTTGCTATCAAATTTTCTAGATAATTCTTGTGCTTCTTTTTCATTTTTAGCACAAAAACTTGAGCTCAATCTATAGTTTCCAAGTCGATAAAAAAACCTAAGAATATCAATTTGGGCATTTCCTACATACCAAGATTTTAATATCCAACCTATAAAAAAAAGCCATGGAGAAATCATAAAAAGAAAAAAATAAAATAACATGGTTATACTAAAAAGGGTCCATAGTCTATTTTGCAACATCCATAATGGTGGAGCTAAACTAGCTAATATTGTTGGAAATGTATTAAGTAGAATAGCCACATCATTGGTTTTTTTAAACAATTCATAATGATAATAAACTTCATCAGCTTTATAAAAATCATCAAGATTAAAATTATTTAATTCAGGTATTTTTTCGTAATCTACACTTTCACAAATTACCCCTAATGGGCCGTAAACAAAAGTATTAAAAAAAATACCTTCTCTCAGTAAAGTCAGTACTTTTTTATCTTTTAATTCTTTTAATTCTTTTGATAAATCTTCATATGATTGATGAACTTCACGCCCATCTAAACCAACTATAACGTCACCTTCTTTAAGTTTCATTAAAAAAGCATTTGATGAGGTCCTAATTGATTTTATTTGCAAGAAAGATTTATCAGGAATATTTTGATCAGAGGGATTATCTTCGTTCATTTTTCTCTCATTAACAAAAAGTTATTATGGATACTTAATCCTGCTAGTCTTATCTGCAATTTTACCCAAAACACTGTTGTTTTGCTTTACAAGTTTTGAGATTTGTTGAGCTTGAATTGCTTGATTAGCGACTATTTGCTTGTAAATAGCCTTGTTACTTATTTGCTGAATAGCTTTAGAAATTGTTGCACTATTTGACTTATTTAGTTTTTCTAAATTTGCATTAAGTTTTTTATTATTTTCAATATTAACTTGAGAATTTTTATTAAGTTCATCTATTAAAGTTTTTGTAATTAATTGCAATTCTCCAATGGTGTTTTCATTTGATTTTTGAACTCTTTTTTCAATCTTATCTAATGTAACTACTAGCTTCTCATTAATAACTAATAAATCACCTTGCTTTTTAATTGCAG
>Ga0181559_10003679_pt1 | contig 15027 bp, 6 predicted proteins | sample 011ome_21_FD_133752 | JGI IMG/M metagenome (GOLD analysis project Ga0181559, IMG submission 133752) | Coastal salt marsh microbial communities from the Groves Creek Marsh, Skidaway Island, Georgia - 011508AT metaG (megahit assembly) | ecosystem: Environmental > Aquatic > Marine > Intertidal zone...
CCGCGGCGCCTCCCGCGGCGCCTCCCGCGGCGCCTCCCGCGGCGCCTCCCGCGGCTATCCCGCGCGTCGCTCCGCCCTCGGCCGCGCCCGCGTCGGAAAAGGTGCGATCGATGGTTATCTTTTCAAGATGACAACGCGCGTCTGTCCGTCCCGTCGTTCTCTCGAGGCCGACGCCTCACCCCCCCCTCTCCCTCCCTCGCCTCCGCAGATCCGCTTCGACGAGCACGCCAAGGTCGACTTCGGCGGCCACGACCGCATCGAGACCCACGGCGGCGTGCACATGTTCGCGGTCGAACGCTCGGACGGAACGAAAACGATCACGTTTACCCAACGCGACTTGCTGCCGCAGGGCGGCAACCTCGAGCTGCACTGGGCGTGCGTCATGGAGGGAAGCGACGAGTGGTGCCTCCCGCCCGAGGGCGCGGTGCTCCCGGGGGGCACGAACGATTCGGGCGACGGCAAGGCGAGTCGGAGCCCGTTCGACGGCGACGGGAAGCTGACGATGACGTTCCCGCGAGGTGAGAGAGGCCGCTTCCGGACTGGTCCCCGCGCGACCCCGTTCCTCGAGGACTTTCTTTCCCCGTCGTCGCGCTGCGCTTCGCCCGCGCTTCTCTTTCGACGATGATTAATTTATTTTTTGACCGGTAATAAGACGTTCGACTGACCGAAGCGCACCTCCCGATCCCGATCGCAGGCGTCGGCGACGACGTGGCGCGCGTCGTCGGCATCCTCGTCCGAAACAATAGCGACTGGCTCCACGCCGACGTCGGCGACCTGGCCGTGCCGCTGATGACGCCGAACGCGAACGGCATCTTGAAGGCGCTGTCGCAGGCGGAGAACACGAAGAACCAGGAGCACGGCACGAACCTGTACAACCGCTTCTGCCGCATCAACGATAAGCTGAGCGAGTCTCAGCAGGCTGGCCCCGAGGGCGCGGCGACGATCTTCGCCACGCTGCGACTCTCCGCGATGCGCCAGCTGGCGTGGTACGCGGGGGGGAACTACCAGGGCAAAGACATGGCGCACATGCAGGAGGTCATCTGCCGCAGGATGGCGCTCGCGTCCGCCACCGCGGAGGACGGCGCGTCGCGCCAGCTGTACCGCGCCGCGTTGGCGACGTTGCCCCGCGGCGGCGGCAACGGCGACGACATTCGTCTGGGCATCCTGCAGCTCATGCGCGAGAACGGCATCAAGGAGGGCCACCGGCCGGGGATCGAGGACCCGTTCATCGCGCAGTGGCACCAAAAGCTGCACTCCAACACGACCGTGGACGACATCTACATCTGCGAGGCGTACCTCCACTTCCTTCACACCGGCAACTGGGACGATTTCTGGACGCATCTGTGGGATAATCACGGCTTGAGCCGCGAGGACCTCGCGTCGATGAAGGCGAGTTGAAAAACGTCACACTGGTCCCCATACGACCGCGTTGGCGTGGTGAACGCCGATCCTTAAGGACTTCGCCCGTCACATCTCTCCGCCCACACCTCGCTTTCAATCCCCGACCTCGACGCCTTTCAACGCCAACTGACGCCTTTGAACTCCACCCCGACATTCGCATGAAGGCGGGCTGGCGCACCGAGGGCATCCTCGGCCCCGGCAACCACCTCCCGCAGCTCATCAACCCCATGAAGCACTTCTACTGGATTCTTCGCGTCACCCACGGCGGCGGTAACATGCACTCGGCGATGGACCACGCCAATGGGCACATGCCCGAAGATATCCAGGGGGAGATTTACGGCGTCTTCGACAACCTCGACGAGCCGTGGGTGCCAAACAAGATCGTCGAGCTCCGCGAACGGTTGTCCGGAACCTGGCGGTACGGCGAGCACACCAACCGCGACGTGGTGCTCCTAGACATCGCCATGGAGAAGTTCTACCGGAACAAGATCGAGGGCATGGACTTCTCCCAGTGGGACGACGATTCCCGCCTTGGCCAACTCGAGATGTCGATTCGCAACGTCATGGTGGGTCAAGATTTCGACCGCATGGGCGCCGCGTTTTCGTTTTTCCAAAAGGTCAACGGCGACTGCGGGCTCGCGCGCTGGAGCCCCGAGTGGTCCAAGGTGATGGACGCCGCGCTCGAGTCCGTGTCGCTCGCCATGGAGTACCACATGGACGAGCTGTGCCGGCTGTCGCAGCACCCCGCCGACGTCATCGCCGAGCAAGCCGGGTGCGAGCGGAGCTACATCGCGAATTTCGGCGAGGAAGTCGTCCGCGGACACTCCATGTTCGCCGTGTCCAAGCTGCTCATGGAGACCAGGCCCGCGGTTCGCGCCGCCGCGGGACGCTCTCCCTGGGAGATCGCGGCGATGGGATCGCCCCATCTCTCCTCCTACGCCGGGAAGGTGACCGTGACGTCGCTCGAGGACGTCCAGGGCGGCGACTTCGCCGCCGACCCCGTCGTCCTCCTCTCCGCGAAGCTCGGCGGCCTCGAGGACATCCCACCCGGCGTCGCCGCGGTGCTCACGTCCTCGCCCGTGGATCTGCTGTCGCACATCGCGATCCGCGCGAGGCAGACGGGCGTGCTCCTCGCGGCGATGCCCGACCCCGCGGGATGGGAGGCGTTGATCGCGAGAGCCGGCGAGGGGGTCAAGATTGACGTCGTGGGCGAGGAGGTGGTCGTGTCGGCGTCCGAGCTCGGCGTCGCGGCGGCGGCGTCCGCGGCGGGCGCGCCCGCATCCGCGCCAGCGCTCGCGTTGCAGCCCAAGGCGGACGTCGACGACTGGGTCGTAGCGCCGGAGGGATACGCCGCGGGCGTCGTCGGCGGCAAATCCAGCTCGCTCGCGCGCCTCGGCGTCTCCCCGGCGGTCGCCGCGCACGGAAGCGTGCCCGCGTCGTCCGCGCTGCCTTTCAACGCGTTCGAGAGGGCGCTCGCCGCGGACGCGGCCACCGCGGCGAAGCTCACCGCCGCGATCGCCGCGATCGCCGCCGCGGACGCGAGCGGCGACGCCGCCGCGCGCCGCGCCGCGCTCGCGGAGACGCGCGCGACGATCGAGCACGACCTCGCGATGCCCGCCGACCTGGTCGCCCCGCTGACCGCCGCGTCCGCGGCGCACGGCGGCGCGTGCGCGCCCGAGGATATCTACCGCGCGGTGAAGAGAGTTTGGGCGTCCAAGTGGAACGAGCGCGCGTACCTCAGTCGCAAGTCGTGCGGCGTCGAGGAGGACGCATTGCACGTGGCGACGTTGCTCATGGAGGTTGTCCCCGCGGAGGCGGCGTTCGTTCTGCACACGGCGAACCCGCTGACCGGGGACGCGACCGAGGTGTTCGGCGAGGTGTGCGTCGGCCTGGGCGAGGCTCTGGTCGGGAACGAGCCGGGCAGCGCGCTGTCGTTCACGGCGAGCAAAACCCCGGGCGCGGCGGTGGCGATTCGCTCGCTGCCGTCCAAGCCCGTCGCGCACCGCGCGCCGTACACGACGATGATCGTCCGCTCCGACTCAAACGGCGAGGATCTCGAGGGCTTCGCGGGCGCGGGGTTGTACGACTCCGTCACGGTCGTTCCCACGGAGTCGCACGTCGTGAACTACGCGGACGAGCCGTTGGTGTGGGACGAGGCGAAGCGCGCGGCGCTGCTGTCGCGGTTGGTGGCGTTGGCGGTCGCCGTGGAAGCGGAGACGGGCGCGCCGCAGGACATCGAAGGGTGCGTCGTCGGGAACGATATATACGTGCTTCAGAGCAGGAACCAGGTGCTGTGAGTGAGGAAGTGTTTTTTTCAATTTTTCCCCGCGACGGGGCGCAGGCGTCCGGGGGCCCGCGTCGCTTCGCGCGCGCGACGGAGGGCGTCGGGGCGCGCGCGCCCGGTCTGTCTTCTCGCGCGCGGAGGACGCGCGCTCGTGGCTGTTGTACTTTGTTTAGTTTTGAGCGTATCGAGTCGAGGCGAATACCTTCCGTCGCGTCGTCGCCTTCCGCGCGCACCGCAACTGTCACCTGTTGCTGTTAGGCTGTTGGCGCGCAATTCCGCCGTTCGAACAGCAGAACAGAAGCTCCCGCGGAGACGATCGTATCTTTCGCCTGCCTCATCAGAAGACGGAGCGCGGCGATGCGGGCGATAGGGCACGGCGGCGCCGTGGGCGTGGCCCCCCCGCGCGCGCGATGCGCGGCGTCGACGCGGTGTCCCGCGTCGCGTCCGCCGTCGACGCTGAATCGCGCGGCGCGACGCGCGATCTTAGCGCGCCTCGCGACGACGATTCCAGTGGGCACGCGCGCGAATCGATTCGCCGCGAGGCGCGGGCGCGCGAGCGCGACGCGCGCGTCCGCGGCGGCGGCGTCGACGGCGTTCGGGGACGAGGGCGAGAGGGACGTCGACGCGCGCGCGGTCGAAGGCGGCGAGGACGCCACGGCGTCGAGCGGCGCGCCGCCCGCCCCCGCCGCGGAGCCGCCGCGATTCGCGAAGACGAAGAAGACGAATCGCGCGAATAAGACGACGAAGAATCCGCGCGAACGCCGCCGCGCGACGCACGCGTTCTTATCCCGCACGACCCTCCTCGCGGCCGCGCTCGTGGTGTACGGCAGCGTCACGTCCCCGTGGCCCGCGGTGAACGGCTCCGCGGACTTCACGTTCAAGCTCATGAAGCGCCTGTTTTGCGTCTTCGTCGCGCGAAAGATCGCAGCCTTCTTCCTCACGAGATCGCGCGCGCCCGCGGTGGTCGTCAAGCGCGCGATGAAACGCGCGAAGGACAAGTTCGACGCGGACCGACAGGCCATCTTGTTGATCCCGGTCGTCGCCGCGTTCGTGGGGTGGTTCACGAACTGGCTCGCGGTCAAGATGATCTTCTATCCCATCACCTTTCTCGGCGTCGCGCTCGCGCAAAAAGTCGAAGGCGAGCTGTGGGGGTATCCGATATTAAACCCGCTCGGGGTGTTCGGGTGGCAAGGGATCGTCCCCGCGAAGGCGGCTCAGATGGCGCACACGATGGTCACGATGGTCACGACGAAGTTGATCGACGTCCAGGAGGTTTTCATGCGGTTGAACCCGGACGTCGTCGCGTCGTTGCTTTCGAAACAGGCGCCGTCGATCGCGGAGGAGGTGGCTCGAGACGTCGCCCCGAACTGGGTCGTCGACTTGGGCGAGAACGCGCTCCCGTCGAGCGTCGTGACGCCGCACTTGGAGGACGGCGTGCGGAGGTACTTGTCCGGGTTCGTGCGTCTGCTGCAGCGGAACGTCGACCGCGTGATCGACTTGAAGGAGCTCGTCGTCGTGGAGATGTGCGAAGACAAGAGGACGCTGGTGGAGCTGTTTCGACGCTGCGGCAGGGAGGAGCTCAAGTTCCTCGTGAACAGCGGGTTATTCTTCGGATTTCTGTTGGGGTGCGTGCAGGCCGGGGTGTGGTTGTTCTACGACAACCCGTGGACGCTGACGATCGGCGGCACGATCGTCGGTTTGGCCACGAACTGGATCGCGTTGAAGTGCATCTTCGAGCCGATCGAGCCGTATTACCTCTTCGGAAACGCGAAGCTGAAGATCCAAGGGCTCTTCTTACAGAGGCAGACGGAAGTCAGCGGCGAGTTCAGCGACCACCTCGCGAGTAAGGTGCTGACGAGCGAGAAGATTTGGGATAACATGCTGCAGGGCGACCGCGCCGGGGACTTCGAGGAGCTTCTGGAGGGGTACACGAGGGATTTCGTGACGAGCGAGGCGGCGTATCAAGGCCGCGGGATGCTCTCCGGGCTCGGGTTCGGCAGGACCGCGACCGTCGAAGACACCGCATTACTCGACGAGGTCGTCGCGAAAGTGAAAGAGCGTCTCTTGGACCACGTCCACGTCCTGCACGAGTACACGGACGACACGTTGGCGTTGAAGGAGTTGATGCGAGAGCGAATGGCGCTCATGACGCCGAGGGAATTCGAACGCGTGCTCCATCCCATCTTCGAGCAGGACGAGCTCACGTTAATCATCAGCGGCGCGGTGCTGGGCGCGATCGCGGGGTTCGCGCAGCAGGTCTGGAGCGTGAGCGTGGACGACGGAGGACGGAAGAAGGCGACGTCGGAGCCCGAGCGAGAGATTGACTTTAGCGAGCTCAACGACGTCGAGCTCGCGGAGCTCATCGCGGAGCTTCGGAAGGACCTCGTGGATAATCCGATCAGTCGGAAGTACATGGACGCGTTCGACGAGGACTTCGTGAACGGCACCGTGGGTCGGGAAACGATGCGCCAGTATCAGAAGTACCGCTCGATCGTCCCGAAGCCGCGGAATTACGACGAGTGACGACGCGTTAGCCGGTACCTTATTTACTAGAGAGAGGTTTCAATTTTATCGAAAAAACAACGTCAAAATCACCGCGACGCCTCGCACGACGCCCCCGCCGTGAGCTCGAACGACTCCATCACGGCGCGCAGCCCGTCGAGGACCTCGGCGGAGCCGACGCCGACGCCGACGGACGCCTCGGACGCCACGCGAATCGTCTGCGACAGATTGAACTTTTTCGCGTTTTCGCCGGAGCGGCATCCCACGGCGATCATCTCGACCCACGGCGCGTCGCCTCTCGCGTTCGTCCCCTCCGCGATGTACACGCCGTCGGCGCTCCCGTTCCTCGCCGCGGCCAGCGACCCGTTCCTGCGCCCCGCCGCCTTCAGACCAAAATCCGTCGCGTCCGCGAACAGAGACGCGAGGCCTTTGTTGGCCATCGAAGCCGTCGGCTCGAGGAAGATCGTCGCCGCCTTCGCGCCCGACGCGTCGAACAACGCGACGCGGCTCTGCGACACCCCAGGCTGCTCCGCCGTCGTCCACCCAACCGGGAGGGTCATTCGGAACCCGTCGCCCGCGTACGTCGTCGTCGACGTGACGATCGACGTTTCATATTCCGGTTTCGGTACCGACGCGGCCGCCGCTCGAGGCGGCGGCGACGGCGAAAAGACGCCCGCGCCGATGGCGGCGCCGACGCCGACGCACGCCGCGCGTCGCCCCATCACGTCGTCGCTCAGCTTCTCCGCGTCGCATTTCCTCGCACTCGCGGCGCGCATCGCCAGCGCCATCGCCGCCTTCGGATTCAACTCCGGCAAGGTCGTCGCGACTCCGCACGAGGGCGACCACGAGATGAGATATTCCTGCGTCGCGTTCGCGTCTGGGAACTTTTCTCTGTGCGCCCGCAACGCCGCCTCGTCGATCCCCGCGTCCGCCATCGCGCTCTTGAGCTTCTCCTCGCCGTACGATTTGCTCCCGCTGATGAAGCTCGCGATCTGCGCCTCGGACGTGCGCGTCAGGCGCGTCGTCTCCCACGCGCGCAGCGTCGCTTTGAGGGCTTCGTTCCTCGCGGACGACGACGACGACGAAGCGTCCGCGTCGACGGCGACCGTCGCGAACGGCGCCAACGCGACCGCGAGCTCGACCGCGTCTTCCAGCGCGAGGTTCGCGCCCTGACCGAACGACGGGATCACCGGGTGCGCGGCGTCGCCCAGCAGCGTCACCGGGCCGGCGAATTTTTCCGTCTGAGACGACGCGGGGAACAGCGGCGGTCGGTCGAGGACCCTGCTGACGTACAACGCGTCGTCGGCGGTGGCGTCGAGGCATCGCAACACGTCGGGGTACGACGCGAACGTCGCCGCGCATCGCGACCGTTCGTATCCTCCGCGACCGTTCGTATTCTCCGTGGTCGTCGTCTCGGGCGTGACCTCCGTGATCCCAGCGTCTAAACACCCCGCGGCCCAGTACAGCTTCCCGTCCTTCGAAGACACGTCCATGTAGCACGTCGTTCGCCCCACGGCGCTGTCCTTGGACGCGCTCAGCGCCGTCGCGCCTCTCGGGCAAAACTCCGGATACGAACTGTCACTCCCGAGATCCGAAACGTCGCGCGCGTCGACGACGCCGCGCCAGATGACCCGCCCGTTATCCCGCGGCGCGCCATCGCCCAAGACGCCAGCCCTGACCGCGCTGTTGATGCCGTCGGCGCCGACGAGAACGTCCGCGTGCACCGCGTGGAGCGTCGCCGCGTCGTCGCCAGCCGTCATCATCGTCAATCCTTCTCCCGCGCCGGGGACGTACGCGGACCCGTCCCTCCGCGCGAACGTCACGCGCACGCTCTCGGACCCGTCCGCGCGCTCGATCACGTCGATCGCGTCCACGCTCGCGTCGAGATGGACGACGTGCGCCGGGAGGAACGACGCGAGCGCGGCTTGCGCCTCGGCCCATCGAACGCACACTAACCCGGCGCCGTGCCGCGCGCGCATCAGAAGCGGCAACGCTCTGCCCAACGCGCTCGCCGCGACCTTCCCGAGCGCGGACTTGAACGAGGAGGAGGAGGATGAGGAGGAGGAGGAGGCGTCCTCCGCGGCGGCGTCTTTCTCCTCGTCCACCACGCCCATCTTCACGCCGCCGATGACGGCCCCGCGGGACTCGACCTCGCGCGCGACGTCGCCCCCGATGGCTCGCAGCGCCTTGACGCCGTTCGGCCAGAGCGCGATCCCCGTGCCCGCGTTCGCGCGGAGCGCGGTCGCGCGCTCGTACACGTGCGCGTCGACGCCGACGCGGCGGAGCGCGACGCACGCGGCGAGGCCGCCGATGCCGCCGCCGACGACGACGGCGGTGAGCGGGCGCGTTGAGGACGTGCCGACGTCATCGTCGTCGACGTCGTTCGACGCGTCCGAGGAGACGACGCGGCAGACCGCGCGGCGCGCGCGACGACGCGGGCGATCGAGCGCGCGACGACGCGGGCTCGCGAGGGGCGACGCGAGCGCGCATCGCGACGCGGCGAAGAGCGGCATCGCGGGCGCGCGGCGACGAGTGACGCGTCACCGCTCGCATCGTCGTTCGTCTCGGAGTTTCCAACGAAAGAACGAAAAAGTTGGGCCGTCGTTTCGTTTACCGTCCCGCCGGGCGCGGCGTTCGTCGTCGTCAGTCCGCGATGTACGGGGTCCCGCCGGGATGGGGGAGCGTCCCACCCCCGGTCCCGCCGCCCGGGGACCCGCCGTACGCGTACGGCGCGGCGATCGCGCCGCCGCGAATCGGACTCGGCCTCGGACACCGCCCGCCGCCGCCGGGTTTCGGCGATCGTCATCACGACGCGACGCGAAGCCTCGAAGAGCAGTACGAAGCGCTCGCCAGGGCGCGCGTCTTCGACGCGTGCGACGAGCTCCGTCCGCACCCCGCGCTCCTTCTCGCCGCGGCGGATTCGGCCTCGCCGCTCCCGCCGCCGGGGCCGGACGCGCGCGCGGCGGTGCGCCGCGCCGTGGACGCGCGCCTGCGAGAGATGCGACGCGCGTTCGTTCGCGGCGAGCCGATCCGCGCCCCGCGCGAGGTGCCGAGATGTGCCCTCGCGTTCGCGATCGTCTCCGACGTCCTCGACGCGTCCTCAAAAGGCGTGTTCGGCGCCGAGCGAAGCGCCGCGGTCGCGACGCGCGTCGAGGCGCGGCGCGCGCCGCGCAGCAGCGCGATCGCCGCGATCGCGCCCGCGCCGCTGCGAGGCGCGCCCCCGGACGGGTACCGCGCGTTTTTCGCGAAAAAAATACTCGAACGCGTGGTGCGCGACGCGCTGGTCGATCCGAGCGCGTCGATGTGCGGCCCCTCGAGCGGCCGCGTGAGCTTCGGCGGGACCGCGTCGCTGGACTTCGGGCTCCAGAGGCTGGTCGTGGCGTCGTCGACGCGTCCGGAGGAGGGAGGCGGCGGGAGGAGGATGAGGGGGGACGACGGCGCGGACGCGGCGGGACGCGCCGGGAAGAGTTTTAGTTACGCCGCCGCCGCCGCCGGCGCGGCGAAGCCGCCGCCCGGCTCGCCGGACCCGCTCCTCGCGGCGTGGACAGACGACAACACGACGGCGACGCGGACGATGACGCTGACGAACGATACCCCGGATGGGGTGCTGCTCTTGGCGATCACCGCGGCGCCGCATCTTCCCGGGGTGTTCCGCGCTCGGTGCGATTATCCGGAATTAATTAGGCACGCCTCGGACGACGCGCCGCCGTTCGAGGGAAGACCGCCGGTGTACGTCCCGCCGGGGGGCGCGTTCGACGTCACCGTGGAATTAGGGTTAGGATTGGGAGGGGTAGGGGTAGGGGACGCGCGCGCGAAGAGGAAGACAGGGTGCGTCGCGCAGTGGGTGATGGCCGCGTTCGCGCGGTGTCCGAACGGGTGGACGCCGCCGCCGTCGTCGTCGGCGGCGGCGGCGGACGCGTTTCTCAACGGCGACTTCTCCGACGGCGGCGCGCGCGCGTCGTTCGATCCGTTCGACGCGCGAAATGTCGAGGTCGTCGGGCGCAGGGTAGGCGCGCTGCTCGTCGCGGCGGCGCGGGGGGGCTCGAAACGCTCGCACGGCGACGGTTACGCGGAGCTCGCGTCCGTTCTCGACCCGGAGACGCCCGCGTTCGTCCCGACGGCGTTACGCGACGCGCACGACACGTTTCCCACGGTAACGCTCGCGCCCGTGACGTTAGTCGACGAGAGCCCGTGGGCCTCGAGCGAGCTGCGCTCGACCAATCTCGACGCGGCGCGGCGGTGTCTCGGCGAAACGTCCGCCCGCGAAGCGTTCACGCTCCGTCGCGCGCTCAACGCCGCGCTGCTCCGCACCGCGGCCGTCGCCGCGCCCGCGGCGTTCAAGGACCCGAAGAGCTCGCATCTCCCGCCCGCGTACTGGACGCAACCGTCGGAGAACGACGGCGACGATCGACTCGCGCGATGGACGCCGCACCGCGAAGGCGGCGAGTGGGACGACCTCGAGGTCTTTCTCGCGAACGCCGGCGCCGGCGGCGGCGAACTCGCGCGATGGTCGCGGCTTCTGCGCGTGGAAGAGCGGCAGCAGCTGAGGTGCGTTCTATACACTGGTTCCCATACGACCGCGTTGGCGTGGTGAACGCCGTTCCTTAAGGACTTTTCCCGGCGCATCTCTCCGCCCACACCTCGCTTTCAATCCCCGCCCTCGGCGCCTTTCAACTCCACCTGACGCCTTTCAACTCCACCCCGACATTCGCTCGTATGGAACGACCCTGAGGGACATTCGGAGGTACGACCTGCACGACGTCGCGCTGACGCACGCGGGGACGCGCGCGAAGTTCCACGCGCCGCCGCGGGGTTGGGATCCGCAGGATCCGCGGACGACGGACGTCCTCGCCGGTGGACGCGTGGCGCGCGCGGATCTGTACGCGTTGCGCGTCCCAGGGCTCGTGGAGGGGTTTCCTCCCGTCGTCGTCGGCGACGTCCTGCGCGTGCGCGTCGCGAGCGCGAGGGCGGGGATCACGCGGCACGACGAGCGCGCGGACGCGCAGACGAATGAACGAAGCCAGCCGCACGATCACCTGTTCGCTCGACGCGTCGCGGACGTCGGCGTCGTCGTCCAGAGCGTCGTCCCGCGCGCAGGCGTCGTCGTCGTCGCGGCGCCGCGCGCGCTGTCGCGCCCGGCGCGACCCGAGCGTAACCCAAACCTCGCGTGGAAGCCGGAGGAAGCGATCGCGCAAACGGTCGTGACGGAGATGACGTGCCACGTCCGCTTCGCGATCGATCACGCGACGTTTCGAGCGCAGCGGAGGGCGCTCGCGGCGGCGGCGGCCAACGCGGCGATCGGAGTCGCGCTCGACGCGATGGCGCGTCGTCGAGCCGGCGACGCGTCGGCGCCGCGCGCGTCCGAATCATGCGAGTCGTCGCGACCGCCGTCGGACGACGCCGTCGCGACGCCGTCGACGGAAGCCGTCGTCGCGCACCTGAACGACGAGCAGCGGAAAGTCGTCCTCGACGTGTTACGCGGCGACGCGGAGCGCGGCGGACGCGGACGCGGCGTATCGCCATATTGTGTTTTAGGCCCTCCCGGGACGGGTAAGACCGTGACCGTCGTCGCCGCGGCCGCGGCGGCGCTCGCGTCCGACCCGCGCGCGCGCGTCCTGCTCGTCGCCCCCGCGGCGTTCGCCGCGGACGTCGTGTGCTCGCGACTGTGCGAGTTCATGCGCGCGGACGCCGCCGCCGCCGCGGGCTTCGAGCCGTTCGCGCGCCCGTCGAAAAAGAAGATCGAGGTCGAAAAAGGCGGCGGCGGCGGCGGCGGCGAGGGTGCCGAGGGTGCCGAGGGTGCCGAGGGTGCCGAGGGTGCCGACACCTCCGACGACGACGACGAACCGTCCACGTCCCCCGCGTGGACGTGGACGATCGCGCGCGTCAACGATCCGCGCCGCGACCCGTCGTCCGTCAAGAAGGACGTCCTCCCCTTTTGCGTCGCCGCCGACGCGCCCGTGGCGCGGCGCGCGCGCGTCGTCGTCGCGTCGTGCGCCAGCGCGGGGCTCCTCGCGGACGCTTACGTCGACGACGTCGTCGCGCGCTGGACCGTCGCGGACGGCGCGTTATCCCCCGGGACGATCGACGTGCCGTATCCCGACGCCGCGACGGCGGCGGCGGAGCGCGCGGCGTTCACGCATGTGTTCGTCGACGAGGCGGGGCAGGCGACGACGCCGGAGACGCTCGTGCCGCTGAGGCTCGCGACTCGACGCACGAGCGTGGTGCTGTCCGGCGACCCCGCGCAGCTCGGGCCGACGGTGCACAGCGTCGTCGCCGGTCGCGGGAGGTGCGACGACGACGACGACGACGACGACGACGGCGACGGCGAGATGACCCCGGGGCTGACGACGTCGATGCTCGAGATGGCGAGCGGCGGCGGCTGCGGCGCGCGCGCGACGCGGCTCGTGCGCAACTACCGCAGCCATCGCGACATCATCGACCTGTCCTCGCGGCTGTTCTACCGCGACGGGCTCGTCGCGTGCGCGCGCGAGGAGACGACGGCGCTGCCGAGGGTGCTGACGTCCGCGCCGTCGACGTCGACGCGCGGCGCCGGAAGCGGTCTTCCTCTCGCGGCGACGCGCGGGAACGAGTCCTTGGGGTTCGTGGACGACGACCAGGACGACGACGACGACGTCGACGACGAAGGACACCTCGCGGCGGCCGCGGCCGCGACGCGCTCCCGCGTCGTGTTCTACGCCGTGAAAGGCGCGCAGACTCGCGAGAGCGCGAGAGGGGACTCGCCGTCGTATTATAATCCGATCGAGGCGCACGCGCTCGTCGAGCTCCTCGCGGGGTGGCTAGACCGCGACGCGGAGCGCGGCGACGACGCCGACGCCGCGAAAGACGGCGGCGCCGGAGCTTCCGCCGTATACGCCTCTCCGCGTCTGCGCGCGAGCGACGTCGGCGTGATCGCGCCGTACCGCGCGCAGGTGTTGCGGCTGCGTCTGTTGCTTCGCGGGCGCGGCCTGGGCGCGGTGCGCGTCGGCACCGTGGACGACTACCAAGGCCAGGAGGAGAAGGTGGTGTTCATCTCCGCGACGGCGACGAGGACGCCGCACCCCGCGCTCCTCCGCGCGGCGGGGATGACGACCGGGGGCGGGCAGCTCGGCTTCCTCGCGTGCCCGCGTCGATTCAACGTCGCGACGACGCGCGCCAAGTGTCTCAACGTCGTCGTCGGTCATCCGAGCGCGCTGTCTCACTGGCCGCACTGGGCCGCGCTGTTACGGCGATGCGCGCTGGCCGGCGCGTGCTTCGGGCCGGGGATGGACGACGGGAGCGACGTGGGGCAGAATAGACAGAATGCGGATCGTCGCGGCGGTTCGTATCCGCATCCAGGCCCCGGCGGCGACGACGTCGGCGCGGCGGTGGCGGCGCTCGCGGAGCTGTCGCTGCTCGGCGGCGGCGCCGCGGAGGCGGAGGATGACGACGACGCGATGGCGCGGAGCGCGTTCTCGGAGGAACAGGCGTGGAGGGTGGCGCTGTGAGTGTGGCGTGAGGTGAGGAACGTGACGTGACGTAACCGTTATATGTAGTAGAGCGTTTAATACGATAGGAGACCAGACCGACGGCGGGCGGAATTTCTCCGACGAACCATCATCACCGCGCAGTAGTACGCAAACGCACGGCATTCATTTTTGAACTTGAGCCGATTATTCGACGAGGGCGCGACCACTCAGCGGCGACGCGCCGACGCGCGCGTGACTCGTCGGGCCTCCCGTCGTCGTCGCGCGCACGGCCTTCACCGAGCGCGCGCGCGCCCGCCGCGCGAGGGCGTTCGATCGCGAGCGCGGCGCCGATCGGTCGATCGTTCGCACCCAGATCAGATCGATCGAGCGGGAGGAGCCGGTTCGCCCTAGTAGCTAGAGAAAGATGTTCGGGGCCGCGTCCGCCGCGCCGGCGACGCCCGCGTTCGGGGGCTTCGGCGCCGCGGCGTCCACGCCCACGGCGACGCCCGGGCTGTTCGGCGCGGCCGCGGCGGCGACGCCCGGGTTCGGGACGACGCAGCCCGCGGCGACGCCCGGCGGCTCCGGGCTCTTCGGCGCCTCCGCGGCGGGATCCACCCCGGCCGCGGGCGGCGCCGGCGGTCTGTTCGGCGCCGCCTCGCCCGCGCCCGCGGCCGCGGCCGGCGCCGGCGGCCTCTTCGGCGCCTCCGCGGCGGCGTCCTCCCCGGCGGGGGGGCTGAGCTTCGGCGGCGGCCTCGGCGCCCCCTCCGCCGCGACGACGACGCCGTCGCTGTTCGGAGCGGCGTCCGCGGGCGCGGGCGCGGGCGGCGGCCTCTTCGGCGCGTCCACCGGCGGCGGCGGCCTCTTCGGCGCGTCCACCGGCGGCGTCGCCGCGGGGACGACGACCCCGGGATTTGGCGGCGGCGGCTTCGGAAGCTCCCTCTTCGGCGGCGGCGCCGCCAATCAACCGGCGGGCGGCGGCGGCAATCAGCTCGCGCTCGTGGGCCAACAGCCCTCCGCCGCGGGGCCCGTCCTCTCCACGATAGACGGGCAGCCGGTGAAGCACTACACGCAGTGGAACGAGCTCTCGCCGCAATCGCAGCAGTACCTGCTTCAGCTCGAGAAGATCATCGTCGAGCACCGCGAGGACTCGAAACTTCTCGACGGCGTCGCGCGCCTCCGCGAACACCCCGACGCGCCCGGCCAGAAGGAACGCCGCGAGCTCGAGCGCGACGTCCTCCGCGCGTCGCGCGCTCTGAAGCTCATCGAGACGCAGCTGTGGAGCGACGACGACCGTCTGCAGACGCTCAAGGACGCGGTTCGCGGGACGTTTCGCGACGCGGAGCACGCGCTCGCGCGGACGCGACGATTACGCGCGGCGATGCGCGCCGACGACGA
>Ga0181559_10003688_pt1 | contig 15006 bp, 17 predicted proteins | sample 011ome_21_FD_133752 | JGI IMG/M metagenome (GOLD analysis project Ga0181559, IMG submission 133752) | Coastal salt marsh microbial communities from the Groves Creek Marsh, Skidaway Island, Georgia - 011508AT metaG (megahit assembly) | ecosystem: Environmental > Aquatic > Marine > Intertidal...
CGTTATTGTCCGCGATGCGTTGGCGATTGGAGGGGGAATTGCCTGATCGAAAAAAATTTATCATCGCGGTCGCACCTCACAGCTCCAATATCGACTTTTTCCTAACCGTCGGGGTGATCATGAGCCTGGGGCTAAAGTGCTCATTTTTGGCAAAGGACTCCCTGTTTCGATTTCCTCTGGGCATTGTGATGCGTATCTTTGGCGGCATCCCGGTCGACCGGTCCGCCCGCAATGGGGTTGTCGGGGTCATGCAGCGCCGCTTTAACAATGCCGAACAATTAATCTTGGGCATCGCACCAGAGGGCACACGGAAAAAGGTTGAGGTCTGGCGTAGCGGTTTCGCACAAATCGCCCAATCCGCCAACGTTCCTGTGCAACCCGCAATCGTCCACTACGGGCGACGGATTGTGTACTTCACAACGCTCATCGAGCGAATCGACGACTGGGAAGCCACTGTGCGAGCGATGCAAACAGCCGCTCTTGCCGGCGAGCCTCGCCGCCGTTTGTTTCAAACCAACTGACTTTGTTCGTCACCAGCCTACCTCCAGAAGCTTAATCATGACGAGCCTCAGCGACAAACGCCATGCGCTAACCTTCGTCACCATCACGGTCTTTCTAGACACCGTTGGTTTTGGGCTCATCATGCCGATATTACCTGAGTTTTTAGCTCAGCTAACCGGCGGAGACTTATCCCAATCTTCCGCGGTTGCAGGCTACCTTGTTGTGTTCTACGCGTCTCTGCAGTTCTTGTTCGCACCGATCATCGGCAATCTAAGTGATCGCTATGGGCGCCGCCCCGTGCTCCTGCTGTCTTTACTCTTCTATGGTCTTAACTATTTAATCGCAGGGCTCGCAACGACTCTGTGGGTGCTGTTTATTGGACGCATTCTGACCGGCATTACCAGCGCCACGTTCGCCACGGCCAACGCGCTGATTGCCGATGTCAGTCCCAGCGAAGAACGCGCACAGAATTTTGGGCTCGTCGGCATGGCCTTTGGCTTGGGCTTTATTTTTGGCCCGACGCTCGGAGGGCTCCTCGGCGAATGGCACCTGCGTGCACCATTTTTTGCTGCCGCAGCCCTGGCTGGCATCAACACGCTGTACGGTTTTTTCATGCTCAAGGAGACATTGCCGCAAACTCAACGGCGTGGATTCGATTGGCGCCGCGCCAACCCGTTAGGCGGGTTACTCCATATTCGTAAGTATCCGGTGCTCCTTGGTTTAATCAGCGTCATGTTTATTTACAACATCGGTCACCACGTTTATCCCTCAAATTGGAACTTTTACACCATCGCCAAATTTGCCTGGTCACCACTGGAAGTCGGTTTATCGATGGGCTTGGTCGGCGTGCTAATGGCCTTTGTTCAGGGATATCTGATTAGAAAGGTGATCCCGATATGGGGCGCACCGCGCACCGCGTTAGTCGGGTTTACCAGTGCCGTTGTCGCATTCATCGGCATCGCTTTTGCGCCAAATACGCTCGTACTGTACGCCTGTTGTGCAGTCTCCGCTTTGGCTGGTCTGTCTGGCCCCGCGGTTGCCAGCATCATGGCCGATCAAGTGCCACAAAATCAGCAGGGCGAACTCCAGGGGATCAATGCAAGCGTCGGCAGCATCGCCGCCGTGCTGGGCCCATTAATGATGACACAAAGTTTTGCCTGGTTCACAACCTCCAACGCGCCCTTTTATTTCCCCGGTGTCGCTTTTCTCCTCGCCGGTGTGTTAACCCTCTGTGCTTTGGCGCTATTTGCCAAAAACCTAAACTCTATCCGAGGCGGCGCTCACTAGGGGTATAAGCGATCTCTTTTAGGCTGGGCATCCGGGACAGTAATGGAGATGTCAAACCTCGGCCCACCTGCTGGGCAGCCCGTGTGCTCTTTAATCCATTCAGCATTGGGGTTTGCCATCCAAAAAATTACATCAAAATTGTCTTTTTTTTGCGGCGCTAGGTGTTTTATAGTGCTTTCACACTGCGGCTGAACCAACTCTTTTCCCTTTAGTCGAGTGTTCCGACTCACAACGAGGATTTGTCATGTTCGACAAACGCAAAGAAAAGACGGAGCTTGCAAACACAGCGAGCGAGCCAGCTTCAGGAACTAAAAATTTCAACCGTGGGGGTACAGCAATGATCGGACCATCTATTGTGGTGAATGGCACTATAACCGGCGAGGAAAATCTGGTTGTCGAAGGCACGGTTGAAGGCACAATAGACCTGCCCAAAAATGACCTGACCATTGGCGAGTCTGGGCGTGTGACCGCCAATTTGAGCGCCAAAGTCATTCGGGTCGACGGTTTGGTGAAGGGCGATATCACCGGTGGAGAAAATGTTGTGATTTCGGATACCGGTCGTGTGCAAGGCAACATTGTGGCCCCGAGGGTAACCTTGCAAGATGGCGCGAAATTTAAAGGGAGCATTGATATGGACCCGGGGAGTGGCAAAGCTCAACCCACGCCAAGCAAAACAGACAACCCCTCTGAGCGCGCAGGTGCCAATCAATCACCACAGGATGCCGGCTGATTATACGCCTCAAACGCGACCCGCGAAGCGACCCACAGGCATCCTTTACACCCCTGTCAAGCCGACTGGTGGGCCAGGTTTTTAGCGGGCTTGAGCCCGGAGACTCGATCACCCTGTTAGACTTAGGTCCAGGTAACTCTGATACGCTGAAGTTTCTTACGCAATTTCGCACCCGGGTTTACTTCGCAGACCTGATGGCTCACCCGGCCCTGCACGCACCACCCGAGGACGCCACGCCTGATGAGCTGAAGCAGATTTTCGAAGAACAGCTCGACTTGCCCGACGCCGTAGCCCTCGATGTATGCCTATTGTGGGATTACCTTAATTGCCTCAACACCAACCTCCTTGAGGCTCTGTCTAGTGTGCTCGCTCCCCGGCTCCGCCCAACCGCCAGAGCATACGGTTTCGGTACGCTCTATGGTCAAAAGCCAGTCTCAAGTAGATTTGGCATTGTTAATCTGGATCAGCTATCGGCCAGGCCGATGCATCTGGCCCTGCCATTCATTCCTCATTCCCAGCAGCGACTCAATGAGCATTTTCCAGTGTTTAACTCCACAAGAGGCACCCTTCTTCAACAGGGCCGGCTAGAGCTTTTGTTTGAAAAATCGTAATGCAACGCTATAGTTGCACTATCAGCAACAGGCCCACGGCATGCCAACTGTAACGGTCGATCGAGTATTCATAGCCTTGGCGGATAGCACCCGCCGTCATCTGCTGGAGCAGCTGGCAAACAGCGGACCCACCAGCGCATCGGCCTTCGCCAAACGTATCCCAATCAGCCGTCAAGCTATTGCCAAACACCTCCTCATCATTGAGGAGGCGGGCCTAATCAAACGCGTTCGTCGAGGCAAAGAAGTTTGTTTCGAAGTGCAACCTCAGCAGTTGGCCGCTACCGGACGATGGATGCAGCGCCTGGCCGCTAGATGGGAGCCGCCTGGGGCCGCTGGTGTTAAAGCTTAGGCATCTCTGCGCGGCGGCCACATCATCAAGACCGGCGTAGATCGCTTATACCTCTGATAATCGGGGTCTTCGCCCCAGGCTTTGTTCGCCCGATTTTCCAGCATGCGGACACCACTGATGAACGTTAGCAAAACCACCACAAATATCGGTGAGATCAAGGTCGCCAGTTGCCCACCTTCCAATACCGGATAGGCAATCACGGCAATGCCCAACCACAACACAATCTCGCCAAAATAATTCGGGTGTCGCGACCAAGCCCACAGTCCTGTCGTGATAAATTTGTCGGCATTGGCTTTATCCGCGCGAAAAGCACTTTTCTGCTGATCGGCGGTCACTTCAATGACAAACCCCAAAACCCACAAGCCAAGGCCCAGCCAAAAAGGCAGCCCCACCGGCACAGACTGCTGAGCGGTAATCGCCGCCAGCGCGCAACATGCGGTAATGAACACCCAGGTGCCCTGCAACGTCCAGGTCATCAAAAACAGCGGGAATGAATGTTTCAGTGTGCGAAACCGGCGATCTTCGCCAGCGTTACGCACACGCTTGTACAGAAATGGGCCCAATCGCAGTGCCCATACAACAATCAAAGCAACGAGCAGCAAGCTGCGGGGGTCACTCACGCCTGCCAGCAATGCGCCACTGACCACCATGACTATGTAGGTAATGCTGCCGGTCAGGTCAAAATACTGTTCCGTGTGCTTGGCCCAGGCATGAACAAACATCAACCACTGAACGCCATAGGCAAAAAGACCACACAAAACAAAAACCGGCCAACCCCCTATAGCAATGCTGTAATCACCAGCTGCCCAGCCGATGCCCCCGGCGACCAGCAAGCCGCCAGCAATACCCATCAGCCCTAAAGCCCAATCATTCATACACGCTACACCTTTGTTCTCTGCCACCAACCAAGCCACAGCTTACCGCTGTTTATCGCGAGTTTACCAGCTTGCCGAGGGAACTGCGTCATACCGACGCCTTCTTCAGCGCGAACATCTTGGATACTCTGGTCACTTGCCCCATACTGCGCCGGTTTGTTTTCTCACGCTTTGATTGATATGCCATTTTTCCTACTCGCTCTAGGCGTCACATTGCTGCTGATCGGCGGCACCGCACTCGTTACAGGCGCATCTGGCATCGCGCGCATCTATAAAGTCCCCCCCATGATCATTGGCCTGACTGTGGTTGCGTTCGGTACCAGCATGCCCGAATTGGTCGTCAATGTGACTGGCGCGATCAACGGTCAAACCGACATCGCATTCGGCAACGCGGTGGGCTCTAATCTGGCGAACTTCGGTCTGGTGTTGGGTCTAGCCGCGATCATGTCTCCCATCTACCTCAAAGGGCAGGTGGTCCGTCGAGAAGTCCCCTTTTTGTTGCTGATCACGGCAATCCTGATGGTGATGGCGTGGGATTTACCCTTGACCGGCTCGCCCGAATTGATTGACCGCAGCGATGCAGTGATCCTCTTTTTGCTGTTCACTATCTTTGTTTACTTCACCGTGCGCGATGTGCTGGTCGAAAAAGACGATCCGGTCTTCATGGAGGCTGAACGCTTCCCCACCACGGACAAGCTCGCCAATCCACGCCTCAATTTAGCCCTGAATGGGGTCTATGCCGTAGTCGGCATTGGCTGTCTTGGAGCTGGGGGAACCATCACCATCGAACAAGGGTCAGTGATCGCGCGGCTAATGGAGGTTCCCCCCGTGGTCGTCGGCATATTCATGGTCGCCGTGGGCACCAGCCTACCGGAGCTTGTAACCTCAGCTATCGCGGCGTATCACAAAGAAACAGACCTGGCGTTGGGCAACATCGTAGGCTCCAATATTTTTAATTCTCTCGTTGTCTTGCCAGCTGCAGCCATCATTCGGCCGATCCCCGTGCCGGCTGGAGGCGATCTGGACTTGGCGGTGGGCTTCGTTTTTGTGCTGGTGGTGATTCCCTTATTCGTATTCAGCGGCGCACGTTTAGGCAGGCGAGCGGGCGCAGCCATTGTGACCGTCTACTTCGCCTATATGGTTTACCGTTTCATGGCCTAAAGTTTAGGGCCTGAAATTTTAGCCCTGGGTCTAAGCTTGGGAGGCGAGCGGGATGTCGTGCCTGCCTTATCAACCTCTAGAAATCCACCTCTAGACATCAGCCTCTAGACGCCGGGGTCAAGCCCTGTATGATTCAGTCCACATAAAAAATTTGACCCCTGATTACGGAGAAACCATGTCACGAAGTCTACTCGCTTTTGCCGCGGTATTGCTGTTGAGTCTATCCACCACAACCTTCGCCGCCAGTGCAGATGAACGTGCTGCTGCTGCTGCAGAAACGCGACAGGGCCTACTGAAAGTTGTGGGAAGTTATTTCGGCCCCATCTACGCCATGGTGCGCGAACAAATACCCTACGACGGCGAACTGGTGAAAGCCAACGCAGAAAAAATAGCAACGCTGTTGCCAATGATCCCCGATGTCTTCAGGGCGAACACGAGCGCGTATGATCTCGATACGGAATCCCTGGACGAAATTTGGGACAACATCGACGACTTCAACGCCAAAGCCTCCGCCTCTGCGGAAAAAGCAGCGGCTTTGGCCGCCGCGGCCGATCAGGGACAGGGTGCCGCAATGAAGGCGTTTGGCGAAATGGGTGGCTCTTGTAAAGCCTGCCACGACAACTATCGACTGCAAAACTAACCACAGGATGTCGCAACCTCGCCTGGTGTGGGATTGGCCCACCCGGGCTTTCCACTGGCTGCTCACACTGTCATTGTGTGGTTCCTGGGCAACCGCAGAAGCCGGCTTCGAGTGGATCGATACCCATAATTTGCTGGGCTATACCGCGCTGACGTTAATCTTTTTTAGAATCCTGTGGGGCCTGTTCGGCACGCGTTATGCGCGCTTCAAAGCCTTTGTGACAGGCCCGAGTACGGTAGTGGCTACCCTGCCAAAGCTGTTTTCCCGCAGCCCAGCCATAGATATCGGACACAATCCGATCGGTGGCTGGTCGGTGCTGCTCTTTCTTGTGCTTGTTTTTGTCCAAGCCAGCACCGGATTGTTCATCAGTGATGACGTCATGCACGTCGGCCCTTATAACCACACCATTGGCTCTGATCTTGCGGGGAAATTGGCGCAGATTCATCATCTCAACTTCACCGCCTTACAGGGGTGCGTTGCCGTGCACATTTTGGCCATCGCCTGGTATCGCTTTGGCAAACGTACGGACTTGGTTAGTCCCATGATTACCGGGCGAAAGGCTCACATCGATCCGACACAGAGCATCGGTTCATCCGAGACGTATAGAGCGCTCATCTGTTTAGCTATTGCCGTCGCCCTAATCACGGCGCTGATACAACTGGCACCCGAGCCGACTTTCGACGACTTTATGTTTTAGCTCACGCCTGACTTAACCTTCGCTCAAGGCGTATTGCGTAATCTGCACATCTTCGACGCCTGCGTCCGAGTAATTATCAGTCACTCGTCCTTGAATATACTCACGCCAGGAAAACTTCCGGTAACGCGGTTTTGCATCTGCTTGCGGCCAGGGACCCACCACCGCGTCAAAACGTGGTTGAAAGAAAAAGGGAATACTGTAGCGCCCGCGCGCACTGGTCACCGGTTGCACCCGATGCATACCTGCAACACAGCGGTCATTGGTCCACACCTGCATGACATCACCAATATTCACCACTATGGTGCCGGGCTGAGGCTCTACGTCAATCCAACCTTCACGCTTAGAGTGCGCCTGTAAGCCCCCGTGTTCATCCTGAATCAACAACGTGATGGCACCGGGGTCTGTGTGATGGTGCAGCGCCATATTTCCAAGCGGATTGACATCACGACGCTCATTTGCCGGCACCGGATCCGAGGCCGGATAAAAATTCAATCGCGCAGCGCTGGTGTGACGCTCGCCAAAACCGTCCACTAGCACATGCTCAACTTGTTCTGCGGGCATACCCAGAGCAGCACATATGAGTCTCATCGTGTCGACGGACAGTGCTGTGAACCGAGTAAAAAATTCGGTCAAAACGCTTTGAAACCCCGGCACATCCTCGGGCCACCGAGTTTGACGATCAGGGTTCGCAGACAAATGTCCGCCGGCTTTAAAGTCAAACACCTCTTTGAGATCACGTTTTTGCTTTGTCAATTCTCGATCGTAATAACCCAGCGGATTGGTCGCATCCCGAGCAACCAGCGCTTTGTGCGATCGGGGGAGCGCAAAAAACTGTTCACTGTACCCAAATACCGATTCAATCAGATTTTCACAGCCATGGCCGTGCACAAGAAAGAAACCGTGGTCTTCACAGGCACTGGCGAGGGTTCGATAAACCTCCCGACGTTCATCACCCTCCATCTGCCCGCTCAAACAACGCTGTAAGTCAATGTTCGGGATTTCCTGCATGTTTTCTCCTGTCAGGACCAAATTTTTATGTGGGGGGTTTACGTAACACCAGTCGAGACACCGCGGCAATACGCCCGTCGTTTTGCTCAAAGAGTCCTTCCTGCACCGAGACTTGCTCAAGCTCAGGAGCAGCCGCTAAGAGACCAGCCAGCAAGCTCCCGGGTGCTACGCGAAAGCGGTTACTGCGTGGGCCACTATATCGACTGGATTGTGTATTCTCCGATTCCGGCCACGCAAGGTGCTGCTCAAGCATCAGAATACCACCGGGTTGAAGGTGAGCCGGTAACCGCGCCAACAGTTCCGGCGCTATGAAGTGACACATCAGGATCAGCGCATAGTCATCACGCGGCAGCCTTGGTTGTTGTAGCAGGTCTGTACAGGCCCACGCTATCGTTAAATTATTTTCGCGGGCGGCACGAGCGCCTAGTTCAATACCAACATCGGATATATCCAGTGCATCTACACTAAAACCTTGCTGAGCCAGGTACAACGCATTACGCCCGGCGCCGCAAGCCACATCCAGAGCATGTCCGGTGGGTGCATATTGAATATGCTCTGCCAGTACCGTGCACGGCTGATTGTTTTGCACATGCGAACCCGCCGTATAGCGCTCGTTCCAACGTTCTCGGTCGTCTTGGCTTACCATCACTACAAATGCCTTGTTGCACCCGATCAGTTCACGCGCTAGCTTATGCGCCCTGTCGCGAAACGCAATGCCACGAATGCCATCAAAAAACTCTCTCACTTCAGGCTTAGATCGCGCTGCTGTATTTCTATCAGGGTTGTGTTTATTACATTGCCTCGCCGTACCATTCGCTCTTTTGTTCGGCCCAGTCTTGGGCCATTGGTTGAGCACCACCGAAACGCAGGTTCACTGGTGGTTACTGGCGACAGCGCTACCGGTCAGTGTGTTTGCCCTTGCACGAGGTTACCAACGGTATCCCAGCAAACTGACTCTGGCCCTGGGCGCTGCGGGTCTCGTTGTGATGTTTGTTGGGGTCTCACATATATTCAATGAAGACTGGGAAGTGCTCCTTACCGCTATCGGCGTTTCGAGCTTGCTTGCGGCTCATATTCGCAACCTGCGCTCTGCACACAGCCATGGCTAACTGGTTACCCTCGGTCCTTCCATGCCGATAGGCACCGTTCGGGAGTGTCGCACTGTAGAGTCCGGAAAATAGCCGGAAAAATAGAGCCCAAAATGTCCGCTAGAACAGAGCATGTAATGAGCGACAACACCCTACAATTAATCCCGGAGTCCAAAGTTATATTTAATCCAGCCACACCAATGCCGCATCAGACCGCACCTGATCCTTTCGCCCTGAGGGTAGGCATCAGCACACCAGCACCGCAACGGTCAAACTCGGCCCTAAAAAACACGCCGGTAAAGGGGAACAAGGTTGTACATCTGGGAGTGTGTCGGTATACAGACATAGCTCAATATTCATATCGCTCGGAGACCACAACGTGAAATACGACAACATCCTTGAAACCATCGGCAATACGCCCGTCATTAAAATACAGCGCAGCGCCCCCGATCACGTTGACATGTACGTCAAAGTTGAATCCTTCAACCCCTTGTCCTCTGTTAAAGATCGCCTGGCCTTCGCCATCATCAAAGATGCACTGGACAGCGGCACACTAAAACCCGGACAAACGGTCATCGAGGCTACCTCCGGCAACACAGGTATCGCGCTGGCGATGGTTTGCGCGGTGATGGGGCATCCGTTTGTTGCCACCATGGTAGAGACTTTTTCGATTGAACGACGAAAAATCATGCGCGCCCTGGGCGCCAAGGTCATTCTGACGCCTGCGGCAGAGCGCGGTTCAGGCATGGTGCGTCGCGCCGAAGCACTGGCTGAGGAACACGGTTGGTTCTTAGCCAGACAATTCGAAAACCCAGCCAATCCGGCCTATCATGCCAGCACCACCGGGCCTGAGATACTTCAGGACTTTGCCGGCGAACGCTTGGACTATTGGGTCACCGGTTGGGGTACTGGAGGCACTATGAGCGGCGCTGGCAAAGTGTTGAAGGCCGCTCGACCCGACCTCAAAGTGGTCGCGACTGAGCCCACCCAAGCCTCCATGCTCGCTGGCGGCGAATGGTCACCACATAAAATCCAAGGTTGGACACCTGATTTCATTCCTGGCGTATTAGATCAAGACGTCGTCGACCAAGTTGTCCCCGTCGATGAGGATGAATCCATGGCAAACGCGCTTAAGTTGGCCTCCCAAGAGGGTATATTTGTGGGGATCTCCGCAGGTGCCACGTTCACTGCAGCACTCAAAATTGCAGAAACTGCCGATCCTGGAAGCGTGATTCTAGCGATGTTGCCCGACACGGCCGAGCGATATATGTCGACCCCTTTGTTTGCCTCTATCAAGGAGGAATCCGACGATGACTGGCTCGCATCCTTGTAAGGCATCTACCTTCTAAACTCTCAGGCCAAAAGACTACGTAGGCGGGCTCTTTCGCCCGCCAGCGCACCCCATGGGGAGCAGGCATGCTACTGACCTATGGTAGGTTTCAAAAAGAAGTCATTGGGCACGGCCAAGCGTTGTGCAGGCTACAACATTCGACAGTGGATCAAGATCCGAGAAAGAGGCTGCAGACCGATAGTCAGTACGTTATTCCAGCGTGGCTGCTCGACCAAACTTTTATGCTCGGGCAAGCGGTTCTCACAAGCGCTGAATCCAGGATTAGCCATACTGCTTTTGTGCGCCAATCCGGTCCAGGCCAACATTTATCGGTGCATACAGCCCGGGGGGCAGCTCTTATACACCGACCGCCCCTGCCCCGATGCGCAACCACTCACAATGCCTGGCCCACCAACAACCCGCTTCACCCCGATTGCTGCCGACGACCTCAAAAGATTAGCAAAAGCTCAGCGGCGCGAAACACAAAGGCGCGTTGCGGCCCGCAAGACGCGCGTCGCGAAGTACCAGCACGATCAGGCGCAATCGGTAAGGCGCGCCCGGCAATGTCAAACCGCCACCAGCAAGCTTAAACAACTCGCCACCCAGCGACGTCGCGGCTACTCTTCACGCACGGAGCGCCGGCTTGATGAAGCCCAAAGACGCCTGAAGCTAAGCAAGCAGCGCAATTGCTGAGCGACCTTTTTGAACATTGGGCTCACGCATTTTGGAGGGTTGCCAGCAATGTCGCCGCAGTAACAATCCCGGGTCCACTTTTGGACCGCATCAACTGACGAGCCAAGCCTACACAGGCATCGTTTGCCGGCGTTGCCACCCCGTGTAATCTGCCTAAAAGTGAAATTTCGCCATTAAGGTATTCTGTTTCTATATCGCCGGTTCCCCGCATAACACTTTGCCATGAAGAACCCGCGCTGTTCTCGTAGCCGGGTATCTTCGCCATCTGATAAACCCCGTTCTGGCGAGCTTTGACGTCTTCCTTACTTGCGCATTGGATGTGTGCCGCGTCGTAGCACGCTAGCGCTTCTTGCAGGATCAATTGGCGCAGATGCTGAGTGTTTTCGAAATCCTTAACCCCGGCCAGCAGCACATTATTGAGGTTCAACAGCAACTTCGCATACTTCTTGCGCATCACCCGCGGGTCAGCAATCGAACTGAAGCCAGCACTCGACAGATCTTTGGTCAGTCGGTCAGACAATTCATCTACACCGCCGGGATAACAACCACTGTCAAGAATCCCGCCCTGGCCTTGCGCAAAAGAAACGACCTCACCGGGTGTTAAGTACAAGGCCGGCAAATTAACCACTGTGGCATAGACGTGCTTAAAAAATCGTAAGGCCTGTCGCTCATTAGCAACCCCATTTTGGACACAAACCACCGGCGTATCTGGACTCGCACAACCTGCCAGGTCTTCCAGGGCGCTCAGAGTATGCTGGGATTTCATACACAACAGGACCACTGTTTGATGGTCGATCCGAGCCGCAGCCGGATGCTCAACTACTGGCATTTGAAAGGTTAACTGTTCATTTGGTGCAATCAGCCTCAGACCCTGAGCGCTCATTACTCGAGCATGTTCACCCCGAGCAATCAGCGTCACGTCCTGGCCCGCCTGAAATAGTCTGGCGCCAATTACGCCACCGATGCCACCCGCCCCATAAATCACATAACGCAAACGCATTGCCCCTTATATCAGTGTTCATCGGATACTCCGCTTGAGCCAGAAGACTAACGCACCCTGTCTTCAAACACGGCTTTCGCTGCCCATTAAATCGCTTACATTTCTTTAATCAAGTGGGCATCCGCGCACAGTTCGCTCAGCCATAATCAGATACCGTATGGCGTTCGTAACGACTTTGAGGACCCATAGTGCCCTGCGGATATCATCTGGATCTTGAAAATGGCTTGGTGACCGTTGGCGGCACAGGTGCCTGGGCCTGTAAAGAACTTTTGTCGGTCGGCCGGGCACTGGTGGCCGATCCGCGATTCAACCCTGAGTTACCACACCTGGTAGATTTGCGAGGCATGGTTATCGACCCCACCTCTCAATCTAGCGCCGCATTACGGGTCTTTACCGTGAAGACCTATCGGCCCGGCGTGCGCTCATCGGTGGCCATTGTCGCTGGAGACGGATTCGACGGAGAACTCATGGCTAACCTGTACCATCTGGTTTACTCCCTCCACGATATTGAGCTCTTCGATCGTTACGAAAACGCTCTCAAATGGCTGATGCGTCGAGAATTTTCTTCAACCGCCGTCAGTCGCTGGCCCTGATCGAACCTGACCCCCCAAATGTGACACCACTTAGGACAACAGCATGCACGCGCATAGGATCGCTGTCATTACGCCCCACAGCATGTAGGGGCCCGCGTACGCCACAAATCGCGCGACACCTTCGTTCGCATGCAGGTGGGGCGTATGGTTTACCACTGAAATTGCTGGCCCCCGAGCATCCACCCGAACACTATTATGATTTCTCACGCCTGACTCCTATAGCGGGCCCAAAATCACAAGTTCACGCCTGACGGCCTTAGGTCAAATCCTTGTCTCCCAATCGGTGCGCGTATTTTTTATCTTATAGTGCGCTACACTCATTGAACTCTCTGCAGGCTTTCCTCGCCCGTCACCCTCAAGCTCGGGTGAGACCAAAGTGTGACCTAACGCACATTCTGAAATCAAACCTTCCAACCCCCGAAAGTGTCGTGTTTTTGTAAACCAGGATATTCGCGCAGCGTTAAAAGTGAAGGAATTATGGATTGCGCATGGCTAACATATTGAAGTCAAAAGGGTTTTCAAAAAGCGCCTAAAAGATCTCGACTGGAGCGCTTTTTTTTATTCAAAATTTCTGTATATTTGCAATCCTCACTAGCCGGCGCTGTATGCATAACCAGTGTTATTTTCCTCGGCAGGGCGATTACACAACATCCAGCCCGGCTAGTTGAGGCCAAACCCCACCCATCCCATACACCTTCAAAACACGACCCGTGCTGCGGCCGATCTTGTTCTGAGTTTTCAGATCAGTCATGACCCACGATCGGGTAGGTCACGACCTAAAACCCGAAAATAGACCCATACTCGACCCCGTTAGGCGTTTGGCTGAGGCGGCATGACCTGCCACCAGTCAAACGTCGCATCTGCTACTGCAACAAACTCGGGGTTCAGCATTGACTCTTTACTGTTGTAAGGTAGGACGGAGCGATCGAAACGATAGACTTCGCCACCAGCAGCCGTAAGCACCGCATGGGCCGCAGCAATGTCCCACTCACTTGTGGGTCCCAACCGCGGATAACAATCCGCTTCACCACACGCTAAGGCACACAATTTCAGTGAACTACCCACCGGCTGCCGTTTTACTGCGGGAAAATGAGCCGCCAGTTCGTCGAGAAAGGTCTCAAGCCGTTCTCCGCCATGGCTGCGGCTGGCGACGATAACCATCTCAGCAGGTTCAGCAGTCATCGCACGTCCCGAGATCACGCGTGTTTCACCGTTTTCAATGAGCCAGGCCTGTCCCGCACGGACATCTCCAATAAAAATCCGCTCCTGTACCGGTACGCCAACAATGCCCCAAACAGCCTGATGGTTTTCGATCAACGCTATGTTGACCGTAAACTCCCCATTACGGTTGATAAATTCTTTTGTACCGTCCAGAGGGTCGACTAACCAATAGCGCTGCCAGTCGCTGCGCTCGGCAAACGGCGGGACAACTGATTCCTCCGATATCACAGGAACCTCGGGCGTGGCGCTGCGAAGCCCTTCGATGATAATATGATGGGCAGCTAAATCAGCTTCCGTCAGCGGTGATGAGTCGCCCTTATCAGTGACCTCAATGTCGCCTTCATATACCTTCAATATGGCGGCGCCCGCTTTCTCGATGATTTCGACAAGTGATTCGCGTGGGACTTCTAACATAAATTATCCAAAAAGTAGGCTGTTCAAAACCCCAGTCTATCAGAAGCTATTTCAAGTAATGATTAACCTAGTCAAAGTGCCACTGAAAGTTGTAACCACAGGCCAACCATGCACCCAGTTAACGAATATCTAGGCAATCTGGTCGACTGGAGCACAATCGAATGCGTCTTCTTAGACATGGATGGCACGCTGTTGGATTTAAATTACGACAATTACGTCTGGGGCACTTTAGTGCCCCAGGCTTACGCCGACTTGAAAAATCTCTCCCTGCACACCGCTCAACAGACCCTGTTGCCGTATATGCACAAAATTCGTGGCACCCTTGAGTTCTACTGTTTCGACCACTGGATCAACTACACCGGTATTGATCTGGTGGCGGTGCACGACGCCGCTAGCGCGTTGCTTTCATATCGACCCGGTGCTGAAGCATTCCTGAACTGGCTGCGACAAAACGCTATCACATCTGTCATCGCCACCAATGCCCACCCAGAATCTATCCGGGTAAAACACAACAGTACGCGCATCTGCGATCTTGTCGATGCAGTCGTTTCCAATCAACAGTACTCAGCGCCAAAAGAAACAGATCAGTATTGGATCAAACTATTGCAAGACTTTCCTTACCCTCCCAGCCAGTGTTTGTTCATCGACGACAACATCCCTGTTTTGGAGTCCGCGGAACGCAATGGTATAGGTCACTTATTGACCATATCCAGGCCTGATTCGCAACGCCCCAAACGCAGCGGCTTAGGCTATCCGGCCTTTGACGACTTTAGTGAAATTTACCCCGCCAAGGATCGGGTCGCGAATA
>Ga0181559_10003693_pt1 | contig 14995 bp, 10 predicted proteins | sample 011ome_21_FD_133752 | JGI IMG/M metagenome (GOLD analysis project Ga0181559, IMG submission 133752) | Coastal salt marsh microbial communities from the Groves Creek Marsh, Skidaway Island, Georgia - 011508AT metaG (megahit assembly) | ecosystem: Environmental > Aquatic > Marine > Intertidal...
ACGGCGCCGAGCGGCAGCCCGACTACGATTCGTCGTCATGGATTCGGACTGCGCTGAGCGTGTCGGTGGAGCGGCGGGCGCTGGCGTCGTACGCGTACCCGCTTTGTTTTGTGAACTCGACGTGCATTTTGTGGACTGTGCTGCACGAGACGGCGACACTGTCGAAGCGAACGACGGAGATGCAAAGCTTGGACGGGGCGTACTCGCTGACGTTTAGTGCGATGGGTTTTTTGTTGGTGTTTCGGCTGTCGCGCGCGGCGGTTCGCTGGTGGGATTGCCGCGCGTCGTTCGGAGCAATCACGGCTGGAGTGCGGGATTTCGTGGATGTATTTTTGATTTATACCGATGGGTCGCGTGGGCAGGAGACGGCGCGGACGAGGGCGGCAGATGACGCGTGCGCGTGGGCGTGCGCGTTCGTGGTGGCGTCCAAGGCGTTCCTGCGCGGTGAAAAAGATGGCCCAGCGAGAGACGAGTTGATGGGTATTCTGAGCGATGAAGATCGACTCGCGATGTCGCGGGCGTCGCATCCACCGCTCTACGCGCTATCAATGTGTCGACGGTGCGTACGGAGGGCGTTTTGCGGAACGTCGTCTTCGTCGGTGGAGGCGGGTCGACGCGACGCGGCGACCGCCGTCGAAGAGGCGAGCGTACGAAGCGAGCTGAACAAGCAGTGTGAGTTTTTGGCGCTCCAAGTGGGTGCCTTAGAGCGCTTGCGATCGACGAAGATTCCAGAGGTTTACGTCATACACCTACGGACGTTTTTGCTCCTATACTTGATATCCATGCCGTTCGTCTTTGTCAACCGGTGGGGATGGGGCACGATACCAGCGGTACTAGCGGTTTCGTTTGCGCTGTTGGGGATCGAGGGCGCGGCGACGGAGTGCGAGATTCCGTTCAAGCCCGACCACATCAATCATCTCAAGATGGATGCGTACATCATGGGATGTTTTGCCAACGTTTCGTCGATTTTGGAATGGAACAGCGATCGCGCAAACGGCGAGCGACGCGGCGACTTGATTCGCGCAGACGTCGTCGAGGAGACGAAGATTGACGTCAAGAACTCCGAGTGTCGTCATGATTGATTCGATAGCGTCTACTAGTAGAAATATACACTGTACTGTACTAATATAGCGAGCTAACGCGTGTTCATTACAATTTATTTCTCACATTATTGCCCGTTGAATCTTTGCTTTTGAGCCGTTCATTCACGAGCGCATCCGGTGATGCGTCGTCTGATTCGAATTGGAAACGCCTGCGCCACGTTCCGCAACCCGCGTTTCGCGAATAGTACTGCGTCGCCGCATTCCAAGGACTTGAACACTCCAGGGGGCAGCTGCTGCGCGGCCGAATTCAAAAAACAGCGTCGAATGCGGTCATACCATCGTTCTGACTGAAATCGATGTAAGACGCACAACGATAGTTCTTCAAGAAGCTCTTCTGGAATGCACATGGGCGAGCGCGTAGAAATGACAATGCGAAGGTCCTCACGGTTCATTTGCCGCATGGCAAAGACGACCAGCTCGCAGAAACGTTTGTTTTTCTCAAACGACAAGTACTGTTCTGCATCATCAAGTATAAGAAGCTTACGCATCGGCTCTGAACTAGAATGATTTTTAAGAGATAGAAATGAATCAAGTCTATTCTTCAAGTAGCTGTCTCGCGTCTCATCATTCATTCCCCATTCGATTGTGTCCACTATGATCAAATTACCCATGTCTTGCACCCCATCGAGAATTTTCATGAAGTCGGCATTACCGTACAGTAGAACGCATTCGCATCCAATCTTTTCATAGAATGACCGCATGGCATTGAACCTCGTTTGGCATGTGTAAACGATGACAACCTTCACCCTGCCGAACTGCCTCTTGTAGTTCAATAACGTTTTAATGCTCGGTGAATGAGTTCCTATATGCTTGAGATCTGTGTTTTCGGCGCTCGCCACGAATGCAAGCGCCGTCATGGGATACTTCAAATGCACAATGGGTGCGTTCGAAGGTTCTGGGCACGGCACCAGACATGACTCAATCAACACAGCGAGCGTATGAGACATTCCTGAATTCTGAAGTCCGCAAACAACCGCGGAAAATGGTTCGGAAACATTCAAGTATATGTCACGGGGCGCAGTACTTGGTGCAGAAGGTATCAGTTCGCGTCCAATGTACGCGTGGTCGATACGCATATTCCGTTCTTGCGTCGTGACAAGCGTTGGATGCCTTTCGAGCACCGTTTCTAAGCGACGCGCATCACTAAACCTATCATAAAAGTAGTCGTAAAACGTTTCACTCGAACGGTCCGCCGATATCGGCTCCTCTGCACAAAGTGTGTCCTGCTCCGCTTGAGCCGAGTCTTCGTTTGTCGTAGCGTTGTCTGACGACGACGACGACAAGTCAATGTCCTCGACAGATAATGCGTCAAAATCATTTTCAATAGAAACAGGTTCACCCTTTTGTTTCTTCTCTTCGCGTTCATACAGCAGGCGCTGGTGCATCGTTCCTGTAATGTGCTGCTTGAAATTATTGTCCAGGACTGCTTTCGTCGGCCCCCGCACTTCGTGGTTACAGAGCCGGCACGTCATGCTCAGCATAACGCTGGTCCTCGATGTGTCTAATTCATTGTGTGATTTCTTGATGTCGATACTCGCAACGCGCTTTAGCTTACTCTGAGTCGTCGCTTTGGCCGACAGCGCTGAGCGATGGCGCTGGCCGACCAGATGTTGACTCCAGTTGTTGAAGAACGTCGGCTCCTCACGCGCCGCTACTTCACCGCCGCAATCTCTGCACATGCGATAAAATGGGAATGACGCCTTATCCGAAGTCGCTTCTGGTCGCATCTTTTTCGCTTTTGCTGCCCGCTTTGCTCGCACCTTTTCTTCCAGCGCGTTTTGATGCTCAACGCTCTCCGTGTGGGCGTTCCACAATCTGTAAAATATCCTCTTTTCAGCGGCGTTTACTTCGGCACCACATACGGTGCATAAACGGTAAAACTCAAGTTTCAAACTACCATCGTTTGTCAACTCGCCACCCATTGCTGCGCCGAAAGAAAACGAACCGCGTGTCAGACCTTCTTCCTTCGTCCGAGACGAACACATATGGCTTTCACGTGTGCATCGTCGTAAAACGTACCGTCCTTGCCTCTATTTTGCTCTCGAGGTTGTTCGAAGCCGAACCCGGTAGTGTTATCGTCGTCATCGTCATCGTCGTTGTCGTCGTCGTTGTAGTCGAGAAAATCGGGGTGCGCCTGTCGAAGATGCATCTCGAAACGCTCGTCAACCTCGCGCTTGGACGAGGCAAATATGTCCTTGTTACAGATTGGGCAGTACTTCATCCACTCTGCATCGACATCGTTACTTATTGAATTCGCATCTTCTTCGCCAGCGCTCGCGTTAGCCTCGCTCGGAGTGGGCGACCAGCGCATGGGCGTCGCACTGTGAAGGGTTGCTCTCCTCCCGCGTGACATCACCTCGACTCGACGAGAGAAGGCAGAAAGACTATTTTTGGGTTGCAATCGGGACCGTGTTGGCTTGTTCGACAAACAGATGTCCGATGAAAAGCGTGTATCATACATTATATTGCTTTTCATTTATTTTATATGCTACTAGAGGTATCGGTAATCCGTTGACGCGCGTCGTGGCTCTTCGTCTACCGCGCCGACGCTCCTAAGCGGAACCGCTACTCCACGGCTTCAAGACTGGCAACAAGATTGCGATTAAGATTACGAGCAGTATAATCATAATGCAACACGCCCACTTGCGTGTACTTTTCTGATACATTCTCGCCTTGCGCAGCTCGACGTTACCTTGTTTGACAAACTCGACCGATTTGGACACGTGCATTTCGACGTTATCAATCATCTCACCCTGTGCTTCTACTAAGACGGACATGTCCAAGAAAACTTGGTTGAGCTCCAATAACTTACGTTCCAATTCGCGAATGGCGTAATGGCGATCCTGAATCTCGTTAACCGTGTCTAGGATCTGCCCTCTGCCTTGCTCTAAGAGCGCCGTCTGAAACATCGTTTCGCTTTCTCCGGTTTCAATTAATCGCTCCACTTCAGCGTCGTTCGCTTCTTGGCCAGTGACGGCAAAGTAGCGGCGTTCGACGATCTCCTTATACTCTTCTCGCAAACGCTCGCGCAAATTTTGAAACTCGCCCATTTGTTGTTTGAGCTTCGTTTTCATCGACGACGTCAAAGCGCTTCGCGTACGGTGCTCGCTGCTGCCTGTAACCACCACACCTGACGATATAGCTTTCGCGTTGTCCTCGTCCAGATTCTCTAATCGTAATTTCGTCTCGCGCGCAATCTTCGATACGCGCTCAATCGTACGATTCATGCGTTCTTGTCTTTCCGCCATTTCTTCCCCCTTGGTACTGCTCTTGGACGCCTCGTGCTCGGCGTTCAGTTCCGTGAGCGCTTCTCTAATCATCATCATGTTCTGCTTGATGACTTGAACATCCACGAAGAAGGTCTTCATCAAGTTTTCCACCGTTGACGCAGATGACGTTTCACCCGACGACGCATCGTTTGCGTTTCCAACTCCATACGCATCGTACTCTTCGACTCGTCCTCGTTCAACGTCCACAACCGCCGCGCCTCTCGTCGTCGTCGTCGTCGTCGTCGTCGTCGTCGTCGGGTTCGAGTCGTACACGTTGGACGACGACCCCCCGATGGTTGCTAACAAGTCATTCATCGCCGCGTTTCGAAGACAACCCTCGCGACCGTCGCGTTGTGACGACCGTCATATGTGTTGTGTCCCAAAAAGGCACGCGCCAAAACAAAACAAAACAAAACAAAACAAAACAAAACAAAACAAGACACCACGACGACGACTGCACGACCGTACTCGCCCACGCGCGTGTATCTGAGCCACCCACGACGACGACGACGACGATGACGGCGGCGATGACGGCGATGACGGCGCGAGTGGTGACGTCGGCGACGGCGTCGAGGTTGCCAGCGAAGCGTGGAACGCGCGCACGCGCCAACGCCGGCGCGTCGCGTGGGGAGCCCGCGGGTGAAGGCTATCTGCCCGGGACGATGGCGTCCGCCGAGGAAATCCTCGACGTCGTGATCGATAGGCGCTCATTCAAACCAACGTCGGAGGCGTGTCCGTTTTGCGTTGAAGCCATGGTGAAAGAGAACGGATCGAAATGTATTGGCGTTTGTCGAAATCCGCAAAACGTCCCAGGACCCATTTTTCAACCGCACGCGATGCAAACCGTCGAAGACGTCGTGACTCTAATTATCACCGCCATGCGCGACAAAGACGTGCCAAGACGTGATCATGGGGTGCAAGTGTTGTGGGAATACGCAGTCGAGCACGGAAACATGGAGCGCTCGCGATTCTTTGGGTATTCGAGCGACATGTATCACTTCGACCACTTTATTGGCAAGGCGTTGTCGACGTACGACCAGTTCGTCTACAACACGGGACATACGATTAAAACGGTGTCGACAATGTCCGATGGTCGAACGCGAGTAGATGTTGATTTGTTCGATCGCGTGGGTGCTAAAAGCGAGTGGATTTTCATCATGGTGAAGCGCACTTTTGGCAAATACGAAGGGTGCATCCAAGCGCACCGCATCGTGAAGAGCGACTTTCCGCGATTGGAGGAGATTTAATTTTAGCAGTGAACGCGCCCAAAATCGAGCAGCGCGTATAGCATGACACTTAGCGCACACAGTAGAAAGAGTATTTCGTATGTTATTATCATCAAATGAAAAATGAGAAATGAGAACACGCGCCGGCGGCGCCAACACCCCAAAGCGTGGCGCGCGGCGCGCGGCGCGAGCTCAGGGTCCGATGGCGACGGAGGACACCATGTTGGCGGCGGCGCCACCGTTCGCCACCGAAGCGCTCGCACAAGTCAAAATCGCAGTTCCCGTCGGGGTGAACATGGTCGCGAGCACGGTAAGAGACTTCATCACACTCGCCTTCTTGGGGCGTCTTGGACAGTCAGTCGAACTCGCAGCCGCAGCGTTAGCGGGAACGCTCATGAACATGACTGGTAAATCTATCATCGTTGGATTATCCACAGCGGTGAACACGCTGGCCGGGCAGGCGTACGGGGCGGGGTCCTACGCGCGAGTCGGCTTCGTCGCGCAGCGCGGCGTGGTGATTTTGACGACAGCGACGTTGCTTCTGTCATCTATTTGGTGGCACGCCGAGGCTGTCCTACTGATGCTCTACCAAGATGGTGACGTTGCATTTGCCGCGGGAAGCTACACACGCGGGCTCATCCCTGGTATGTTTGCGTTTGCGTGGAATCTGTGCGCGCAGGCATACTTGCAGTCGCAGGCCATCACCGGTCCGCAAGCCGCGGCGGGAATCGCCGCCACGATTTTACACGGACCAATAAACTATCTTTTAGTTTATCATTTCAAAATGCAAGCTCTTGGTGTTGCTTTGGCCACGTCCGTGAGCACGGGCATCGTTTTGGCTGTGAACTCGGCGTACATTTTCATTTTGCGATATTCGCCGGCGCTACGTGAAGAATGCGAAATTTTAGCGCACAAACGCGATGCGTGTGCACCCGCATGGAGTCGAGATGAGCTGTTTTGTGTCAATGGTGCGAGAGAATTTTTAGAGCTGGGTTTGCCCGGCGTGTTTATGATGTTGGAGTGGTGGGCGAGTGAGTTATCCATCCTTCTCGCGGGCTTATTACCATCGCCAGCCGTCGCCGTCGCGGCGATGTCGATTTACCAAACCACGGGGAGCTTGTCGTACGATATGGCTCATGGTTTCGCACAAGCTGCGTTGACGAGAGTGAGTCACGAGCTTGGCGCTGGCGCCGCCGACAAGGCGAAGCACGCCGCGTTTGTAGCGACGACGCTAATTCTTACCGCCTCGCTTTTTGTTTCATTTATGATTTATTCTTTTAGAGCAGAGTGGCCGACATTGTTTACGTGTTGGGATTCGGTCAATGCTCTTGCGAGTAAGCTGCTTGCAGTTCTCGCGGTGTACGTTGTTTTCGACTCATTGGGGTGCACGTGCACTGGCGTTTTGCGCGCGTGCGCCATGCAAAAGGTTGGCGCCCAGGTTGTTATTTTTTCTTACTACGTCATCGGTATACCGATCTCGTTGTTTTTAGCATTCTATAGTGAGATGGGTCCGGAAGGTCTCGTACTCGGTAGTCTGATTGGGACAATAGTGCACGGCGCGCTTTACGTCGCGCTGATTTCTCGCTTTGATTGGGTCGCTCAAAGCGAAAGCGCGTTGGCACGCAGCCAAATGCACGTCAATCGCTCCGCTGCCGGCGACGTCGATGAAAAATCATCCACGACGCCTGCATACGGCGCCACGGTGTGACGCGCCACGCACCAGTAGGTGTGATTCCGTCTTGTAATCCATTGTATCTCTGTGTGTTGACATCTCCACCAATCAAAACGCACGTTCGCCCGCGCGTCGTCCTCGCGCACCAATGAAATCACGGCGTCGATGTCATCGCCCCTCGTGATGCGGGCGTGGTATTTATGTATGCACGTACGCGCACACCCACACGGCGATCGCATGGCCTCGAATACGACACACGTGCATCCCACACACGTGAATACTTTACGACACACGTGCATACCACACACGCATGGTCGACTACGACACCCCGACCGATGGATGCCGCGCCCGCGCGCGACGACGACGACGACGACGACGACGTGATGGGTGCGTTCGGAACGACGACGCGACAGTGAACGACGCGACCATCACGACCATGCGTGGATTTGCAAAGTTACGCACGTTTGCGCTCGTGGCGATCGTGTCCGTGCTGTGCCTCACCAATGGGTGCGCTCGAGGTACGACGACGACGACGACGAGGACGAGGACGAGGACGGCGCGCGGAACTGCGAGACGATGAAGATGTTTCCATGGATCAAAGCCGCGGGGGTGGTGATGGGCGCGTGGGACCTCATGACGACGATGACGACAGGGGATGACGATGAAAATGATCGTGTGGTTGCAATCAATCGCGTGTGAAGCGTAGACTAACCAAGCGCGACGCGTGTTTTCGCAATCGATACGCAGCGTACGCGGATGAAGGCGGCGACGGCGCGGCGACGCGTACGGCTCCGGATTTCAACGCCGGTGCGGAAACTTTCGAGTTCCAAGCCGAAGTGTCTCGTTTAATGGACATTATTATCAACTCTTTGTACTCGAATAAGGATATTTTCTTACGCGAGTTGATTTCCAACGGGAGCGATTCGTTGGACAAGATTCGCTTCTTGTCGCTGACGGATAACTCTCAACTCGGCGAAGGTGACGCCGCGGAATTGGACATTCGCATCAAAGCGGACAAGGAACGCAAGGTTTTGACGATTCGTGACAAGGGTGTGGGTATGACGAAGGACGACTTGAAAAACAACCTCGGGACGATCGCCAAGTCTGGAACGTCCGCCTTTCTCGACCAAATGGCAAAGGGCGGCGACATGTCTTTGATTGGCCAATTCGGTGTGGGTTTCTACTCTGTCTACCTCGTCGCGGATTTCGTTGAAGTGCGTTCGAAACACAACGACGACCCGAAGCAATGGGTGTGGCAGTCCAAGGCGGATGGCAACTTTGCCATTTCTGAAGACGAAGGCGAGCCGATTGAGCGAGGCGTCGAAATCAACATCTACTTGAAGGAAGACGCGCAGCAATACTTGGAAACGTCCACGCTCGAAAATCTCGTGCACCGATACTCTGAGTTTATCAACTTCCCTATCTACTTGTACTCCTCGGAAGAGGTTGCCGAAGAAGTCCCGGTTGAAGATGACGAAGACGAAGAAGCCGACGTCTCCGCCGACGCCGATGAAGATGATGACGACGACGAAGATGCCGACGAAAACGATGATGAGGAAGAAGACGACACGCCAAAAACGAAGACGGTGTACAACACCGTGTGGGACTGGAAGCGCTTGAACGACAACAAGGCCATCTGGCTTCGTTCGTCCTCTGAAGTTGAAGAATCTGAGTACTCAAAATTCTACCAAGCTTTGGCCAAGGATTCTAGCGCACCGCTCACGTACTCGCACTTCAAGGCTGAAGGTGATGTCGAGTTCAAGGCGATTCTTTTCATTCCGGAAGTTGCGCCGTCTGATTACTATGACAACTACTACAACCGCCCTTCGGCTTTGAAGTTGTACGTCCGACGCGTGTTCATCTCTGACGAATTCGACGAGTTGTTGCCCAAGTACTTGAACTTCATCAAGGGTATTGTTGACTCCGATACGTTGCCGTTGAATGTTTCTCGCGAAACTCTTCAACAGCACACGTCGCTCAAGACTATCAAGAAGAAGATTGTCCGCAAGGCGCTCGACATGATTCGTAAGCTTGCTGAAGAAGGCGCGGATGCCGAGGATGACGAAGTCGCCGACGACGCCGCGGACAAGAAGGACGAAGAATCGAAGTATGAAAAGTTCTGGAAGCAGTTTGGCAAGTCCATCAAACTTGGTATCATCGAAGACGCGAGCAACCGCACTCGTCTCGCCAAGCTTCTTCGTTTCAAGACGTCCAAGTCTGACGGCAAGCTCGTCTCGCTCGAGCAGTATGTCGAGCGCATGAAGGAGGGCCAAAAGACCATTTACTACATCACCGGTGAGTCCATGGATGCCCTCAAGAACTCGCCGTTCCTCGAGAAGCTCATCGCCAAGGATCTTGAAGTCATCTACTTTACCGATCCCATCGACGAGTACACGATGCAAAACCTCACCGAATTCGACGACTTCAAGTTCTCCAACGCCTCCAAGGAAGACTTGAAGTTTGGCGACGCGGATGACGACGAAAAGTCTCGTTTCAAGAAGACCAAGGAAGCGTTCAAGACGTTCACCACGTGGTGGAAGAGCAAGCTCCCTGATGACGCCGTCGAGGCGGTGAAGGTGTCTAACCGCCTTTCCACCACTCCGTGCGTCGTCGTGTCCTCCAAATACGGTTGGTCAGCTAACATGGAGCGCATCATGAAGGCGCAAGCCATGGGCGACGAATCGCGTCTCCAGTACATGCGTGGCAAGAAGACGTTAGAAGTGAACCCGCGTCACCCGATGATTGCGGCGCTCAAGGCGCGCGCCGCGTCGGATCCAGACTCGGTTGAAACTGAAGCGATGGCCAAGTTGATGTACGAGACGGCGATGTTGGAGTCCGGTTTCAGCTTTGAAAAGCCGGGCGAGTACACCGCTCGCGTGTTCGACATGATTAAGACGAGCTTAGGTGTTGAAAAGGATGCGGAACTCGTCGACGAGACCCAATTCCACATCGTTGAAGAAGAAGAAGAAGAAGAAGAAAAAGAAAAAGACAGCGAAGAAACCGAAGAGGCCCCGAAGAAGGACGAACTCTAAATGGACGCGGGCGGCGGCGCGCGTTGAATTTATTCATTTTTGAGTTTGTTTGGTGCGTACACGAGCGGGCGCGAGCTAAAAAATGGTATAATAAAGACGCAAATCGTACAACCGAGTAGAACTTTAATGATAACGACAAATGTCGATGACCATCAAATGCACCACACGCGCGGCTTTGCTAAAAACTACTACTACTAATACCCCGAGGACATCTCCACGTCTTGAAATGGACGAAACGCCACGGCGCGACGATTCGCGCGCTTGCGATACATCAAGATGCCTACTCCCACACCCGACGACACGCCGAGCGCGATAAGCACCATAACGATCGCTAGCACGCCGCCATTTAACGGCGAGCGACCGGCTTTAGAACTAACTTCTGGTGACAAATCATCCTCAATGTAGAGCTCGGCGCCGTTGCTCGCAGGCGAGCCTTGGTTTTCGCCGAAATCACAGTTGATGGCTAAAAAATCGCGTCCGATGAGCGACGTCGGAAGCGGGCACGCGATTGGATTATTCATGAAACCCACGCGCATATTCCTCACGTTCGCATAGTTTTCAAGCCACTCTGGCGCATTGGTGAATGCATTTCGCGATAATTCCAAAGCGTTATCTCCCCACCACCCCAAGCCACCCGCGAAAATGTTTCCAAAACGCGTGGCGTCCGGGACATCGCCGCTGAATTCGTTAAACGACGCATCAAAGTAACGCAGATCCCACACAGGAGTCGTTGTTGCATTGAGCATTGGTCCATGAAAACGATTTTTGAACAAAAGAAGCACTTTGAGTCCGCTCAACGTCGTGAGCGTTTCCGGCACGCCTCGTTCGTCAATGTCGTTGTACGCCGCGTTTAGATATTCCAACGAAGCCCCAGGATTCGCATGTGCAGAAGTGACGCTCAACTTTGTCAGCGCGTTGCTAGATAAATCCACGTATGTTCGATTGGGATTGTCGTACAGTCCCGCCGGCACTTCACCGCTAAGATTGTTGCCTGACAAATCGATTGAAAGCAGATACGGTGCAGCCGCGAGCGACGACGGAATGACTCCCGTCAACTCGTTCGCCTTCAAGCTTAATTCGCGCAACCGAGAGTTAGAAAAACTATCGGGAATACTTCCGTTCAACGCCAAATTGTTTAAAAACAAGAATTCCAATGTCGGTGAACTGGCATACGACGATGGAATTGAGCCCGTGATTGCCGTCGTCGAATATTGCGTGCCCAAGCTTACGTATCGCATCGGCGTCTCTGGAGGCAAATCCGGAAGCGTTCCGTTCAAGTAATTGTGCGCTACGTCGATCGTTTGGAGATTTGGCATGGCGAGCACACACGCCGGCACAGCGCCTTGGATGTTCGTCTCCATGGCTGTGATTTCAATCAAGCTTGCCGGCGCGCCCGCGCACAAATCGTCGAGCGCGCGCGCAACTGCGAGCGACGTAAACGATACATCGATCGATTTCAAACTCGTAAGCGCCCCGAGCACGCCAAACGTGCTGCTTTCTCCTGGTAACGTTACGTTTGGATTGTTACGTAGATTGAGCCGCTCGAGCGACGAGCCAAGCGCGACAAAATCAGCCGCTCCGAGCTCGCACGCCATCGCCTCGCCGCTCAAATCGAGCTCGACGATTTCGCCCGACGCCGCACACCGCACACCCGGCGCGTGGCATGGATCCGTACCATTCGTCCTATATTCGCGCCAGTTCTTTTCACACGCGTCGGCGCAACATTTATCAAACAACGCGTCCAGCGCGGTCTTCTGCGGCGGCGCGAGCGCTCTCGATGCGGGTACTTCGAACGCGCGAATCTGAAACGTCGCCCCATGTCGAGACCACGCGTGCACGGCGACTCGAAACGTCTTCCCATGCCCCACTTCCGTCGTGGCGTTGATATCGTCCCGCGAAATGAAGATCTCGTCGCTACCCGCGCCGTGAACGCTCCGCCAACGCCACGTGACGTCGCTCGGAGCATCGCACGCCGCCGTCGCATCAACACACGGCGGTAACACGTACAAATCTGCACATCACGACACTCCGTCAGTCATCACATACGAGCTTGTCGCGCATCATCCATCGCGTGGTCTTCGCGTCTTCGCCTCGAGTCGTCGTCGCGTACCCGCGTCGCCGTCCATGACATCCAACACCACATCCACATCACTCGCGACACTCGCGAGATCAAACCCATAGTACGCATACGCATCATGCGCCGCGCTCGTCACCGCGCTCATCACCCCCGTCGACGCATCCAACATCGTCACCGACGCATTCGCGAACGCCACGCCGACGCTCGACGCCTCAACCGCCACCGCGAGCGCCGACGCGACCGCGACCGCGACCGCGACTGCGACCGCGACGACGTGCGCCGCCGACGCGCGTCGTCCCCATCGCCGCCATCGTCCCGTCATCACTCGCATGCGCGTGCGCGTGCGCGTGCGCATACGCATGCGCATACGTCGTCGTCGTCAGAGTGAGGTGCGCCAGTGTGCGTTGCACTCAAAAATCCATCACCAGGCGAACCGCCTCGACCGATCGATCGATCGAGCACCTCCCACCGATCGAGCGGGTTGATGTGCGCGCGCGCGCGCGCGCCTCATGTGAACGAAAATCGCCTTTTGTATGTGCACGAGTGGCTGTACTTTTACCCATCGTCGCCGTCGTCGCCGTCGTCACCATCGTAACGCCCATGGATGTGTCTCGACACTTTGTCGACACGACACACCACGCCTCGGTGCGCGTGGGCGCGTGGGCGCGCGCGTCACGACGACGACGCCGATAGAGGTGGATATATACATATATCCACGAGACGAGACGAGACGAGACGCGACGAGACGCGACGACGCGACGCGACGACGCGACGAGATGGCGTGGTTTGACGTCGATGTCGTCGAACGATTGGCGCGCGAGTACGGGTACACGAAGTGTCAATGCGACCCTCGACAGGGTCTGAGGGCGTATAGGCGCGCGACGACGTGCGATGGGACGCCGGAGATTGTGCGCGTGTGGTGCGGGACGCGCACGGTGGAGACGCAGTTGAAGCATCCGAATCGACCGGCGCGGACGGCGTTGTTTCGTAGGAACGTGCCACACTACAAAGCGTTGGGGGGCATTTTTGATAACCCTCGCACGCACACCGGGACGGGGTATTATCGCGATCCGGAGAAGGACACGCCGTGTCCGGGGTGCGGGAGAAAGTTTCGAGGCGCCATCGGGAGCGTGTGCCACTACGAATGCGGCAAGTGTAGATCCAATCCGTGCGCGTCGTCGGCGCGTCGAACGGCGTACGAGGTGGCCAGGCGAGCGGGTGCGGATTTCTTAGTCAAGCGCATCGCCTATGGGGAGTATGCAACCGATAGCGACGAGTCGGATGGCTACGAGTCGGATGGCTATAACTATCGTTGCAACGCGTGCGGCAAGGAATTCAAGCTGCTGAACGCGTTGATGCAACATCAAAAGAACCGCTCGCAGTGCCAGCATCTCGTGAGCCAGAGTTCGCGGTATATGATCAGCGCGTAAACGACACACCGATCGGGGCGTGTACAATGTAATAAAAACAAAAGCTTGCTTGGGTTGTTTGGTTTTTTTTTTTGCGTAATCATCGTCGCGACGACGTTACAACACCTACTTCAACGCGTCCTTCACTTGTTCGGCGAATGACATCGGCGCCCACGTTTGACAAATATCGCAAACTAACGCTGAGGAATCCATGCTAATATCCGGCGGCGCCGCGACGCCGCGCGTCGATGACGCCTCGACGCACGACGCCGGATGAATCTTCGCCGCGTACGCACGCTCGAGCGCGTCGTCACCCTTGGCTAAATATTTCGCGCACGCCTTGGCCATGTCCACGCGGTTCACGCGGTCTGGTCCACCCATGTTATACACGCTCCTCGGTGGCTTGACTCGAGGCGCGGCAAATTTCGACCCAAAGTCGCGCACGACGACGCGGCTAATATCCACCGCCGCGATTGGACATCGAAATTCGTCGTAATAAAACGACGTGGGTTCATCGCGTTCGGTGAGCGCCGACGCGACAAATTCTAAAAACAACGTGCGGTCGACGTCGTGAAGCGGCGGACGCGGACCGGTGATGATGCTCGATCGTAATATCACGTACGCGCCGTCGTCGTAATCCTCCGCGAGCGCGTCTTCGCACGCCACCTTGGATCTTCCGTACGCGTTCACCGGCGCGCGCTTTACGTCTTCGTCGCTCATCGCCCGCGCGCCGTCGTACACGTGATCGGTGGATAATTGCACCCAAAACGGCACATCGCATCCTCGCATCCTCGCCACCTCCCGCGTCGCGCGCCACGCCTCGCGCGGCGCGTTCACCGCCAGCGCCACATCCGGCGCTCGCTCGCACGCCCCCGGACTCGACGCGGCTGCGCAATTCACCACCATCTCTATCCGCACCCCGCGTCGCATCGCATCGTCGTACACGCGCGTCATCGTCTCCATGCAGCTCGTGTACGATGTCACATCCATGCCTCCCACGCGTACCATCCTCGTCCTCCTCGTCGGTGATGTCGTCGTCGGGTCATCATCACGAGCATCATCATCATCAAGAGCATCATCATCATCATCATCACGCGCACGTCGTCGTCGTCCCATGGCGTACACGCGCGCGTACGCCCCTTCGCCTTCGCGCGCGATGAATTGTCCCAAGTACCCATCGCATCCAATCACGCACATCCCCGACATC
>Ga0181559_10003695_pt1 | contig 14993 bp, 5 predicted proteins | sample 011ome_21_FD_133752 | JGI IMG/M metagenome (GOLD analysis project Ga0181559, IMG submission 133752) | Coastal salt marsh microbial communities from the Groves Creek Marsh, Skidaway Island, Georgia - 011508AT metaG (megahit assembly) | ecosystem: Environmental > Aquatic > Marine > Intertidal zone...
CAACATTCGGGTGTTGAACAATGCATCATCGGGTATCGACCTGAATGGACTGGTCGGGCCGGGTGTTAATCTCATTGAGGATTGTGAAGTCGTCAATTGCGGAGCCGGATTCGGCTTGGCATTGAGTAGCTGTCAAAACGCAGTGATCCGCAACTTCAGCTCTTCCCAAAACGGATACGGAGACATCGGAATCCTCGAAAGCGCTTACACCAGCGCCAAAACATTGGATTTGACCTTTGAGGGGTCCATGGATTTGAGCGGCCCTCAAGGTGACGGATTGGGAGGCATCATCATTCAATCCGACTCAACGGTCGTGGATCCGGGTATTGGTTTGAGCTTCGACATCGACATGCAGGCGGGCCTGATTCATCAATTGACCGGTACAACCACCTATGACGGAAATCCTCTGGGGTACGTCCTCTGCAAGTCTTCGGTCGTGGCCAGCCTTTCCAACAACCTGGCCCAGAACTTGGGAGTCTCGGACCTCTTGGGACGCAACCTTTTGACAGGCGAAGTTGAGCTATGGCCGGGAATGTCACTGCAGGAAGCAGTCAATGCAGCAAGTGCCGACGATGTAGTGCGTGTAGCCCAGCCAGGTTTGTACGATACCACGGCTGTCACCATCGACAAGTCGATCACCATAGTTGGCCCGAATCAAGGAGTTGCACCAGATGACCCTTTGCGCGATACGGAAGCGGTTTTTGCGGGGGGATTGGTCATTACCGAGTCCAACGTTACCATAGATGGAATTCGGATCTTGGGTAAGAACAGCGCTCCAGTTGGTCTTCAAGTCGCTGCAGGCGCTGACAATGTATCGGTCAGTAACACGGTGATTCGTGGTTGGTTTGAAGAAAGTGGAGACACCGCTCCGGTCGGTCTCATAATTGACGGAAGTGCGGATTTGACCGAATGCTCGCTGAGAAATTGGCCCCTCGGGGCGAAATTGGAGTCGGGAACCGTGTCGCTCAATAGCTGTATCGTCAGCGACAATCGCGGAGGATTCGAAATGAACAGCAGCAACGCCAGCAACGACAAAGCCAGTTTCAGCAATTGCATCTTTAGAAATGCGGGAGCCGACGCATACCGGATTCAAGCGGCGGATGCTACTGACAGCTTGATTGTAACGGGAGGCACAGCCAATCTTCACGGTTATGCTTTGCGCTTTGAGCAAGAGTGCAGCTACCGCATTGAGGGTGGACTTTTCTCAGAATCGGAAATTCAAATCCTCGGATTAAGCACGGAGCAGCGCATTGCGCTTTGCGAGGGGAATGACTTCAACAATCCTGCCATTGTTGTTGATGCTTGTATAGACAACACGGCAACAAATTTTGAGCCTTGTGCCACCATTGATTCCGGCAATTGCTTGTTTGGTGGATGTACGGACATTGCTGCATGCAACTATGACGAGAATGCAGCGGAAGATGACGGAAGCTGCGACTTCCAAGTGTGTGGGGGTTGTACGAATCCCATTGCCTGCAATTACAACTCCGAAGCCACCATCGACAATGGTTCATGCGAGTTTGTGAGCTGCCGCGGCTGCACGGACCCCACGGCATTGAACTATTCATCTTCTGCGACATACGATGACGGAACTTGCTTGTTCCCTGGATGCACGAATCCGGAGGCGGACAACTACGACCCCGATGCCAACTTCGACAATGGTGTCTGTTTCTTTTACGGTTGTACGGATGTAGATGCGTGCAACTTCGATGCCACAGCCAATTTGAACTTGGGCACCTGCGAGTACACAAGTTGCGCAGGCTGCTTGAATCCCCGTGCTTGCAACTACGATGCCACAGCCACCATCGACGCCCAAAATTGTGACTTCACAAGTTGCCGCGGATGTACCAATCCAGACGCGTTGAATTACGATGCGGGCGCCACCATTGATGATGGATCTTGCCGTATTCCGGGGTGCACGGATGCAGCGGCCACCAACTATGATGCCGACGCCAACATCAACGATGGCTCTTGCATTTTCAGTGGCTGCCTTGATGTGTCAGCATGCAACTATGACCCCAACGCCAGCATCAATGACGGAAGCTGTGAATTCACTTCTTGCGCCGGATGCGCGATTGAGGGATTCTGCAACTACGACCCCAATGTCACGATACACGATGGCAGCCTTTGTGATTATTTGAGCTGTTGTGGTGACCCTGCGGCGACAAACTACGATCCCGCCATCCTGCCTCAACTCACTTTTGGTTGTACCTACGGCATGTCAGCCGGGATGGCCTTCCTCGAGACATGCACGTTGCCCATTGCTTGCAATTACCTCGCGGATGCGCCTTGTGAATTCGACTCTTGCACAGGTTGCACGGATGCCACTGCCTGCAATTACGATGCGGCAGCTACCCTCAGTACCAATACTTGCATATTCCCCATGGATCTCTACGGAGACGCCAATGTGGATTGTGATGGCAACTGCCTCAATGACACCGATGGTGACGGCATCTGCAATGAGGACGAAGTGAATGGCTGCACGGATGTGTCCGCCTGCAATTACGATGAGGCAGCGACCGAAGATGACGGCTCCTGTGAGACTTTGTCTTGTGGGGGATGCACAGATAATGCGGCATGCAATTATGACGCCGCAGCACTCTTGAATGACGGGTCATGTGAATACACGTCTTGTGCCGGCTGCACGAACCCGGCAGCATGCGACTATGATGCGGCCGCCACCATTTCAGCAGAATGCACATTCCCAATCGACCTTTACGGCACGGATGCTGTCGACTGTGATGGCAACTGTCTGGCGGATACAGACGGCGATGGCGTGTGTGACGGAGACGAAATCCTGGGCTGCGACAATGTCGGAGCGTGCAACTATGATGCGGCCGCTACGGATAACGATGGCAGCTGTGATTTCGCGTCCTGTGCAGGTTGCATGGACGTCACGGCATGCAACTATGACGCTTCTGCTACAAAACCAGATGGCAACTGCGACTACGTCGAGTGTACCGGTTGTACTGACCCGACAGCCTGTAACTATGACGCCACAGCTACGATCAATGGGTTGTGCACCTATCCATTTGAGTCCTACCTGGATTGCAGCGGCAATTGCCTGGTAGACACGGATGGCGATGGAGTCTGTGACACCAATGAGATTGGGGGCTGTACTGACGCTGAGTCCTGCAATTTCTCGGATGTTGCAACCGATGATGATGGCAGCTGTGAATACGTGAGCTGCACGGGGTGCACGAACCCAGGAGCATGCAATTATGATGCTTCAGCCACCCTGAACGATGGCAGTTGCAACTACACTGCTTGTCAAGGCTGTACGGATCCAGAAGCATGTAACTACATCCCTGGAGCCACGACGGATGACGGCAGCTGCATCTATGTTTTGGACCTCTACAATGTCAACTACCTCACCTGTGGAGAGACTTGCTTGAACGACACGGACGGAGACGGCATCTGTGACGAGCTGGAGTTGAGCGGCTGTACCGACGCAACGGCCTGCAACTACAACGCGAATGCAGAAATCGATGACAGCTCCTGCGACTTCACAAGCTGTGGAGGTTGTCTGGACGAGGATGCCTGCAACTACAATGAGGGTGCCCAGTTTGATAACGGCACATGCAGCTACCCCTCAACTTTGTACGGAAAGGATTACGTGGACTGCTTCAACATATGTCTCAATGACGCCAATGAGAATGGCATCTGCGATGAAGAGGAGGCCGGCTGTACCGATCCAGCCGCTTGTAACTACGACCCCATTCCCGCTGCCGACGATGGTTCGTGCACTTATCCTGATGAAGTTTACTTGGACTGTGATGGCAATTGCTTGAACGATGCGGATGACGATGGCATTTGCGACGAGTTGGAAGTAGAAGGCTGTACAGATCCAACCGCTTGTGGATACAATCCAGAGGCCACCGATGATGACGGATCATGCCAGTATGTAACAGACCCGTGCGACAGTTGTGTAGATAATGTCTTCATTGATGGAGACGCCGATGACGACGGCTTCTGTGATGACTATGTATGTCCGGGTGACTTCAATGACGACGGCGTCCGAAGTGCTTCTGATGTATTGGTCGTATTGGCAGCGTATGGTTGTGATGCGGATTGTGGCGCAGCCGACTTAGATGGAAATGGCTTCGTAACGGCCTCTGATGTTCTGGCAATGCTGAGCTACTTCGGAACCATTTGCCCGAACAACTGATAGCAATCAGGTAAAACAAGAGAAAAGGCCGCTTTAGCGGCCTTTTTCTTTTCTCATAGTTTCGACTAAATCAAAATATTTTTATTCGAGCGTCTCATAAACGTCTACTAAATGCTTATATTTGTAGACGAATTGATGAAATCATGCGCCGAATTTCCACTTTCTTGCTCATTTGTGCTTCCTGTGCTCACGTACAAGCTCAGAGCAACGCAACCACTCCTGTCGTCAACCTTACCTCAGGATCCTTGCACGAAACCATAAACGACGCATTAAATGCAGCTCAACCCGCAGATCATCTGCAATTGGCGCAATACCAATTCGTGGAACATGTGGCCATCAACATGCCCATTACCCTTTCAGGGAGTGCGGATGGAACCAGTGTAATTGACGTGTCTCAAGAAGACGGATGGGGCATTACACTCTCCAGTGATAACATCACATTGGAAGACATCACGGTTGTATCCGGAGGCGTCAATACGGCATATGCCATTCACAGCGAGCCGGGCATATCGGGCTTGACGTTGGACGGGGTTTCCGTATTCAACTCTCATCGGACTTGCATCGATTTGAATGGCTTAGCCGGGCCTCATACAAACACGCTCAAGGACATCACAGTCTCCGGCAGTAGCATCGGTTTTGGCATTGCAATGAGCGCATGTGCGAATGTGCTGATCGAGAACATCAACAGTATCGACAACGGTTTTGGCGACATCGCGATCATGGAATCCAACTACTCCAATCAGGAAATCCATGACATTGTCTTTGTGGGAGATCTGAATCTCGAAGGACCTCAAAGCCTTGGGGGCGGGGGAGTAATCGTTCAAATCAGTCCATCAGAAGTGCCGGTAGGGTCCGGCCCTGGCTTCCCCATCAGCATGAATGCTCCTGGCTTTGATTACTTGCTCGAAGCGCCCGGAGGAGATCTTACAGGTTGTATTCTGGTACACAGTGATGATGTGCGGCAAATTGCCCAAACTCTGGGAGCCAACATTGCGCCCCTCGTTTCTTACGACATGGCTACACAGCATATGGTTGTGTTCCCAGGGATGTCGGTGCAGAGTGCCGTGAATGCCGCCACTGACGGTGCGACCGTCATTGTCGAAGCTGGCACTTATGACGATGCGCCCATCATGGTGTCTTCCAACATTACCCTTCAAGGGGCAAATGCGGGCATAGCAGCAACTGAGAACCGTTCCAGTGAGAGCATCATCAACGGCTTTGTCGTCACAGGGGGTGCACCCGTGATCGATGGTTTTCGGGTACTGGCAGCCAACTCCGGCCATGGAATCGAAGTTCAATCCGGTGCGACCGGCGCAAACATTCTCAATTCCTTGCTGATTGGAAGCGACAGCGATGGAGGCTACGGAATCGTCAGCCGTGAGAATGTGACCGTAGAAAACGTGAAAGTCTCCGGATTCGCAGAAGCCATTCGCCAGTGGTCTGGACAGTTCAACCTGATTGAGAGTCAATTGCTCCAGAACGGATTGGGCCTTTCAGTTCACCACGACCTATCGACAGAAGGAACCACCCAGATCTTGAACAGTCAACTGGAAAACACCGGTGGACCGGGCATCGTGTTGCATTCATCTGATGCCGCTGACTCTTTTACCATGGAGGGAACGACGATGAACCTTCATACTACCGCATTCTCGATGGAGGGAGAGGCCCAATGGAGCATTGCAGACAACACGTTTACCAATTCTGAACTCCAGGTTTCGGGTTTAAGTCACAATGCGAAGCTTCTGCTTTGCGCCTCGAATGCTTTTTCTCCCGCATTGAGAATCAGCGGATGCACCGACCCTTCAGCGAGTAACTATGAGGCCTGTGCCACGCTTGCTGTGGGATGCACGTATCTGGGCTGCACTTCGCCCAAGGCTTGCAATTTTGATGCAAACGCCAACACGGATGACGGGTCCTGTGACTTTTCGACTTGCGCCGCGTGTCCTCTCGGCTTTGCCTGCAATTATGACCCGGAAGCCGACTTGTATAAAGTGGAGGCTTGCGAATTTGTCAGCTGTGAAGGCCAAGGCATGGCCGGCACAGACGGTTCTCGCGGGGGAATGATGTCCATCGCAGGGTGCACGATTCCTCAAGCCTGCAACTACGATGCCAATGCCGACAATGACGATGGCAGTTGCACTTTTGACTGTTACGGATGCCAGGATGACTTGGCATGCAATTTCGATGCAGCATTCACCCAAGCAGCAAACGCCACGTGTCTTTACGCCGGTGACCTCCACATTTCCACCTTTGTAGACTGCAATGGCGACTGCCTCACGGATGCCAATGCCAATGGAGTGTGTGATGAAGAAGAAGTCAGTGGGTGTACCGATGACGAAGCCTGTAATTTTTCAGGCACTGCCACTTTGGATGACGGCGGCTGTGAATATTCCTCGTGTGCAGGTTGCACAAATCCAGCCTCTTGCAATTTTGACAGTGAAGCCCTCATCTCGGATGGTTCCTGCGATTACGAATCCTGCGCAGGATGCACGGATGCGGATGCTTGCAACTTCTCACCGGGCAGTTCCGTGGACGACGGCTCCTGTCAATACCCTGTTGATCTGCACAACAAGCCCTATGTAAACTGCGATGCAGTCTGTTTGAATGACGCCGATGGAGATGGCATTTGTGACGAAGAAGAAGAGCTAGGCTGCACCGATGCTGGCGCATGCAACTACGATGCAGTCGCAACGGACGATGATGGCTCCTGTGAATTTAACAGCTGCGCGGGTTGCACGGATTCGGACTTCTGCAATTTCAATCCAGGCGCCACCATTGACAATGGAACATGTGCAGCCCCTGAAGATTTGTATCCCGATGCCATTCTGGACGGTTCATCCACGGTGGATTGCCTGGGACGTTGCCTCAATGATGAGGACGGCGATGGAATCTGTGATGAATTCGAAGTCGTATGCCCGGGTGACCTGAATGGAGACGGCCTTCGCGGAGCAGCAGATATTCTGGTCATGCTCAGCGCTTTTGGATGCACCGGAACCTGTGGCGAACCAGACTTGAATAATGATGGCTTCGTAGGCGCAAGTGACATTTTGATGGCGTTGTCCACCTTCGGCCTCGCCTGTCCCTGATATATTGCAAATCACTCAACCGGGGTCGTACCGTCTGCGATCTCGGTTGGATTTCCTGATGGATTCAGGAAAACCTTCAGGCGGAAAACCGAAACCACCATGCTCCGCTACCGCCCATATACGGGGCCATTTTGGCCTCGTTATGCCATGCTGATGGCATGGTCGCTGTGCGCCATGGTGGGACAGCTCAAAGCGCAGCATTGGAGCGACGGTATGCTGCCGGGAGCCACTTGGGAGTCAGCCATTCAAACATTTGAACTCACTTGGTTGGACAGTGTCCCGGAAAAAGGCAAAGGATTCAAGCCCTTCCACCGTTGGAGGCATTTTGCCGAAGCCCGATATGCATATTCTGGAAGTGACGCGTTCAAGCCGGGGGTCATCTGGTCCGCCACGCAGTGGGAAAGAGAGTCTCGGCAAGGAAGGCTGTCCCCGACAGAAACGCTTTGGCAACGCGCGACACCAGCCGGAGTTCCGCGGGTAGGAGGAGCAGGACGAATCAATCGCGTGGTCATCGACCCACTGGATACATCCAGGTGGTTCGCCTGCGCCCCAAGCGGCGGACTTTGGGTTTCCCTGGAGGCAGGAGAGGGGTGGAATTTGATGAACACCCATGATTGGGCGGGCATGGGGGTTTCAGATGTAGCCCTTCACCCCAGCGAACCCAATTGTCTTCTCGTAGCCACCGGAGACAGTGACTTTGGAAGTGCCTACGGGGTGGGCATCATGCGCACCCAAGATGGGGGGGATACCTGGGAGACCACAGGACTGACACAATCCCTCTCCGAAGGGCTGACTTGCAGTCGCGTCCACCGGAAGGAGGGAGCGCCACATCACATTTTGACCGCCACCTCTAATGGGATCTGGATGAGCGAGGACAACGGCGAGACATTCACCCAGCGATGCGGGGGCATTTTCTCTGATCTCGTTCCTCACCCCGGTGATTCTTCGACGTGGCATGCGGCAAAAAGGCCGGGTGAATTGTTCCGTTCCACAGATGGTGGCCGCACTTGGAATCCTGTGGGCGGAATGCCGTCACCGTTCTTGGTGTCGCGCTACACGTTGGCCACATCTACAGCGCAGCCAGAAAAGGTAGCCGCTATCGCAGCCAAGAGCGGAACACAAGGACTGCAGGCCGTTTACCTCAGTTCGGACAGCGGCGCCACCTACACGGCATTGCCGGATTTACCCAACCTGCTTGGATGGACCGTAGACGGAGTGGATTTAGGGGGGCAAGGATTTTACGATTTGGCGCTGGCCATTGACCCTACCGATGCTGATCACATGGTAGCAGGCGGTGTCAACCTATGGGAAACATGGGACGGAGGAGGCGAATGGAATTGCACAGGCCACTGGTTTGGAGGGGGTAATGCCTATCCTATTCATGCCGATCACCATGCCATTACATTCATTCCTGGCTCTTCTCAATGGGTGAGTGCACATGATGGAGGCGTTTCCCTCTTTGCGGCGGGGGAATTCATCGATCACAGCCAAGGTTTGGATGTAGGTCAGGTATATGAACTCGGTTGGTCCTCCTCACGGCCGGATCGCTTATTGTCCGGATGGCAGGACAATGGCATCAACTTCCTGAAAGAGGGTATCCATGCACAAGTGGCAGGAGCCGACGGTTTTCACTGCTTGTTTGACCCACTCGCTCCGGATACATTGCTCGCGGCGGAATACTACGGAAGGGTCTTGCGCTCCCATGATGATGGCTGGAGCTGGTTTCCCTGGGTGTCGAGCAATGGAGAAGGGGTGCACGAGCAAGGCGACTGGAATACGCCCATGGCCTATTCACCTTCCCAGCCTCACAGGCTGTTCATTGCCAAGCACAGGTTGTATTGGACGGACGACGATGGGGCGAGCTGGAATCAAACGCACGCTTTGGCCGGGTCGGAAATTGAGGTCCTCGCCCTATGCGAGGCAGACGATAGCGTGGCGGCTGTTGCCAAGGGAACCCTTGCATTCGTAACGCAAGACTTGCAATCGTGGAGTCCATTGGGTGGTCTCCCGGGCCTCCCCATACTTGACATCGTTTTCGACCCGGTACAGGCGCAAAATATGTGGGTCGCTTTTGGCGGCTACGACCCCTACGCCCGAATCTGGAAGACACAGGATGCAGGAAATACCTGGGCTCCATCAGGCTCAGGTTTGCCTGCTTTGCCCGTCAATACCCTGGCCTACCATGGGGAAACGGGGGATTTATATGCTGGAACCGATGCGGGCGTATATGTTCTGCCTCACGGAAGTGGGGAATGGACGCCTTACAAGTCTGGATTGCCGGAGGTGATCTGCTCGGATTTGGGTATTCGACGGACTACCGGAGAACTGCTCTTGGCAACGTATGGACGCGGGATTTGGAAAGCTCCTTTATACTCTCCACCAGAGCGCGATGCCGGCATTGTAGGGCTGGAGTTTATGGCCGCATCTGCATGTTCAGGCCCCATAGATGTTGCAGCACAGTTCCGAAATGCAGGCAGCGACACATTGGTTTCGGCCACGCTGGTGTGGCATGGGTTAGATACGGTGGATTATGGATTCATTCTCTCGCCGGGTAACCAAATCCCACTGTATTGGAGTCAAGCCCAGCGCAATTCTGTTCCGTACGGTGAGAATTTAACCGTTCAAATCCTCTCCATTACTGGATTGTCGGGAGGACTTTCGGATGGCGCATTGACTCCCGGCATAGATGCCGTTGCGGAGAACGACATTCTGGGCCGATCCTGGCCTTTCAGGGAGTCTGCCGGGGCAGTCATCATGTCCACACTCGCAGACTGCACCCCAATGGAATCTGCTTGGGAGGTCACCGATTTTTCAGGGGGCTCATGGGGCGCACAACAGCATTTCCCCATTGAATCCAACATACTGGACACCCTTTGCCTTTCGCACGGCTGCTTTGAAGTGGTGCTTCATGACGGGTCCGGCAATGGTTTTGCAGGGCCCTTATGTGGGATGGAAGGCAGTCTGGTCTTGCTATCCGCGTTGGGAGACACCCTATGGTCGGTTGCCGACTCCGCGGGCATTGATTTTACCTCAGGGCCTGGAGGGAGCTTTTGCCTTCCTCTCATTGGGGCAATGGGCTGCACATCGCCCGACGCATGCAACTTCAATCCTGCAGCCAGCCTCGACGATGACTCCTGCGAATTTGGGTGTTCTCAAGCCCTTTGCCTGGGAGATGTGGACGGTGATGGCTGGTTTGGTGCTACAGACATTCTGGCCCTTCTCGCCGAATTCGGGTGTACAGTGGATTGTTCAAATGACCTTACTGGGGACGGCACGGTATCCGCCAATGATGTCCTCTTCCTGTTGGCATTGTATGGTGAATCGTGCGCTGAATGAGGATTCCGGGTGCATCTTGCGCACGCAATGGCTGCCCGACCTCCCCGCCCCAAACTGAACATCCGCCGTTGGACCTCTGAAATCGAGGCTCCTCTGCATGCATTGGTCCGTTCCGAACTCGGGCTGGGCAGCACCACGGCATCTCGCAACCTGATCAAGAGTGGTACCGTGCGCGTGGAGGGGGATGTAGTGAAAATCCCATCCTTGGTCATCCCCGTAGGACAAGAAATTTCGGTTCCTGAAGAGCGGGAGGCCCGCAAGACAGAGCGAGCAGATGCTCCCAAGTCCATTCGTCCCGCTGACGATCTTCCTTTTGAAGTTCTCTACGAAGACGCGGATATCTTCTGCTACCTCAAGCCTGCGGGCTGGGTATTGGCATCACCCAACCCCAAGGTGGACACCAGTTTCACGCGGGTCAAAGAATACCTGATTGCACGTGATCTCGAAGGGGGCAACCCAGAGCGGTCTGTGCATTTCGTCAACATGATCGACCGAGACAGCAGTGGCATAGCGGTGGTCGTCCGAGACATGGGATTGCGCAAACGTTTGCAGGAAAACTGGTCTTCTCAGCGGTTTGAGTCTTACTTGTTGCTCCAAGGGGAAATCCCAGAGGATGGTGAGTTCAGCGCGCGACGTAAGCCGGGAGAGAAGTACTCCGGGCAGAAGTTCCCTTTCCGCCGAATGCGGTCAGGAGGCCGTTACTCCATCTTGAAGGTCCAAGCGGGGTTACAAGACATTCCGGAAATTTTGCCGGGCTTACGTCACCACAACTGCATGGTATGTGGTTTGGGCCCTGACGCACCAGACCCCTTGGGGCGACAAGGCGTACACCTTTTCCGTGTTGTTCTGACTGATTCAGAATTGGATGCCATGTGGGAGGTCAAAACCCGGGTTCCCAAGGAGTTCCTTCGGGTGGTCAAATGAGAAGCGCCCCGACGTTTCGGGGCGCTTCAACCTTAACCAAATCTGTACCGGATCTCACGCCGGCACATTGAACCAAAAAAATCGCTGCTTTCAGCTGGGAAGTGTATTTCAACTTCCATGCCAAAACGCGTGGAGTAGAGGAAAGGTCGCATCGCAGCATAGCCAAAGAATGCCAATGCCGAAGGTTATTGCCTTGGTATCTTCGCGACCCGTACATCATCTGAAATGAACAGAAACGTTGTCATTGCCTCCGCCCGGAGAACCCCAATGGGTTCCTTTCTCGGCGCACTCTCCACCGTCCCCGCTACCGCATTGGGCAGCACAGCCATATCGGCAGCACTTGAATCTGCAGGAGTTCAAGGCACGGAAATCCAAGAAGTCTTCATGGGCAATGTCTTGCAAGCAGGACTCGGTCAAGCCCCTGCCCGTCAAGCTGCCATGGGTGCTGGAATTCCCGATACCGTCCCATGCACCACCATCAACAAGGTGTGTGCATCTGGAATGAAGGCCATTCATTTGGCTGTGCTCTCGATTGCATCGGGAGAAGCGGACATCGTTGTCGCAGGCGGGATGGAAAACATGTCGCAAGTGCCGCATTACCTGAATGGCCGTCAGGGCGTGAAGCTGGGCAATCTGAAGGCAGTAGACGGCATGGTACACGATGGACTGACGGACGTTTACAACCAGCAGCATATGGGAGTGTGCGCTGAATTGTGTGCCAAGGAAAACAAGTTCTCTCGAGAAGATCAGGACGCTTTTGCCATCGAGAGCTACAGACGGTCCGCCCAAGCTTGGGAAGAGGGAGCCTTTGCCGATGAAATTGCACCGGTGTCCATTCCGCAGCGCAAAGGAGACCCCGTGATGATGGAAGAGGATGAAGAATTTCGCAATGTCAAACTGGAGAAGATTCCTCATTTGCGGCCTGTATTTGATCGTGAAGGTTCCGTTACAGCAGCCAATGCCAGCACATTGAATGATGGCGCTTCAGCATTGGTTCTCATGGCGGAGGAAACGGCCAAGGAACGGGGCTTGCAACCCTTGGCTCGCATTTTGTCGAACGCCGATGCGGCATGCGAACCTGAGCGGTTCACTACCGCCCCTGCCAAGGCCCTGCCCATTGCACTGGCACGCGCAGGCAAGACCATGGAAGAAATGGACCTGGTTGAATTGAACGAAGCATTTTCCGTGGTTGGATTGGCCAACAGCAAGATGTTGGGCCTTGACGCCTCCAAGGTCAATGTGCACGGAGGTGCCGTTTCGCTCGGTCATCCGTTGGGGAGTTCTGGCAGTCGCATCGTAGTAACCCTGGTTCACGCCTTAGCACGGCATAACAAACGATGGGGGGCTGCGGGCATTTGCAATGGAGGAGGAGGCGCCAGCGCTATGGTCATCGAGCGAATCTGACCCATGCAGCCCGGCATCATACGCGTTCCCTTGGCCCCGATTCGTAGCGAAGCGGATGACCGCGCTGAAATGGTAACCCAAGGGCTGTTTGGAGAACGACTCAAATGGAAGGCGCTCGACGCTCCAGCAGGTTGGGCGAAGATCACGCTCGAACGCGATGGCTATCAAGGCTATACGGATGTCAAGCTGATATCCTCCGACCCGGATGCGCTCGAGGCCTTTGGCCAGAAAACATCGAGGTTGAGCGCCCCTCTCACCATGCTTGAATGGCAAGGGAGGCCTTACCACCTCCCCGCAGGATCTCGCGTGCCAGAATCCATATGGCCACTCCAAGCCCAGCATCAGGACCTACCTGTAGACGCCGCATCCCGTTTTCTGGGCGCACCTTACCTATGGGGTGGAAAAAGCGTGTTGGGAATGGACTGTAGTGGCCTGACCCAGTTGGCTTGCGACCTGTGTGGAATTGCTCTGCCTCGCGATGCCTCCGACCAATGGGACGCGCTGAAGTCCGATGAAACGTCTTTCCGCGAACTCCTGCACGGAGACCTTGTATTCTTTCACAGGAAGAACCCAACCCAAGTGACCCACGTTGGATTCGCTTGGAAGCCAAGTGAAGGTGTTGTTCACGTTCTGCACGCATCAGGTGAAGTCCGCATGGATCTCCTTACGTCCGAAGGAATACTTCGCGACGGCGCTCAGACGCACTTATGGACGGGCGCTGCGCGCTGCCCCGTCAGTTCTGAATAACCAGCCGCTCGACACCGCCGTCATTTCTGAAGAAGTAGACCCCTTCTGACAACCCATCGAGTTTGATGCGATCATTGGCAGATCGGAAGGTGCCATTTCGAACGCTCCTTCCGCCCAGATCCAAGAGGTTCCACGCGGTACCCACAAATTCAGGATGCACCAGCACCTGAACCTGCCCGTAGGCGGGGTTGGGCTGCAATCGAATTTCAGGTGATGGGGACTTCAATGGCTCCACACTGGAAAGCAAGGGTGTTTCCAGAGAGATGTCCTCGTCCCCTTCCTCATAGAAGACGTAGTCAAAAAACACGAAGAACATCTCGTCTTCGGTGTTGTCGCCATACTGAACCAGGGCTGGAGGGCTGCTGGGATTGAAGGGGTTGTTCGTGGTGTTGTCATACGTCGCAATGCCATGCAGTTGATAGCCTGCGGGAATGCGCGTCAAGTTGGGGAAGGTGAAGAAGCCCTGCCAATTAAAGTCCCATGCGGGAATGGAAATCAGAGGAATCGTGTCCTGACCATTCGGGCCCGTCGCAAAGACCTCCCATGAAACCCCCACAAGGTGACAATGGGGTACGATGCTGATCAGGCTCAAGTCCACCGGTATGTCATAGGTGCCGTGAAACGTTTTGACTTGATTGGCGGGAATGAAGAAAGGTTCTCCCAAGGCCCAAGGCCCCATAATTCCGGTTGTTACCTCCCGCTCGATCGGACCATCGGTCAAAAAGACATTGATCTCCGTCTGATCTGACTCCTCCACGGCGCTTGGGCCATAGTGCATCTGCACGAGCAAATCACTCTCCGCTGGGATGACCCTTCCGATGCCTTCTGGATAAACGACGGTCTGCGTACCGGGAACCCATCCCCCAAAGAAATTCTCGTAGGCCTCAAATCCGAAATCTCCGAAACTCTCATAACCCGGTGCTGGGTCCTGTTCGTCAAGAGATTCCGCAATGCCTTCAATGTCCACTCCCAATATGGCGTGGTGGGCGATGGAACCGTTGCCAGGTCTTACTTCCAGCGCCTTGACATGCAAATCATCCTCGAATCCAGTGGGCATGACAAATACCTGGTATTGGTCCGTCATATCACCTCCATGCGTGTACGGCTCTGGCATGGTGAACACGATATCCGGTTCTCCAATCTGGCTGCCATCAGGGAACTCCGGCAATCCAGGATTGTCTGCGGGGTTGCCTTCCGGCATACCGGCATCTACCCATGCACTCAAGGTCTCAATCTCATCTGCAGAAAGAACGCGTTCGCCCACAAAATGGCTGTATTCGGCATCCGGTGTCCACGGAGGCATGTACCCTATGGACGTGACGTATTCG
>Ga0181559_10003699_pt1 | contig 14991 bp, 9 predicted proteins | sample 011ome_21_FD_133752 | JGI IMG/M metagenome (GOLD analysis project Ga0181559, IMG submission 133752) | Coastal salt marsh microbial communities from the Groves Creek Marsh, Skidaway Island, Georgia - 011508AT metaG (megahit assembly) | ecosystem: Environmental > Aquatic > Marine > Intertidal zone...
GGCGCGGCGGCGAGCGAACGGTTGGACGCGCACTCGGCGGTGGGGACGGTGGTGGCGCTGGGAGCGCTGTGGAGCGCGCGGGCGATTAGGATTGAGCTGGAGAAGCGAGGGCGGGCGCGGGGGGGGGCGGTGGTGGGGAAGGAGATGTCAGAGGAGGAGCGGGCGCGAGAGGCGGAACTGCGAGCGGAGCGTCGCGCGAGGGAAGCCGAGGCGGAGAAGGAGCGTCGACGCGCGAGAGATGAGGAAGAAGCCGCGGAGAAGGCTCGAGAGGAAGAGAGAATGCGTTTGCAAGCGGAAGCCGAGGCGAGAGCGGCGGAGGAGGAGGAAAAACGTCGAGAAGAAATGCGCGCGGAATTGCGCCGACGAAACGCCGAGGAAAAGGAACGGTTGGAGGCGAGGTTGAAAGCCGAGGCCGAGGCAAAGGCGGCGCAGCTCGCGGCGGAGCGCGCGGAGCGCGAGAAAGAGCGACTCGCGAGAGAAAAAGCGGAAGCAGAAGAGCTCGCCCGGCGCCAAGTCATCTGCGACGAGCGCGGCGAAGTCGAAATGACGGTGAGCGCGGACACAGAGGTGGTGATGAAGCGCGACAACGCCACGGCGCCCGTGGAAGTCATCGTGACCGCGCGCGTCGGTATCAGCGAAGGTGCGACAGAAAGCGCGTCTTTCCGAAGCGCCGACGAAGCGCGCGTGGCGTCACTTCCGCTGTGTTCCACCGTCGCCGCGAAAGCCATGACGGCGTACGGCTCGGACGCGCGCCTGCAAGACATGATGGGGAACGGGCCTTTGAGTCGACTTCCGGGCATGGACGATCTCGAGTTCGAACATTGGACGCGTGTCATGCAAGCGCGCATGGATAGCGAAATGCGGACGGCCATCGTGCGCTGCGGCGCCGCACTCGAAGTGAAGCTCCGTGAGAGTAAACGCGGCGGCACGGAGAAGAGCAAGGCGACGATTCGCTTCAAGCGCCGATGTCTACCGGCGGAAGACGAAGAGAACATCGTGCATCGAATGGAGTCCGCGGTGGACGCGGTGGCGGGTGAAATCATAGAAGAGATCGAAGGTCCGAGCGGTGGTTGCGATGCCGCGTCGGACATTCTCGCCGCGGTCGAGTTTTATGAGCTCGGACAACTGCACGGCTTGCATCCCTCCGTCGTATTCCCGGCAGAGCATCCGAAGACGGGGCTTTCTGGTGCGCTCATGGCGTCCATTTTGACGCTGTCGCACTTCATCAAGCGCGCTGAACGTGCGTACGCTGACGATATCCGCGTCGGCGAACGTGCGAGACAGCTCGCAGCCACGCTCGTCGGCCGCTCCGCGAGCAAGCAAGGATCTTGGCGAGCGATGTATTTGGACGGTTTTACCGGCGACGCATTGACGTCAGCAGCGGCTATGGCGGACACCGTGCTTCCAGAGGACGACGCCATTCGTATGTTTCTCAACGGCGCCGTCGAAGAACAGCGCCGAAGACTCGCGGGCGAAGAGCGCGCGTTCGAAGAAGAGTGGCCCGACGAAGACGAAGTTCGGAAGAAGCGCCTTAAGGAAATGCGAGAGAGTCAGCCCATCACGGAGCGTTTATACGCGTTGCGCAACTCAGCCTTACAACTCGCACAATCTGGTTCGAAAGACCAAGCGCGAATGATGCTCGAGGAAGCGTATGCGTTGCGCAAAAATGACGTAGCAAAGAACAACAAGGATCCAGAGAATACGGCGGAGACACTTCCAGAACTCATTGCTCTCGTACATTTGTTCGAAACACGTCAAGATTGGGCTGATGATTTACGAGCTATTCGACGAGAAGTTTTGAAAAGTGTTCGCGTCGCGACTGATGAAATCTCAGCCGATGGCGACGCGATCGCCGCTGTTGCGTTGCTTGAATCCGCTGTAGACGAATACGAACCGTTTCTCGGCGAAGATGACGAATGTGTCGTCGCGTATCGAGCAGACGTCGATGCGATGTGGACGACAGCGGGTATCGACCCGGTCGAGCGCGACGAATGTGGGGACGAGTGTATGGCGAACATCGTCGGCAGCGCCGGGGCCATCTCGATGCTTACGGAAAAATACACGAAAGAAATCGAAGTTCGTCGACGTTAGGTGCGAGCGACGTTTCAATGAATATTCCTCTACGTATATGTACAACTTTCTAAGCGCTAACCCTCTTTCGACGAGCGCGAAAACATTCGCGAAAGACTTCTATTGATTTCTGAGAATGCGTTTTGCGTCGCCTCGCCTACGGCTACCGCTGCTCGTTTTGTCGACTCTCCCGCCGCTACCAATGTCTTCTTCGCGGACTCATCCCAAGTCTCCGGCGCTTGTTCGATGGTTTCTTGATCCTCCGATGCTGCTTCGCGAGCGATTTGCTCGGCAGCGGCGACAGATTCCGGCAACATGCACGTCATCGCCGTCGTCGCGGCGCGAATGGTGAGATACGACGACACCGCAGGGACTAACTCAGCGACAAGAATCGGTAAATTGTCCGCCGTGAAGACGCACTCCGACATGCGCTCGTAGAGCGACACAGGCAGCGCTTTGGCGAAGGCTTCTTCGGCGGCTCGATTCGCCTCCCCAGGGCTTCCTCCTTGCGCCTTTACGAAGACCCGAATCCTCTCCGACGCGACCGCGGCATCCCTTTGAGCGCTTCGTTCGGCGCGAGAACCAGATTCGAGAACGGTGCGAATGGCCTCGTTCGTTCGCTCTTTGGCGTCATCCCCCAATCGTGTCAACTTTTCATTAAGGATCTCGCCCAGACTTTTGACCGGCTTGTCGTCGTCCAAGAGATCCTCTGCTTCAGCGCCGCGAAACGCATCAGCCGTTTCCAAATCGTTCATCAAATCTTCCAATTCAAACTGCTCGACCGTCGGTCGCAAAGATATGACATCCACGGCGTTTGATCCGAAGAAGCACAGGAGCGCCGCGGCGATGAGGGACGGACGTAATACGGCGATGTCGTCGTCTTCTCGGCCCATGATGGCTATCGCCATGCATAGTCGCATGCGAATCGTAAAGTACATCACCAACTGCGGCAACATCGTGAGAGGTGCCGTTAACGGACCTCCAATCGACAAAACCGTACCCGCGGCGAACGATTTGGACGCATCTGCGTAAATCAACGATTTCTTCAGTTTCGACACCTCGAGCTCGGGATTGACTTCCCTGTGATGCGCGGCGAGCGCGGCGGCGCCTAATATCCCAACGTTCGGCACACCAACGCACGCGCCGCAAATTATTTTCCCAAGCATGTGATTCGCCGCGACGCTCGCACCCGATCGCTCAAACTCTGAAGATTCGCCCATCACGACGTTCCAGAACGTCACGATGTCTCGCAGTGGTTGGTACGTTTCGAGCACAGCCTCAAATCTCGATTTGACGATATCTTGCGCAAATCGCGCGAAGTTTTGAACCCATCGACGCTCACTCATCGATGCTTCCGCCCACGCTAACGTCGAAAACTCCTCCGCGGTGGCGGTGGATCCGTCGGCGACGCGTTCGAACAGCGCCGTCGACTCCAACGATTCAACCGCAGTCGACGCCATCCCCACTCGCGACATCGCATCCATTAACGATTTCGACACCTCGCACCCATCGACGACCACGAAAACGCTCGTCACGCCAACGCGCGCGCACGCGCGCTCCAACGTTTCCTCGAGACGTTCTTCGCTCGCCGTCTCGACCGTCGTCACGACGACGACTGCGTCCGCCGTCGTCGACCGCGCGTCCTCTCGCAGCCCGCCCTCCAGGCGCCGCACCGCCACACCGCTCGGTAAACCATCCACCAACGCACATGAAGCGCTCGCGTCGTCGACTTTATCGCCTTGGCGTCGATGATCGACGACCAGCACCGTCGTCGCGCGCTCCGCGTCCCGCGCGCACGTCTCCGCGAGCGTCTTCACCACCGTCGCCGACGCCTCGCCCACGTCGCGCGGCAGCACGCGCCGCGCGAGGGTGATGTTCGCGCGTATATCGATCGAGAGCGCGCCGAGGGCGTCCTGGCGCGCGAACGCGACGGGAGCGTCAGTCGTCGATCGCGATTCGTCGCATCGGGACGGGCGCGTAACAGTATCGAGTTTGGAAGTTTTACGGCGCACCTTTTTGACGCGATCGCGCGAGACGTCGTGCCAAGCGCCGAGCGCGCGATGCGCGCGCGGGTCGTCGGGCGCGGCGGCGGACATGGGAGACGACGGCGACCGCGCGCGACGGTTTCTGGGGTGACTGGCGAGATAAAATATCTTTTCGACAACCGAGTCGGCTACGCCATCTCGAACGCGTTGGCGAGATTGCGCTCTTGACCTTTAGCCTTGGGAGGCGTGGGAAGAATGAACTCCTCCGCGGAGGGGTTTAAGTTGGAGGCGGCGCCGAAGTCGCGAAGACGCTCGGGGGTGTCGATTTCCGCCGCCATGGCTTTCATGGATTGGGAAATTTCGGGAAGGTTGGAGAGATCTTGCTCGGCGATGGCGTCGATGGAGACGTCTTCTGGCGCGGAGAATTCATCGTGTTGTATTTGGCCATCGATGAGATTCGCGATTTGTTCCTCTTCGTCCGCCTCGAACTCGGCGATGATGGCGTCAATGTCGGCGCCGGTTTCCGCGAGCATCTCGCGAAGCTTCTCCACGCGGCGTCCTTCCTGGCCGAGGCACACCAAGAGATCAGCGAGCTCTTCCTGCGCTTCCGCACTACCGGCGGCGTAACCTTCTGTATAGCCCTCTTCTTTACCTCGCTCGAACCCTCGCTCGAACGCCGCGCTTAAACTCTCTTCCGAGGCATCGACGGCGGAATCGAGCGACGTCGACCGCTCGGCGAGCTTGGCCTCCAAATCTTGTACCTTTGTGGATAGTTCGTTCGTCGTCGCGTGCGCGTGCGCCAGCTCTTCGGTAAGAGCGTCTCGATTCAATTTGATGTCTTCTAATTCCGACGCCCTCGCGTCGATCGCCGCTTGGAGTTCTGCTATCGCAGCGTCGTGCGTCGCGCGTTCGACCCAGTTTTCGTCGTCGCCACCGTCCCAGTACCACTCGCCGGTGTTTTCATCGTACTTCCATCGAGGGTCGTAATCGTAATCGTCGTGGCCTTCGTAACCTTCCCAATCGCCGCGTTCGTCACCTTGCTGCGCTTCGTAAGTCTCCGAAGCGACGATTTCTGTTTCAGTCCACTCAGTCGTCGAAGGCGCGTTCGTGTCCCACTGCGCCACCTCGGCCGCGCCCATCGACGCGTCTTCGTGCTGCAACCACTCCTGCGTCTGCGTTTCCCATTGCGGGTGTTGTTGATCACTCTCAACTGGCGGTACGTCGGCTTCGGCCCAGCGCGGAGACCCATCCGCGGCTTCGGCCCAGTCGCTCGCGCCGCCGCCGAAATCCGCGCCTTCAGCCTCGCGGTCTCCCGCGTCGACCACCGGCGCGGGCGCATCGCTCACCGACGTCCCGCCGACGTCGACATCATGCAATACTGGTGCTCTGTCTTCCTCTACCGCGCTCGCATCGCTCACCGTCGGCTGCATCAACGCCAGAGGCTCGCGTAAACTCTCGCTCTCATCGTCGCCGCCTTCATCCGCCGCCCGAGGCGCCGGCACGAAAAATTGCATCCCCCCGTGCGGTATGGGCGCTCCTGTCCCACCAATCGGCGCCACGCTCGGCACGAACGCGCTCACGTTCGCCATCGGCGCCGCGACCGGCGCCGAAGTCATCCCTTCCCTCGCGAAGACGTCAACGTATCGCGCGCGCGTCCCCGCGTGAGTTGGTCCCGCGCCTCCCCCCGTCGGCGGCCCTTCCCTCGACGCGCTCGCGCTCGGCGCGTCGCCGTCTAGAGATGCGGCCGCCATCGTCGCGTTCGGCGGCTGCATCACCGGCGGCGCGCCGATCTCCGCGGCGCCGCTCGCCGTCCCGCTCGCCGGCGCGCTCCCGTCCACCCACGACTGCGTCTTCTCATCAAAGTAAAACGCCGACTCCAGCCCGAGCTTGGCCTTGGTCACTTTTTTCCCTCCGCCCTGCGCCGCGCGAAAACGAGCGATTCGCGGTCAGTGCGCGTCGTCGCGAGCCGATCTTTGGTTTCAACACGAATCTGCGGTTGACGGATTCGTGAGAGATTAGTCGCGTCTTGCGCCGCCGCGCCGCGAATTGTACGTACGAAACCGAGACGAGCAAACATGCCCTTCGGGGCGTCGTCGTTTTGGGCCATCGCGGTGCGCGCGCGCGCGGCGGTGTGCGGCGCGCGGCTCGCTCGGGACGCGGGAACGGCGGACGCGGCGGCGGCGAGCGAGCGAGCGCAGAAAGGCACGCCGAAGAGGAGACGCTCGAGAGTTGTTGTGTTATCGTCACTATTGCATTTAAACATGAGCTACTAGATCATATGTTGCGGTGAGAAAGAATGGTTACGTGGGTGGCGCGAACCGTCGTCGAGGCGCGCAGAGCGACTCGGGACCGACGCGGCTATCTAAAAGGACGCAGAACTTGACTTTTTATCGCCTAGTCGGTGCCTTCGTACTCACGCATGCGCGCGAGGCGCTCATCTTCTTCCGCCATGGCTTCGGCTTCGGCGCACATGCGCTCGATCTCTTCCGCAGTCAAACGGCCGCGGTCGTGTTGCAAGGACACGTTGGCCTCGACGCCGGTGACGCGATCCTTGGCGGTGACGGTCAACAAACCGTTGGTGTTGACCTCGAAAGTGACATCAATCTTCGGTTCGCCCGCGGAAGCGCGCTCGATGCCAGAAATTTGGAACTCGCCGAGCAAGTGGTTGCCGTCGGTGTTGGAGCGTTCGCCTTCGAAAATGCGCACATCAATCTCGTCTTGGTTATCATAGACGGTGGTGAACTCGCTCTTCTTTTTGCACGGAATCGCAGTGTTGCGTTGCACAACCTTGGCGAATTGGCGACCTTCGCACTCGACACCGAGGGAAAGCGGAACGACATCCATGAGGAGAACGCGAGAAGTCTGCTTGTCGCGGACGCCCGCGAGAATCGCACCTTGCACGGCCGCACCGTACGCCACCGCCTCATCGGGGTGGACAGACTTGTTGAGGGTCTTGCCATCGAAGTATTCGGTGAGGATACCTTGCACGCGCGGGACACGGGTGGAACCACCGACGAGGACGATTTCGTCGACTTCTTCCTTCTTTTTGCCGGCGTCGCTGAGCACGCGCTTGACAGAGTCGAGGCAGCGTTGGAACGTCGGTTCGCAAACCTTCTCGAATTGTTCACGGGTAATCTTCATGTTGATTTCGATTTCACCGATGAAGCATTCGATGTTGGCGTGGTTGGCCACGGACAACTCGCGCTTGGCCTTTTCGCACGCCGTGCGCAACTTGCGAAGAGCCTTTTCATCGCCGGTGAAGATGTCGGCGCCGCGCTCCTTTTCAATCTCCTTTTGCGCGAAAGCCGCGAGGGACGTGTCGAAATCTTCACCACCCAAGTGCGTGTCACCGGCGGTGGAGAGCACTTCGAAGACGCCGTCTTGCAAGTTCAACAAGGACACATCGAAGGTACCACCACCGAGATCGAAGACCAAGATGCATTGGTTCTTGATGACTTCGCCGTTTTCGCCTTCGCGGCGATCGAGGCCGTACGCGAGCGCCGCCGCGGTCGGCTCGTTGATGATACGCAAGACGTCGAGACCCGCGATGGCACCGGCATCCTTGGTTTGGCGACGCTGGGCATCGTTGAAATACGCCGGCACGGTGACGACAGCCTTGGTGATCGGGACACCGAGCTGCGCCTCGGCAGTCGCCTTCATCTTTTGCAAAACCATGGCGGAAATTTGCTCCGGGGCAAAGTCCTTCTTTTCGCCGTTCACGTTAACGGAGACGATCGGCTTGCCGCCTTCGCCTTCTCTGACATCGAACGGCATCAATTTGAGCTCCTCAGCACACTCGCTGTATTGACGACCGATGATACGCTTGATGTTGAACAGCGTGTTCTTCGGGTTGATGGCGGCTTGGCGCTTGGCGGCGTCGCCGACGAGGCGGCCTTGCTCGCTGAACGCAACCCAAGACGGGGTGGTACGGTCGCCTTCGGCGTTCGTCAGCACGTGCGCTTCACCGTTTCTCCACACGGACACGCAAGAGTACGTCGTACCGAGATCGATACCGATGACGTGCTCGTCGAGCGTGACGTTATCCATTTGCGCGCTCAACTTGGCCGCTTCAATCTTAGCCTTTTGCGCCAACTTGGCTTCACCCAAACCTTCAATCAAGTTGTTGTTCTTCGGGTCCACGGTCAAACCGCGCTCGTACGCATTCATGGCGTCGTGCAAGAAACCAGCCTTGAAGAGCGCGAAACCGAGACGAGAGTACCCCTTGGCGAAATCCGGGCGCAACTCGATGCATCGGCGCGCATCCGCGCACGCCTTGGAGTGTTGGTCCAAGTTGGCGTAGCACGCGGAGCGGTTAGAGTAGAAAATGTGATCGTACGGATCGCACTCAATCGCCTTGGTGAACTCAGCCGTGGCGGCGTAGTATCGACCGGCGGAGAACGCGTTGTTCCCAGCCGCCTTAAACTTCGCCGCTTGCTGCTTCATCGCCGGCGTGACCTGCGCGCGCGTCGTCGTCGTCCGCCTCGTCAGTCTCCCACATCGCGCGTCTCTCTCCGTCGACCGTCTCCACCGCCTCTCGCGTCCCGTCTCTCACCTCCCTCTCGCGTCCCATCGCGCGTCGCCCCACCTCGCGTCGCGCTCGCGCCTCCCTCGCGCGTCGTCCCTCGCGCGTCTTCGCCCCGCGCCCGAAGCGCCGCGCCCGGCCCTATCCGAAATCCCCATCGTCGCCCCTCCCGCGCGTTTTGCCGCGCCTTCGGTCTCCCGCGCGTCCCGATCGCGTCGCGCGTCCTTTGCGCGCGTTTCACCGCGCCGTCGATCGTCCCGCGACGCGTCATCGCGCGCGCCGTCGTCCGATCGGTCGCGCGCCGCCATCCATCCATCCATCCGCGCGCGTCGCGTCGCGGTCGCGATCGCGCATCCGCGACGCACCTGAATCAGATCGTCCTCGTCGTGCGCGACGACGGGCGCGGCGGCGGTCTTGCCTCCCTTCTTGCTGGGCGCCATCGTTACGCGGTGCGCGCGTCGAGGCGCGTCGGTGTGCGGCGCGCGCGCGCGGCGGCGGCGTGATGGGAACCCCCGGGGCGTCGCGCGAGGCGACCGACCGTTTTCGTATGGGTAAACAGTCTAAAGTCGGACATTCGGAGCGATCGAGCGAGCGATCGCGCGCTCGGACGCGCGAAAGGCGCGTCGAGGGTCGATCGCGACGCGCGAACGGCGCGTCGTGGGTCGATCGCGACGACGGACGCGCGATCGACAATCAATCGTGGGGCGCACACGGCGACGCATGCGCGCCGCGCCGCGCACGTTCGACGTGCGGCGGGACGATGCGACGTCGACGTCGACGTCGACGAAACGCGTGACGTTCGTGCGACACGCCGAGGGGTTTCACAACCTGAAGGCGGCGCTGACGTTCGACACGACGTACAACTCGAGCCTGAACTTTGACGCGCGATTGACGCCGCGAGGCGAGGCGCAGTGCCGCGCGCTGGCGGAGACGCGAGGGGTGTGCGAGGATTGCGATCTGGTGGTGACGAGCTCGATGACGCGGTGCGTGCAGACGTCGCTGCTGTCGTTTCCGACGCTGACGCGCGCGGCGAGGGACGCGGTGCCGTTCGTGGCGAACGAGGACCTGAGGGAGACGGCGAATTATTGGTGCGATAGACGGCGGACGACGGAGGAGCTCGAGCGAGAGTTCGGCGATCGGGTGGATTTTTCGGCGTGCCCGATGAGGGATGAGTTGTGGGAGCGGTACGAACGAATCGCGGGGCCGCCGGACGCGTGGACGAAGCATCGAGAGTCGTGCGACTTGTATTACGTCGCCAATCGGTGTCGAGCGTTTTTCGAGTGGCTCGAACGCAGACCGGAGCGGAGAATCGTGGTGAGCACGCACTCGGCGCTGCTGCGTTGCATGTTTTCGTACGGTCATCCCGGCGGCGTGCGCGCGGCGCCGGAACAGATTTTCGATTCCGGCGGCGTCTTTGGGGGGGACACGTCCAAGGGCGTTCCCGTGGTGAGCTACGGCGACGACGTCGACTTCGCGGCGCGCATGCGCGAAGACTTCGATAACTGCGAGTATCGCACGTGCTTCGTCGATTTCGCTCCGCGTGCGGTGTAGACTCGCCGCGCGTTGTATTTGTATTAAAATCAATTCGTATTTCGCTACTAATCAAACTTTTTCGGGTTGAGGTTGACGAACGGCTCGCATATTTCGTCCGTCGAGGCGTCGCCGAAATCGCCTTCCATTTCGTCTAAAGAATCGTACGTGTTCCCCTTGGCGTCCCAATACGCCCAACTCTGATCGAGCACGTGCGACATCCGACGCTCCTTCGCCGCCAAGTATCCTTCGTTGAATAAATTCGCCTTGACCACGCACGCGATGCGACCGGTTATTTTTATCCCCCCACACTCTAATTCTCTGATCTTTCTCGGATTGTTCGTCATCAGTTGCACGCTGCGCACGTCCAGCTCTCGCAACATGTTCTCCACCGCCGTGTACTCGCGCGTGTCGTCCGGCAACCCGAGCCTTCGGTTGGCGTCCACGGTGTCCACCCCCTCCTCTTGCACCGCGTACGCCGCGATCTTATTCGCCAATCCGATCCCACGTCCCTCTTGCTGCAAGTAACACACGATCCCGGGTCCGTTTTCTTTAATGTAATCCATCGCCATCTCCAGCTGTTGCTTGCAGTCGCACTTCATCGACCCTAACACCTCCGACGTGAAGCACGCGTCGTGCACGCGCACCGGCACGTTCTCGCGCCCCTCCACGTCGCCGTATATCACGCACACCGGTTCGGTGACGTCTCCCGTCGTCGGATTCGCGTGTCGATACGCCCTGACCCTGTAGAACCCCTTGTCCGTCGGCAGCTTGGTCTCCGCGACGAAGCGCGTGAGCCCGAGCGTCGCGTCCTCCGACATCTCGCGCATCTTCGCGCGCGATTCCGTCTCTTCCGGCGTCGATCGCGCGCGCGTGCGCTCGCGCGCGCCGCGACTCGTCGACGACGCGGACGCCGTGGATGACGACGACGACGCGCGCGCGCGCCGCGCGGACGCGCTCGACCGCGCGGACGCGCTCGAGGACGGCCGAAGCACGCTCGACGACGCGCGCATGCTCGACGACCTCGGGCGACGACGACGACGGCGCGCGGGTCGACGCGCGTCGGTGTCGCGTCGCGCCGACGACGCCGCGCGGTCTATCCGAGCGAAGAAATGAGACAATCGGGTGTGTGATACAGTGAGATGAAATAAATGAAACGTCGTGTGCGTGATGGGCAAAAAATTGCTGATTTAGGGGGTCGAACCCTAGATCTTCTGCTTACAAGGCAGACGCCTTACCACTTGGCCAAACCAGCGATGCGCGTACATTAGCACAGATTACGCTATCAAACGACGATAAATAATCGATTGAAACACGCGCGCGCGTTCGTTACGAATTGTTACGGGTGCGTCACTCCGCGCCGTCGCGATGTCGCGCCCGTTCGAGCGCTTCGACGTCCCGGGCGCGCGCGACGGCGCCGTTTCGAACGAGCGCGGCGTGCGCGCGACGCGAACGATCCCCGCCGGCGCGCGCATAATGACCACGGAGCCTTACGCCGCGGCGCTGCGCGCGGAGAAGCGCGAGAGCCACTGCGCGTGGTCGTTTCAACCGCTGCGCCTCGGCGCGCGCGCGCGCGTCGCGCGCGCGGCGTGCGGCGCGGCGTTCCGAGACGAAGAGAGCCTGAAACTCGCGAACACCGTCGAGGCGTTCGAACGCGCGAGCGCGTGGGTGCGAAAGTCGAGTCGAGGAACGCCGGAGACGTCGGCGCGGTGCGCGCTGCAGTGCCTGGCGCGACGCGCGGGCGAGCGGGACGGGACGTGCGAACGCGCGCGGTACGAACTGTTGGGAGAAGACGCGCGGGGATTCGATGGGGTGTGGGCGCTGAGGGAATCGAGGGGACGCGATGGGAAGAGCGCGCGGGAATTGGAGAAGGCGATGGAAATCGCGAGCGCGGCGACGGTGGTGGCGGCGCTCGCGGGCGAGGCGATGGTGAAGGGGGCGACGCCGGAGGAGATAGAGACGAAAATGCTCAACTTGAAGGTCGAGTCGGGGGTCGACACGCAGTTTGTGATCTCGTTGTTGTCGCGATTTGAAATTAATGGGTTCACCATCGCGGACGACGACATGCAACGCGTCGGTTTCGGGATTTATCCCGAGGCGTCTCTGTTTAATCACTCGAGCACGCCCAACGCGCAGGTGATGTTCAAGGGTAAGACGCTCGTGGTGAAGACGTTGAGGGAAATCGCGGTCGGCGAGGAAATCACGATCTCGTACGGCGAGCAGTACATGCCGCGAGAATGGACGAGACGCCGGATGCTCTCGTCGTACGGTTTCGACGCATATGCGGCGTACCCCAAGTATGAAGTCGCGGAAGCGGCGCGGCGACGAGTCTTGGACGCCGCGACGCGAACGCGGCTTCCCATGCGATTGGGCGAACTAGTCGATTTAGGCGAGGACGTGTGCTGGTATGCGGGCGAACTTCTTCCCGACGAAGATCTCGCGCGCGACCGGTTTTGGCACCAACTCGACGTCGACGCGTACGGGGACGAGTTTGCAAACTCTGGAATCATGCTCATCAAAGACGAATCACGCGCACGCAAAACGAGCGATGATGACGACGACGATCACGACGACGGTTGGAACGAAAACAATGAGATCATGATTTGGGGCAAATTCCCAGAACATTGCGACCGCGAGCTCACCGCCATTAATTTTGCCAACGCCGCGCGCTCGCTCGAACTTCTCGGCGCGGATGGCGAAGACGACGACGAGGACGACGATCGCGATCCCGTGATCGCATTGCAGGGCTATGAGAAAGTGGCGCGCGCGTTGTTATCAGGAGACGATAAAGCAGCCGCAGTGGGAAGAAATCACGAGATATTAAAGCACGTCAATCTAAAACGGACGTTGAAGTTGACGGAACTCACGGCGCGCGTGATGCGAGATTTTGATGAACGCAAATCTGCGTGTTTCGTTGCCGTGGTGGAAAGTTCCGTGGGGGCATTTCGCGCGTGTCAAGCCACTGAAACGGTGTACAAAATGAGCGCCGGATTCAGCCCGTTCGATTCCGTGTACGTCCATCTTAAATTTCAAATGCTCAAGCTCGGCGTCTTGGCGTTGGGGTACCTCGCGCACCTGTGCGATCAGAGCGGTGCGCGCGCTGACTATCGCAAGCTCGCTCGTGAGTTGTGCCGACACGCGATTCTTACCCATAACGAACTCAAAACTGTCATGAGTAAAGCGAGCTGCGACGGCATGGTGATGCACAACGAGTGGAGTCGAGACGCTCAATCACTTTTCGCCGACTTGAGCTTCATTCGTCAACGCATCCAACAGTGGGGGAAATAGAGGAATAGGGATCGTTGATAGCTGCGCAATTTCGTATTGTTACAAGTAGTACCAGTAGTCAGTCTAGAAATGGTACGTCACGATTCGTCGACGCTCATCGCGAAACGCGGCGCCACGCCGGTTTGGACGTAGTCAACCTTCCAACCTGATCGAATCATCGACGCTTCGAAGTCGGCGACGCGCTCGTCAGCGTATGCGTACGCACGGGATCTCGATTTTGTCTCGTCCACGCGAAGCTTTTGACACGCTAACGCGGCGGCGAGCATATCGCGTGACGTCGCGTGCTCGAGCAGGAGCACCGAGGCGACGTCGTCGCGTTTGGGATCCCATCCCAACACGTACGATCGACCTTTCGCGAGGCGTACGGCGTCGGTGAACGCGTTCCAATCCTCGCCGATTTCGCTCGGTGATGCTCCGTACGAGGGCGTCGTCGCCGTGCGACGCGGTTTGTACACGCCCTCCATGTCGGCGACGACGACGCAGTCGGGAAGTTCCTCGTCCTCGTTCGCCACGAACGCCTCCGCGAGCTTCAACAATCGAAACCGATTGAGCGTATCAAACTTCAGCGATTTGGCCGCTTGCCAACACGCGAACACGTGAACGCCGATGACGCCACCATAGGCACCGAACGCCGCGACGAACGCGCCGAACTCGTCGCCATCCGCCGCGAGATCCGCCGCCGCCGCGCTCACGAGCTGAAACACCTGAATCCCCGCCGGAAGCGCTATGAGCGCCAACCATCGCCCCTGTACCTCGAGTTTGGCACGAATGTCCCCTAAATTATTATTTCGCCCGAAATGTTGCATGAACGTCCCGTTCAACAGGCTCCCTCGTCCCGTCAACGCCGCCGCTCTGACAAACGTCGCCGACGCCGCCAACGGCAAAAACAACCCCGGTGCCGCCGGCGTCACCAACTCTATCGCTCGCGCCACGTCCTCGAGCGTATTCGACAACCCCCACCATCGTTTCGGGTCCTCGTCGTACCTCTGTCCCCCGAACGACCCCGCGATGAGCGTCGCGAACGATCCCACGCCGTCCTTCAGCACCCACTTCGCCGCCGCCGTCAGCGGCAGCGCCCCCGGCGTGTTTCCCATCCCCAGCGCCACCAGCAGCGACTGCGCGCTCATTATCTCCAGCACGTCCCTAAACAGCAGCGACAACAGCTGCCAGCGCAACCATTCGACGTAATCCGCGCTCGTCGTCGCCGGGAATCCGCTCGGCAGAAAGATTCTTCGCAGCTCCGGCATCACGCTCGCCCGCTCCCGTCCCGTCGCCGCGTCGATCGGTCGCGCGCGTCGCATCGACCGCGACGCGTCCGCGCTCGCGATCCACCTCGCGCTCGCCTGCGCGCCGCGCATCTCGACCACGTCGAGGCGTCCCGGCGTCGCCGACGACGTCGTCGGCGCGTCATCGTCCGACGTCGCGTCGCGCGCGCGCCGCGCGCCGCCTCGGCGCGCCGGCGCGGCGCGCGAGAGGTCTCGGCGCGCGCGCGACGGCGCGCGCGCGACGTTCGCGCCTCGGCGCGGCGCCGACGCGCGCATGACGCGGCGTCGATGATTGACGACGACGCATCACTCGGCGACGCGCGACGCGCGA
>Ga0181559_10003702_pt1 | contig 14987 bp, 15 predicted proteins | sample 011ome_21_FD_133752 | JGI IMG/M metagenome (GOLD analysis project Ga0181559, IMG submission 133752) | Coastal salt marsh microbial communities from the Groves Creek Marsh, Skidaway Island, Georgia - 011508AT metaG (megahit assembly) | ecosystem: Environmental > Aquatic > Marine > Intertidal...
CGCAGAGCGTCTGTCAGCCATGACTCAACTGCTCGCTTGGTTAACACCTCAAGGGGGACTTCGCGATGATGATTGAATCCCTAACAATAGGACGTTCAGCTAACTTGCGCGGCTCCCAAAAACAACCCCGCCCTAGAATTTCCCCCCGTCTCCATTTGCAAGATAAATCATGCGCGTTCTCTCAGGAATTCAACCAACCGGCCGTCCACACTGGGGCAACTTCTTTGGCGCAATCCAACAGTACATTGACCTGCAAGAAGACAACGATGGATTCTACTTCATCGCCGACCTTCATGCATTGACCACGGTTCGCGATGCAAAAACGCTAAAGCAAAATACGCTAGATGCTGCACTTGATTTGCTTGCTCTGGGACTGGATCCCAAGAAAGCAACGCTATTCGTTCAGTCCGACATACCTGAGGTGAGTGAACTCACGTGGCTTCTTATGACCGGCACACCGATGGGTCTCTTAGAGCGTTGCCACGCATACAAGGAAAAAAAAGCCAAAGGCATATCCGCGGATGCTGGACTGTTTACTTATCCGGTTCTCATGGCTGCTGATATCTTGGCCTACGACTCAGAAATCGTACCGGTTGGCGAAGACCAAATTCAACACATCGAAGTGTGTCGCGATTTAGCAGGTAGCTTCAATCATACGTTCGGAGAAACACTGGTTCTTCCCAAAGCAAAAACACTTGACCATGGTGCGAAAGTACCAGGAACCGATGGTCAAAAAATGAGCAAGAGCTACGACAACACGCTTCCTCTGTTTGGAGAAACCAAGCCCATCCGCAAGCAGATCATGCGTATCACGACTGACAGTCGACCGATGGAAGATGCGAAAGACCCCGAAGATGATCATCTCTTTCAACTCTTTCGTCTTTTTGGTTCAGAGGAAGAAGTCCAAGAAATGGCTGAGATGTACCGCAAAGGTGGATTCGGCTATGGCCAAGTGAAAACAGCAATCGCTGACGCGAGTGAAAACTATTTTGCTGATGCGCGTGAGAGACGACGAGACCTCGAAGCGAACTTGGATTACGTGCATGAAACCCTGCGGCAAGGTGCGGAACGCGCCAGGCAGGTTGCTGGAGAGGTGCTATCTCGTGCACAAAAGGCATGTGGACTCAAATAGTCACCAGAAGTTCAGCAACTGGTACACGCCGATAACCAAAGATTCGATGCGCCATCACCTTCGCTGAATCGGTTCCACCACGATTCAGATTTCAAAAGAGACGATTCAGACCATTCAATGCCGCGACTCGATACGCTTCGGCCATGGTCGGGTAATTAAAAGTGGTTTCGATGAAGTACTTAAGAGAATTACCCTCGCCAGTCTGATGCATCACTGCTTGGCCGATATGAATAATCTCAGAAGCGTTTGCACCAAAACAGTGCACCCCAAGCACTTCAAGCGTTTCTCGATGAAACAATATCTTTAACATCCCCACGGTTTGACCAGTGATCTGTGCTCGAGCAAGACTCTTGAATTGTGCTTGCCCCACCTCGTAAGGAACACACGCGGCAGTCAGCTCTCGCTCGGTCTTTCCCACCGAGCTAATTTCAGGGCTTGTGTAGATACCTGTCGGGATATCGTGTACTCGCAAATTACCTTTAGCTTGCCCCATCAAATGCATCGCCGCAGCACGCCCCTGCGTGTAGGCGGCGCTTGCAAGTGAAGGAAATCCAATCACGTCTCCTACGGCATGAATATGCTCAATACCTGTTTGAAATTGATCACCGACGTCGAGTTGACCACGTTCATTTGGCACCAGACCTATTTGATCTAAACCCAAATCGTCGGTATTCCCCGTTCGACCATTTGCCCATAACAACGCATCGGTTTTTACTCGCTTGCCACTCTTAAGATGCAAAACAACGCCGTCATCATCCCCTTCGATTCGATCCATGACTTCATCATGACGAATCACAACTCCTTGATCTCGAAGGTGATACGAGAGAGCATCTATGATCTCGTCATCTAAAAACTCGAGAAGCTTTGATCTCGTATTGATTAGATTGACTTTAATTCCGAGATTACGAAACATCGATGCGTATTCCACGCCAATGACTCCCGCTCCGTAGACACTCATCGAGTTTGGCATTTCATCGAGACCCAAAATCGTGTCGCTGTCGTAAATGCGAGGATGGTCAAAATCAACCGATTGGGGGTGGAACGGTCGTGAACCGGTCGCGATGACAAAAAACCTCGACCGAATTGGTTCTCCACCGTCTATCGAAATTGTATGCTCATCAATGAACCGGGCTTGCCCGGAAAATAGTTGAACATGATTCCGGTCGTAAAAGGATTGCCTCATGGCCACTTGCTGACCGATAATTGCTTGAGTTCCACGTTTGAGTTGCTCAAGCGTGGGAGATGTATTTAGCCCCATCTCTCGGAAACTTGGATTTTTTATAACATTCATCGTGCTCGTGATTGCATAACGAAGCGCTTTACTTGGGATCGTTCCCCAATGCGTGCATCCTCCCCCGATTTGCTGGTAACGCTCAGCGACCGCCACCCGTAAACCACCCTTGGCGGCTTGCATTGCCGCACCTTCGCCGCCGGGGCCGGTACCGATTACACAAAGGTCAAAATCGAACTTAGAGGTGTTCATCACTAATCCAATATCTTTTTCCGCTATTCTTTAATTGCCCTAAATCAAATGAGCTTGTTCTTGCAATGTTAATCGCCTGCGTCCAGACCGATGTATCCTTCGCCAACATCGACGATAATATTCGTAGAGTATCACAGTGGCTCGCTCAAGCTTCGGAGTCGGGTGCAAAACTAGCTGTATTTCCCGAATGTATGCTAAGTGGCTACGCCTACGAAAGCCGAGAGTTGGCATTACCTCACGCAATCACAATTAATGACAGCCGTTTTGAAACGCTCGCGCAATTAGCGGCGAAATTCGAGATCCACTTTAGCCTTGGATTTCTCGAGAAAACCGAGACACAACTATTCAACGCCTCCGCTCTGATTGGACCATCGGGACTAATCGGCCACTACCGCAAAACTCACCTTCCCTATCTCGGTATCGACCGTTTTGTCGACCGAGGTAATTTGGGCTACCCAATCTATAGGGCAGGGGAAGCTAAAGTTGGATTAGCCATCTGCTACGACAGTTCCTTCCCTGAACCGATGCGAGTTTTGGCGTTAAACGGCGCCGACATCATCGCATTGGGCACCAATTGGCCGAACGGAGCCTCAAGAACCGCCGTCGTCGTGCCCCCAGCTCGAAGCATGGAAAACCATCTTTTTTTCGTGGCAGCAAATCGTGTTGGTGAGGAGAACGGTTTTGGCTTTTGCGGCTGCAGCTCCATTTGCGGTCCTGATGGAGTTGTTTTAGCCTCAACAGACTCCGATAAGGAATTGATTCTTTATGCGGAGGTTGATCTGGAACAAGCTAGGAACAAGCGAATTGAGCGAGTTCCAGGCAAGCATGTCATTCATCGATTCGATGATCGCTGCCCTGATCTTTACACAGATCTGATTGAGAAGAAGCATCGGGGCGAAACAGAATCTTAAATGATTCAGTCCTCCCAAGAGCGAAATTGACCGGTGACTGAAAAAACAACCCACGCATTGCAACAACACGCTCGCATTTCCGAGCTTAGATTACCCCTTCTAGTTGCCCTCAGCATCAAGTGGCAGAAGCTCAACTTTACGAAACTGAACGGGATGGCTTTCTGATTGCAGCGAAATCGTACCCTGTTTCAACAGTAGATCACCATCCGCACCAACTAGGCTTTTGGCGTGCTCATCACGAGGATCGATCTGCGGCTTTTGGTATTCAAGCACCACTTTTCCATCAATCAAGTGACGTATCACTTGATCTCCCCTCACCTCCACCTCAACCGTTACCCACTGTGGACCGTGATAGGTATCAGAAACCGACTGAGTACAGTGTGCCTTGATTAGCTGCTCATCGATCACCACATTGGTTCCGGGTGTACAGAGATTGGCATTGGTGCGCTTAGCTTTTCCATCCCCACCGAGTAATTGGACCTCGATCGAGGTGGGAAAATCCTGATCCTTGGTCATCTTTGCTGGATCCTCGCCATGCAACATCAACCCGCTATTACGAATTGCCCAACCGGGACCGCCTTTGCATTGATCACCAACGAATCGATACTCGGCGCGCAAGCGATAATGTGAAAAAGAATCTTTGTAGAACAGATGTCCGAAAGTCTCGTTGAACTCGTCGTACGCTTCGTAACCCACCGTGAGGATTCCATCTTCGACTCGAAAGGTATTTCCGAAGTTCTCTCCCAACTCGTGATAACGAATCTTTGGAATCCAGCCATCAAGATCCTTTCCGTTAAACAACTGAATCCAAGATTCCGAATCTGAGTTTGAAGCCTTTGAGTCGCCCTGGTCTGCGTGCACGAATGAAGCTTGCGTCAAAATGACAATGAGAAAAAAGCGACAAATTGTCGAGGCATAAAAAAAAGCACGGTTATGGAACATCTTCTTTCGTACCATTGAGAATAAAGGGAATTTATCAGCTAAGAACTGGCAAGAGCCAAGCAAAAACTGTCGCGGGAGGCAGTGCAAAAACTACTACAGAACGCTTCTTACGCGAGCCATTCTACACTCGCTGCGTCTAAAGAAAACGTGCCGTTTGAACATGCGATTTTTTTGCTTTGATTGGATTCTGAAAAATCAGTCGCGAAAACCAACATCCAAACAGGCTGTCATCTGCATTAGATGAACCAACATGATCGCCCCATCCATTTTGATAGAATGTACCGGGCCTAGGTTATAGAATGTACCCAAAGCAGACACGCCAATTTGAGCAATATCCTCAAAAGGTCGATTTCTCGTCCAATGACGGCCCAATCGACGACAGCAATTCATCTACCCAAAAAATGTTTCAGCGTTGCTTGAATAGGCACATGATGATGGTTTCCATTCCCCGTTAACCGATCGCAGAGTCATCTTGTCCACAGAGCTCAGAACGCAGGATTGATGCAACGGAGTTAATTCAAGTGATCACGAGAACGACAAGAATTTGGCGATGGAATGCCGTGACCGCTTTCCTTTTGCTGCCGCTCTTTTACTTTGCATCAACTCCTAACGGACACGCAGCTGATTCCAAAGAGAATCAGCAAGATCCAATGGATGCTACGACCACAGCGGACAGCTTCCCTGCGTTATCCGTTTCAGGAATTACGATTGAGCTTTTCGCCGAGCATCCCGACCTTGCGACTCCAACAGGAATCGATGTCGCTGACGATGGATCGGTCTGGATTGCATCGAACCATACGCATTTCCGACCGGCAGGATACGAAGGTCCCGAGAAAGACGAGATCCTTTGCTTCGCACCCGATGGCACTCGAACGGTTTTTTTCTCCGACACCAACAACACAATGGATCTGGAACTAGGTCGTTCGAATGATATTTACCTTGCTCAGCGGGATAAGCTCATTCGACTTTTTGGTGCTTACCCCGGTGGAAAATGCAATCAAACCGAAACAATCATTCGACTGGAGACTGAAGCAACCTATCCGCATAACGGTTTAAGCGGCTTAACCTGGGCGCCTGATGGGCGGCTGGTTTTCTCAATCGGGGAAAACTTCGCTAAACCTTGGAAGCTGATTGGTTCTGACGGCATCACGGTCTCTGGTTCAGGGGAAGGTGGAGTCTTTTCTTGTCTTGCTGACGGCAGTGGCCTTCGTCGCATTGCAAAAGGTTTTTGGAACCCATTCGGCCTCTGCTTTCGAGATGGCGAACTCTTCGCAGCAGAAAATGACCCAGGCTCACGCCCACCCTGCCGACTTTTGCACGTCGTCCAAAATGGTGATTACGGCTACCAGCGCAAGTACGGTAACGCTGCACACCATCCTTTTGTTTGTTGGAACGGGGAACTTCGCGGAACGCTCCCGATGATGCATGCGCTTGGTGAAGCACCGTGCGGAATCATCCCGTTCCAGAATGGACTCGCAGTCACTTCTTGGACAGAACATCGCATCGATTACTATCCTCTCAAACAGAGCGGCGAGACCTTTTCAACCCATCGAGTCACCATGGTTGAGGGCGATCGAAATTTCCGTCCAACCTGTATCGCCATGGGAAATGATCATGACATCTTCTTTACGGATTGGGTCAAAGGCTCTTATGAAATTCACGGACAAGGCAGAATTTGGAAATTGAGTTTTGATCCCACTCAAACTTCACAATGGACAGGGCAGGGCACAATTGAACTTTTCGATAGCGATCAGAGTGCTAACCAAATAAAAACAGCTAATCGCATCGCAAATATGAATATTGCGGAATTATTGACCGAATGCACTTCTTCTTCGGATCCCTTCTTGCAACACAAAATAATTTGTGAATTAGCGCAGCGATTGGACCAAGACGCGAAAGAAATCTTATCGATGGTGCATCAAATAGCCCAAATCCAAGATGACCAATCAATTGTCCTATTGCTCGTTTGGAAAATGGCAAGACCCAAGGATGTCCGCACGGCTCAAATATTCCTGAACCATTCGTCTCGCGCCGTACAATTCGAAGCGTTACGTTGGATTGCCGATGAAGAACTGGCAGAACTCCTTCCGACAGTGTCAGCTTGTTTAGAAAAATCCGACATCGATTTCGACTTACTTGAGGCGACTCTCGCAACCATCAATACGCTGAACGGCAATCCAGAACTAGAAATTGCGGATGAATCCTCACTTACCAGGTTCTTTCAAAGCGAAACAACAAGCAATTCCCTACAAGCCAACCTGCTTCGTCTTATGCGACCCAGCCAAGAATCTTTTGGCTTGGAACAGTGGCTTGAAATCAAAAGAGAAGGCAATGAAATGGTCCTTCGGGAATTAATACGCACCGTTTCAGTAGCAGCGTCGGACCAGGCAAATCGTTTCCTAAGAGAGATTCTCGAAGACCCAATCATACCCAATGCAGCTAGGGCCGATGCGATTGCCAGTTTTCAGCCCTCCAACGAGCAAGACATCAAGCGAATCGTCTCATTTGCATCATCGAAGGCTATTTCCATTCGTGAAGAAGCACTTCGTAGCCTTCGACACTTAGCTCTCGATGAAGAAGATCGAATTTTCCTGAGAGAGCTTAAGGATGTTTACCCTAAATCCGCACCATTGATAAACGCCGCACTGGAACCCGAAACCATCAAAAAGAATCATCCGGCTAACGATGACTTATCGAGTTGGAATCAATTGCTTGATCACGTCGAGGAGTCGGTGGATCTTGCAGCTGGGCAACGGATTTTTAACCACCCACGAATTGCGAACTGTAGCAAATGCCATCGCCATACGGGTCGAGGAAATCTTGTTGGGCCAGATCTCACAAATCTAGGGAGAAACATTGATCGTGATCGCATCTTAACTTCCCTATTACTCCCCAGCGAACAGATTGACCCGCAGTTTCAAGGAAGATCCTTACTTCTGGAGGATGGCAAAACATTCTCTGGTATCTTGCTGAGAGATGGCGGGGGAGGAAATGAGGTCTACAGGAATCTGGATGGAAATGAACAAGTAATCAAAACCGATGACATCATTCAGAGGAAAGAAACCTCAACTTCTTTGATGCCCGAGGGTTTGCTTGACCAGTTAACAATCCGAGAGATTCGTGACTTACTAGCTTTTCTTTCTCAGCAACCGATCAACGGAGAAATAAAGCGTTCCGAAAAAACTAAAGTCAATCAAAAGTTGATCGGCGACTGGTGGTTTAATTTCCCTGACGGCTACGGCGGCTGGTTGAGTTTATCGGAAGCCAATCCCAACACAGCTCAACTTCTTTGGCGAGTGGGCGCGCCTCGCTCCGTCGCCGTCGAAACGCTTGCCCCCAACCGATTACGGTTAACAAAATCGAATAAGAAGAGCCAAACCGAATACATCGCAGTGTTCGATGATCGAGGAATTAAGATTCGTGAAACCAAAGAAGATCCCACCACTGCATCTGGTGGTAAATGCCCACCCATGCCTGCACGGCCCAACCTTAAAACCATGAAGTTTGGCGAGTCCATAAGCCTGTTCAATGGTCGCAATCTTGATGGCTGGGAATTGCATCCCAATACCGCAAAAAATGGATGGAAAGCACAGGACCGGATGCTCATCAACATAACACCGAAAACTGATTTTGGTGCCTATGGGGATCATGGCAATCTTCGAACCAAAGAGACTTTTGATGATTGCCAACTGCACATCGAATTCAAAGTCGATGAAAATTGCAACAGTGGGGTCTACATCAACGGTCTCTATGAAGCTCAAGTTGTTGATCGCAACAGCAAAATGCAAGGGATCAATGGACCGGGCGCAATTTTCGGTCGCATCGCACCCAAATTTAACGCGGGCCTTCCGGGAGGTGAGTGGCAAACGTATGACATTACGCTCGTCGACCGCCACATTACTGTTGTGCTAAATGGAAAAAAAGTGATTGATAACCAACCGGTCATCGGCTGTACTGGAGGGGCATTATTCGGAAATGTTACCCAACCTGGCCCCGTCTACTTACAAGGAGATCACACCAGTGTGTCCTACCGAAACGTATCGATCCGGCGAAGACTTGTAGACTGAAGGGAACCGTCTCGAAGAAAGTCAAAGCACGGCAAACGCTTCCCGCGATGCCGAATCTTCGCGGCGCGGGTTTAGGCAGCCATTAGGAGATAGGATCATCGGTTATCGCTTCGATCAACAGCTTTAATTGAGCTCTCGCTCGGCTCAGCCGACTTCTCACCGTACCAATCGAAATCTGTGCAATTTCCGCGATCTCTTCGTAGGAAAACCCTTCCATCTCCCTGAGCACTAAGATGGCTCGATGATCTTCGGATAAATCAGCCAAAGCGTGACGCACGACTGCAACGCGTTCGCTTCGAAGGAGAGGTTCATCAGCAGCATCCTGCTCGATTACCGGTTCACTGCCTCCCTCACGCAGATAGTCGAGCGATACCTTCGAACGATTCCTTCGACGCCTGCTCAAGGCAGCATTGAAGGCGATTCGGTAAATCCACGTGAAAAACTGGCTATTCCCTTGAAAGGAATCGAGCTTCATAAAAGCTCGAATAAATGCCTCTTGCACGACCTCCTCTGCTTCATCTGCAGATCCAGTCACTTGGAGCATTGACGCGAACAATCGATCCTGATTCCGCTCCACTAAAGTTGTAAAAGCAGCGTGATCACCTGCAATGGCTAGTTCGATCAGCTGACTTTCTAGATTCACGACATGCCCCCCAAGGAGCGATTAAAAAACAGCGACGAGCATTTCCTGTTTCAATTCAGCGAAAGATCCATCTAACCCCAGTCCATCATGAGCGATAAATTTTAAATAGGAGTCATCAAACATTAGACAACTTATCACTCCCCCTTAGATGACTTCATTAATTATCGAATGAATCGCTTAGATGACGTTGCAGGTAAGTAGCGCGCTCGACATTTCTTTCAGAAGACCTTAGCAACCGACCGTGAAGTTTTTGCAAATGAGCTGGCTGAGTTTGCATAAATAGTTTGTTAATCGTTCCAACTGCCAGGTCTTCGATTAAGCCTAAGTTGACCCCAAGACGAACCTTGGAAAGGTAATGCATCGTCTCCTCACTACTTATTTTTTTAGCAGTACCAAGAATACCTAAGGCTCGGCTTACGTCGTCATGCAAATCCTGCTTGCCCTCTTTGACGAGGTACTCACGGGCTTTACGCTCATATTCAATGATTCTTGGCACAACGTCCCCGCCAACTAGCTCTACCAGTTCTACCTCAGATCGCCCTAGCGTGATTTGGTTACTCACTTGGTAGAAATCACCGCTGTATTGAGATCCCTCACCGTAGAGCCCACGAACCGTAACGTTGATCCGCTGCATGCTGCGAAATACTTTTTCAATCTGCCGAGTAATCACCAACGCAGGAAGATGTAACATCACACTGACCCGCAGCCCGGTCCCAACATTGGTTGGGCACGAAGTCAGGTATCCAAAATCGGGGTGGAAAGCATAGAGAATTGACGCCTCAAGTTTGTCGTCAAGTTCATTGATCTGTCTCCATGCAGTTGGCAGGTCAAGGCCACTGTGCATCACCTGTATCCGAAGGTGATCTTCTTCGTTCACCATCACGCTAAAGTGTTCGTCAGCACTGACAGCGACACCGCGAGCACCGTCGGCTTCGGCAATTTCTCGACTGACTAGCTGCCTCTCGACGAGAAACTGACGATCAATCTCTGGAAGTTGCTCCAAATCAAAATAATGGACTTCCTCCCAGTCTGAAAGATACTCCATCTTGGCTCGAATCGTTCTTTCAATGCTGACTCGATCCTCGTCACTGCAACGCTTGATGAAAGGAAAGTCGGCAAGATTCCTCGCCAATCGTATTCTGCTGCTGACAACGATGTCCGACTCGGGACCCGTACCACGCATCCATTCGCCGCTGCGAGTGGCTAACTCGCTAAAGTCAGTATTTCTTTTCACGAGTCACCCAATCCTTCCCCCGCCTGCTCCATCCGACGCAGTTCATCACGAAGCTCGGATGCTCTCTCGTAGTCTTCTCGCTCAACAGCCTCTTCCATCTCACGACGCAACTGTATCATCAATGCATGGGAATCTGCAGCAGCTGATCGGCGTGGACGCTTCCCAACATGCTCAATTGATTCGTGAATGTTGGTCATCAAAGGCAACAAATCAGCTGCGAAATGGGTGTAGTCAAACGGACAACCCAATCGACCCGTGTTGCGGAATTCAAAAAAACTGATTCCACAAACTGGACAAGCCTTTCGATCCAGTTCCTCAAGATCTTTCTTGGTCTGCCCCAGATCCAGTTGCTTTGCCAAGGCACTGGCAATCGACGCCACTGGATTCGCCTCCTCCTTTTGCAAAAAACCTTTTGCGTGCTCCTCACATAGATGCATCACCTGGGAACCGGTCGACTCGGTTATCTCGGTAATGTGGAAAGTCGCTGGCTTTTCGCAGTACTGACATTTCATGGTGCATATCCCGGCCGAAGCCACTGCGAATCGGCCCTGAAGGGGGAAAACAACAAAGCAAAAGCGACGAAGCGTCAATCCAGTCGAAAGAGGGGCTATCGAGATCGTGTGCCGATTCTATCGCTGGCTATTTCACTGTCAACGCAAGGAAGCTCTCCAAGGTTTGTCATCGGATTAATCCATCACTGAACTGTTGGATGTTCCGCGTTAAAAACGACAACTCGCATTGTAACCGGTCTGCTAGCCCTTTAATCGACCTTTCAACAGCTTTAGGACACGAGGTGAACCGAATGAACAGCGTCCCGCAATGCAATTTCCATCGCTACACCGGTGCAAATCATCAAGCTGCGGAACGAAATGCTGAATGAAAATCAGATCACGCCCCCTACACCCCATCTCCAAATCATTCAAAACTAAGTATTCACAAGACGAAATGCCCCTCAAGGAGGCACGCGACTGCCATTGTGATCGGGTGGCCGAGTCAATGCTTGACGCATCCGTCACGACCGGAACAAGTGTTGCGGCGACTCGGGATAACGACCGTGATCTGGAATCGCGTGTTCTGCTCGAGATTTAATGCCTGCAATCCAGAAAACCACAGCGTTACCGGGTGTAGAATGCCAATGCCGGCTCACCGAGAACGCCACATCTTCGAACCTATTCATCGAACCCGTTTGACACGATATGCAAATTCCCGAATCGCAGCGTTTCAACGCTCTTGCAATCGAAAACGACTTTGTCCCCGTTTATCGACAGCTTCTTAGTGATGCGTTGACGCCGGTTAGCGCATTTCGATTGCTAGACGACAACGGACCGGCTTGTCTGTTTGAAAGTGTCGTAGGCGGGGAAAAAGTCGGTCGATATAGTTTTTTGGCCGCAACCCCCGTAAGACGTTTTTGTGCCACCCGGAACCAGATTCAAGTCACCGATTTTCTAAGTGGCGAGATCCAACATCTCCAAGCGGATGACCCGCTAGACGCGTTTCGCGAAAACTTTCACTACCGAGTTGCGGAGATCGATGGACTACCCCCGTTTGTCGGCGGCGCGATCGGTTACGCAGGCTACGATGTCGTGCGTTACGTTGAAGATCTTCCGAATGCTCCACAGGATGATCGGCAACTGCCTGATCTCGATTTTGCTTTCTATCACAACCTGGTCGTTTTTGACCACGTTGCAAAAACCGTAACACTCATCAGCCTGGCGGATTGCCGTGAAGTCAATACCGAGGATCAAGCTGATCACGCGTATGCAAAAGCCATCGCGGATATCGAGGCTACACGTGACAAACTATCCGTTCAAAAAACTCGGAATCCCTGTGATTGGAATCCCTCCTATTGGGCCAACCAAACAAAAAAAGAACCACTCGAGATCCTTTCAAACTTTACTCAAGAAGATTTTGAAGCTGCGGTGCGAAAGTGTGTCGAATACATTCGTGCCGGGGACATCTTCCAAGTCGTACCGAGTCAACGGTTAACCGTCAAAACAGATGTGGATCCATTTGAAATCTACCGCTCGTTAAGAGTCGTTAACCCTAGCCCGTTTATGTTCTTTCTCCGAACACAAGACTGCGAACTCGTGGGCTGCTCGCCCGAGATCATGTGTCGGGTAGCGGATAAGACCGTCACCGTACGCCCACTCGCAGGAACTCGACCCCGCGGCAGTAGCGAGAAACACGACAAACAACTCGAAGCAGAATTGCTAGCCGATCCTAAAGAACGTGCTGAGCACGTGATGCTTGTCGACTTAGGCAGAAATGACGTCGGCAGAGTGGCCGAGTTTGGTTCGATTGACCTGACTGAGGTGATGGTGGTCGAGCGATATAGCCACGTGATGCACATCAGTAGCGAGGTGCAAGGCAAGCTTCGTTCAGAATTAGATGCTTTTGATGCACTAAAGGCCTGCCTCCCAGCGGGAACCGTATCCGGCGCCCCTAAGGTTCGCGCAATGGAGATTATCGATGACATTGAACCTCATCGACGCGGACCTTACGCGGGAGCAGTTGGCTACATTGATTATCGAGGGAACATGGACACTTGCATCGCATTAAGAACGATGGTCATTAGCGAAGGTAAAGTGCATGTCCAAGCCGGATGCGGTGTGGTTGCGGACAGCAATCCAACCGCTGAATACGAGGAAACGCTTAATAAATCTCGCGCGTTAATTACAGCAATTGAATTAACGATCCAGCGGATTCAATCTACCAACGGCTCAAACAGCGATTGAGCAAGTGGGTAAATAATCACAATTTCGCAGTAACAGATACCCGCAGAAAATCATTTTGCTTTTGTTGCAAAATTGCATTGCCAAGCACGCGTATAATCCAGTCCGCTTATGATTTCGGTTGGTCAAAACGGCGATTCCAACCACCATTGACTTCAAGAACTTGTCCAGTGATGAAATGATTCGCTGGTGAACTCAAGTAACAAATTGCTCTCGCCACATCTTGGGCCGTTCCCCATCGCCCCATCAGCGATTGAGCGATCGCACGGTCCGACCAATATCCAGTTACCTCCGTACCCCACGCAGTCTTGATCCAACCAGGCGCCACGGCATTCACTCGAACACAAGGTGCCACCGACTGAGCAAGATTTTTTGCGTATGCCATAACAGCCGCTTTGACCGGCCCGAACATTTGACCTGCGTCGCCTTCCATTCCCTGATCAGCTTGATCCCAACCAATAAAAGTCATCGCCGGAATCGCATCCACAGCTTGCTCTTCCAGCCAGCGAGCGACTACCAACCGTGAAAGCGAGATCGTTCCGACAAGGTCCACGGACAGAAGTCGCTGTAACTTTGAATCAAATCCTTGGTTGGCAATTTCACCAGTCAACACATCGACTCCGGCGTTGTTCACCCATGCATTCACCTCTGATAGCTGACCGAATGCAGCCTCTACGAGATTTTGGCGATCTTCCTGGAGAGAAAGGTCTGCTTGGCAAATGGTTACTGTCGCTCCGAAACGCTCAACCTCCTCGGCCGTTTCGGCTGCACCAACTTCATTAGAACAGTAATGAATGAGAAGGTGCCTCGCTCCTTGCATCGCCATCTCAATCGCAGTGGCTCGACCTATACCACTTGAGGCTCCAGTCACCACTACATGAGTTCCTCGCATTTGCGAGTTCGAGCAAAACTTATCCGACATCAGACATTCTCTACTCAGATCGATGATCTTTAACAGTCGTTAAGGAAACCAACACGTTCTCTTCGATACTATTGTTCGTCAGCTAGAAGCGTAACGCACATATCGTGTTTCACGAAGCCAAGGCCGACGCTGAGGCGAATAATTTTTAATCCTGAGCGATCTCTGCTCCTCTCCAGCCAATCAATCCCATGATCACTCGGACAAGATCCGTGAATTCAAAGCAAGGCTGAATTGAAGTTTGACATGGCTTGAAATCGAAACGCTCAGAAACCTTGCCAACAAAGGTTTTGATTCGGTTGTCAATACATACCGGATATCTCAATTCTTCCTGAACATCCGCCGCAAGTGATTTTTTTAGCTCATCGGCTCGAACACACTCCAAACTGTTTCGATTCGCGAGCCAGTTGAAAACGGCTTCGAGCTCCAGTCCGTAGGATCGAGTCAATTACACGAAGTGCTCCGCTCATTGATCCGTCTCATTCATGCCCGATCAAAATACCTTTCTCGATGCTTTTCGCAGTAAATGTAAGCGTGCCGAGTCTAGAGGATCAGAGAGTTCTGACTAAAGTAGGGATAGAAGTCGGTGCCCAAGAACGCCCAAGCCCCCCCGAAAGGGCAGCTGAAAACCACCAAGTAAGCGTAGCGAGTTGGTTAAGACTGTCCCTTAGGCGGTAATCCGGCCCTAAAGACAACTCCTTTTTACTGCGCCCTTGCCGATTTGACCTAAATCCCGCTACTCTTCATGGTGAAGGGACACGGTTTATTTCGGGTCTTTTGGGGTGATTCAAACGAAATGCCTCACACTCAAGGGGTGGAATCAAACGGTATTCGTCACATTCGCAAACTTTCGTTAGCAAGTCGCATTGGACGCTTAGTGCTCGCTCAATTTTAACGATTAAGCAAAACACGGTGGCAGCCGAC
>Ga0181559_10003703_pt1 | contig 14983 bp, 9 predicted proteins | sample 011ome_21_FD_133752 | JGI IMG/M metagenome (GOLD analysis project Ga0181559, IMG submission 133752) | Coastal salt marsh microbial communities from the Groves Creek Marsh, Skidaway Island, Georgia - 011508AT metaG (megahit assembly) | ecosystem: Environmental > Aquatic > Marine > Intertidal zone...
CGAGCAAGCAAACTTAGCAGCCCAGTAACGTCCGATTTCACTCACTTTCATCCAAAGCGTTTCGTCGCCAAATCGCCGATCCAGTGACTGAACAATTCGCTGAAATGACTTGAAACCTTCCTTCGACCCATTGCTGTAGATACCCGGCCAATGACAAAGCATGACTGCGGGCTGACGTCGCTGAATAAGTTCGACCATGCGGCCCGACGACGCATCGTCTGTCGCGTAACGATCCGGCTCGGATAATGCATCACCCTGCCAACCGCCGAACCAATCTCCCGTGCCAGCCGGAACATTCACCGTCATCTTGACTTCCGCAGTCCCTTCTCCACGCACGTTTTCAATGATCGGCTCGGTACTCTCGTCACCGGAATGAACGTATTTAAAGTAATGAGGAAGATCGACCTGAAACACATCGCGGACGGCTTGGTCGACAGCCAAGGGAAGTTCTGCCTTCACTTGATTTCCAAATCCTCCCGGCGTTGTCACTCCTTCACACGGCAAATCACATTGCTTGAGAATCCGCAAAGCATAAGCGAGATAACTAGCCAACTCATCCACACTCTTTTTCTCTTGTGGATAAGAATTCTCCATCGTCCCCGCATCGATCGCCTCCATCGGCCTTCCTGTTTTGAGATCAATCACGCGTGTATGCGTAATCATCTCTGGATGGATATCCCAATTTGGCAGCATCAATTCCCGAACCAGCCCAAGACTTGCTTGCAGCTGTTGCCGTGACCAACCGGGTAATTCCCTATCTAGCCAGCCAACACAAGCTGGATTTGGGACAATGCTGTACTTTCCACGCACACCATTTAAACCGCACCACTCGCCGAATTCTCGCACAAAGCTATCCGGAATTTCTCGAGGCCAGCGCTGCCAAGGCTTTTGATACTCCGCTCGATCAGGCCAAGCGGTTGCAAATTGCGGAGTACAAAAATACCCCATGTTCACGAGACAAGTCGAGTCATCAATGATGAAAGATAGGGGAACTCGATTTCGAGGCAATAAGATCTCGATGCCCTTTGTCTCGACGACTTGCCCGCTCAAAAGCCTAACCGAAGGACAACCCAAAGATCCCAGCAAGGCGGATGAGACTGCAGCACGATTAAACGATCGCCTGCTCAGATTGCCTGATGACGGTTCCAATGCTGACGGTTTCATTGATGACTCCAGAGCCCAAGGATTTTGTGACCACTCTAGTCTACCAATCTCTGATTACCGAAGTCGCAGCATCACCAACATCAAACCGTATTACCACAATTACATGGGCACCAAATCGATGAACCTAAATCTCCTGATCTTCGCCGGACGTATTATCACCCTCTTCGGTCACGATCGGTGCAGGTGGCCACGCTGGAATCTCACGACCTTCTCCTGGTTTAGCAATCGCGGGATTGCTTCCCCGAAGCGACGCTACATAACTTGATACTAGCACAATTTCATTTGCGGAAAGTCGATTTTGCCAGGCGGGCATCGCGCCACCGTTCGCCCCATTTTGCAGAATCTTGAGAATGTCTCCGATGTCTTTAACATTTTTGTATTGATCATCGCAAAGATTTGGACCGACCAATCCGCCACCCTCTACACCGTGACAGGAAACGCAATTCGCCTTGAATACTGCTCGCCCTACTTTCAACCACGAATCTTCATAGAGGTATTTCACAACATTTGCACGGTCGAGTGTCAAATCACCGATTGCCCCGAGTTGCAATTTGAGATTTGCCGCCATCGCCACATCGTATTCATCCGCCATCGTACGACCTGGCGCTCCGCAGTGATGCCAAAAAAAGTAGGGAGGTGCAAATGCAATCGTCGCGACAAATATTAGCTTCCACCAACGAGGAATACGTTGATCTTGATTCGACTCATACTGGGCATTCTGATCCGTCGTCCCGACCGATGACGAATGAACGGGATGATTCTCGTGTTGATTTTCCATGTTTTTCACTTTAGCCCTTACCGACAAAAAACCGCCAGTAAGATTAGGCTCTTTGAATGAACGGAATGTTTTCCACTGACTTGATGATGCCAAACCAACTTTATCGAGATTGGCAAAACATTATCGATCATGAATCGACCCGACCGACGGATCGATCACGATCACTCAACAATAGCCACTTCAAAGTTTCTCAACTCACTTGGCTGTCCGCTTTGGCTAACGGTTTCTTCAGCCGAATCACCATCGCTAACTTCATCTTCCTGCTGTTCAACCGGAGCGTTTAAATCAACACCCAAACGCTGTAAATAGGCGATCAAGGCAACCGCCTGCGACTCCAAAGTCATCACATCACCACGCTGAATACTACCACCTGACGAAACAATGTCAGCCGCAACTCGCTCAGCCTGATCTCGAGCATCCTGTACATATGCATCTAACTGAAGGTCATAGGCAACACCCAGCTTTCTTGCGATCTCAATTCGTTGTCCGATCTTGTCGAAATCAATTGCAGTATCGAGCAGATGTTCATAGGCAGGCATGATCGAACCGCTGACGAGAGCGGTTGGATTTTCGAGGTGCTGCCAGTGCCACAAACTGGCTTGCTTGCCACCCTCTCTTGCTAAATCTGGACCAATTCGTCGATGACCAAACTGTGACGGAAAATCGAAAACGAACTCGCCAGCACGACTGTAATCTCCGTACCGTTTCGTTTCCGCAACCAATGGACGTACCGTTTGCGAGTGACAGTTGTAACAACCCTCCTTGAGATAAATCTCTCGGCCAGCCAACTCCAAAGCAGTGTATGGCTTTACGGATGCGATAGCAGGAACATTGGCACGAATCACAAACGCGGGAACCACTTGAAAAACCGACGCGAGCAATAACGCTAAGATTGCCATCGCAGCAAACCGACGCGATGAACCTTCCCAGCAACGATGCCATTGCAAACCCGACAAACGGTCAAGCGTTCGTGCTGTGTCCAGCACCGGTGCATTATCCAACGAGTTGCTCGGTGGCGTTAGCTTACCGGCCTCCGAACGGAACACAGACTCATGCAAACGGGCGTCCTCTGTGGCCTGATTCGCGGTTGAATCCGACTTAGAAAACCATGTCATGATCAGATTCAAGCCCAACAGAAGGAACCCTACTAAATAAAGCATTCCACCAACGATGCGAATCCACCACATGTTTTTCACGGAAATAATGGAATCCGTGAAATCAGGATGCACAAGATTGCCTAACTCATCCATTGCGTTCCACATCCAACTTTGAGTGAAACCGGCGACATAGAGAGGAATCACGGTTAACAACGTTCCGAGCAGCATCACCCAGAAATGTAACCCTGCAATTCGATTACTCCACAATTGTCTTCGGCATATTCGTGGCAATAACCAATAGGTCATACCAATCGCCAGCATCGCGTTCCAACCCATCAAGCCGCTGTGGAGATGAGCGATCGTCCAGTCCGAGTAGTGTGCCAGACGGTTGACACTGCGGATGCTCAACAGAAAGGACTCGACCGTCGAGAACCCGTAGAACAACAAAGCAACAAGAAGAAATCGGTAAACGACACTCGTTTTGAATGTGGCGACGCCACCCCTCAATGTCTTCCAACCATTGACTAAACCTCCCCACATCGGCATCAACAACATCATGCCAACCAGCATTCCCATTGAAGAAATCCACTCGGGTATCGCCGTGTAATGCAAACGGTGTGGCCCCGCCCAAACTAACAATAGCACCAAAGCCCAAAAGTGCGTAATCGCAAGCCGGTGATTGTGGATTGGACGACCAGCAATCAATGGAACAATGTAATACAACAAACCGAGAAACGGCATCAACAAGAGATACATGACCGCAGTGTGTCCGTAACACCACTGCATGATCGAATCATGAACTCCCGAAACCCACGGATAGCTTTGCACCCAATCAACTGGCATCACCCAACTATTAGCGGCGAGCAAAAGAGGGAACGTGACGATGGTCACGATGTAGAACCAAAGAGAGACGTACAATCGCGAAACCGATCGATGACGTAACGTCATAAAAAAGTTGAAGGCAAAAAAGAGAACCCAAGTCCCAAGGATTCCGAGGTTGATCGGAAGTGCCATTTCCGAAAAGTCTCTGCCTTGCGTGATTCCAAGAGGCAGCGTCAGTAGCGCAGCAATAATGATCAATTGCCATGACCAAAAGTGCAACTGACCTAACCCAACGCTCCATAACCTGGTTTTACAAAGTCGCTGAGTACTGTAGTAAATCGCGGCAAATAAGCCGTTGGCGAGGAATGCTAGGATTGCAGTATTGGTGTGAATTGGCCGAAGACGGCCGAACGAAAGCAACGCATCACCACCAGTCATTTTTGGAATGACCAGCAGGTGAGCGATCAGAAGCCCAGCTAGTGTTGCCAGAATTCCCCAAAAAAGAGTTGCTGCAACAAATTGCCGAACGATCAAGTCATGATAGGCTGGTGTTCCGATCGCATTGGCCTGATCAGTCGTACTGACTTCTCGATCAATTGAGGCGTTGTTTTCAGAATTTATGTCTGATTCCACCCTGCTCATTCCTTCATTGTTCTGAGTCTGCGTTTCGCGCCAAGAAACTGAACGTCGCAGCAAATCGGCTTCCATCTAGTATATCAAGCGACTCTAAAATGACACCGGGGTCACTGCGGCAGTCTGTCGCGGAGCAATACAGCGAAGCAACGAAACGACTCACCAAACCACTTAATCGGGGAACCAATCTCCCGCTGGCCGACGGAAAAGGTGATCAATTCTTTGATCAACCCAACTACTTTCTGCCTACCGCTGAAATGACATTCGGATCATCTGGGAACACGAGCGAAACGCTTCCCCCATCGTCAATTTACTCTTGCCTCGCTGGCGATCGGTAAACGTAATCGGAACCTCGGTCAATTGAGACCCCTGACCCACCAATCGCACAAGGATCTCTTCCAAGACTGCGTAGCCGTTGACCCGTAGATTCTGAAGCCCAACTTGCTCCAACGCTGAAACTCGGTAGCATCGCATCGAACCGCTGCAATCGCTTACCGGAAGCCCCAAACAGGTGATCGCAAAACGATTCACCATTCGACTCATCCACTTTCGATGCATGGGCCATCCGACAATCTTGCCGCCCTTGGCATACCTCGACCCAATCACAACATCGATACTTGGATGCCTACAGGCCTCATCAAGCAACGCTGGCAGTTGACGTGGATCATGACTGAAATCACCATCGAGATTGATGAAAAAGTCATACCCTTGATTGACCGCTTCCCGCATGGCTAAACGAATCGCACTCCCAAGCCCTCGCTCATTCCGACGAATCATCAAGTTGACTTGGGCGTTCTCACCGTAATGCTTTGCCACCAACTCAGCGGTGCCATCAGGCGACTGATCATCCACAACAAGGATATCCGCTTCGGGCAGATGTTCATGGATTTCACGAATGAGTGCAACGATATTTTCTGACTCATTCAAGGTACAGACAGCAACCAAAGACCGATACCTTTTGGTTTGCTTGCCGGCAGTGAAAGCGTCGTGATCGGACATCAAAAGCTTTAAGGTTCAGAGCAGAAACTAAAATCAAAACGACCAAAAAGAATGCCAAACAACCAACTTAACGGGCGATCATTACTAATCCCAACGGTGCACCGGCCGATCAATGATCTCTTTTAAAAGGAAAGCCTGCCGAATTCCTCCTGGCCGACTTAGCATCTCAACCAACTCCAGCGAACGGATACCGCCGCGTTGTTCAGTTGAGACCCGAGGCTTTTGCGAAGAGCGTGCTTTCTGATTTGCGGAAACATTTGGAGCCTTCGCTTCAACGGTGCGAACTAAGACGGCATCGGGAATCGACGAAGAGACTGCAATCGCATCCACGACCTCGTCCTCTACAACCTCTTCATCTTCTTCCAGCAGAACAAGCCGCTCACGTCGACGATCTGAATACTGCGATTGCACTTCCTGCAATGCTTTCTGAGACTCTCTTCGCGTTTGCTCGCCTCTTTGCTGATTGGCTTTCTCTGCACGACGCTGAGCAGCGCGAGCGAGGAAATCTTCTAAATCACCTGACATGTTTTTTTCTTTTAGTAAATTGCGTGAATGGCTGTCAGCAGGTCTGATCAGAAAACCCCCTCAATCAACGCGACTCCAATGGCTGCAGACCATCCTTGGCGGTACTGGCGAGAGATTTTCTCATCTCAGTATCAGCATTCACATTCTGCAATTTGTAATAGTCCATGATGCTCAACTTTCCAGAACGAAACGCTTCGGCCATCGCTCGTGGCACTGCAGCTTGTGCAGCCACCACCGCCGAGCGACTATCTTCGATCTTGGCTTGATTTTCTTGCTCTTCCGCCACCGCAGCCGCTCGCTTACCTTCTGCCCTCGCTCTCGCAACCTGCGTATCCGCCTCGGCCTGATCGGCTTGCAGTCGTGCACCGATGTTCGCTCCGACATCGATATCGGCAATGTCAATCGAGACAATTTCGAATGCCGTCTGTGAATCCAATCTCTTCGCCAAAACGGCTTTACTGATCACATCCGGATTTTCCAGAACCGCTTTGTGATCCGCAGCGGAACCGATCGCACTGACAATCCCTTCGCCAACTCGGGCGATGATGGTTTCCTCCGTGGCTCCACCAATCAATTGCTGAAGATTCGCACGCACCGTCACCCTCGCCTTGACCTTAAGCTGGATACCGTCTTTCGCAACCGCATCAAGCGATGGCTTGGCTGAACCACGCGGTGGACAGTCAATGACTTTTGGATAGACGCTTGTCTGCACGGATTCCAAAACATCACGACCGGCCAAATCAATTGCCGTCGCTTCGCGAAAAGTCAAAGAGATTGTCTTCGCCTTCTTTGCTGCGATCAAAGCACGGATTACCTGCTGAACATTACCGCCGGCAAGAAAGTGTGCCTCCAATGCCGCGCTGGTCAAATCAGGATCTACCAAACCGGCCTGAGTTGCCATGATCTTACTGTGAACGATGGAACGAACATTCACTTTTCGAAAGGTCATTCCGAGCAAATTGAAAAATGAGATATCTGCCCGAGTCAACTGCGACTGAATCCAAAGCCCAAAATAACGGCTAAAGACCAATAAGCTGACCATGATGAGGCCAAATACGATGGCTGCGATGACCAATCCGAACATCGTACCACTGCCTAGCTCAGAGCCTTTTGCAATCTGTCCCAGCAATCGAATTCCAAGCATCGAATCAATCCAATCTTTAGATAATTTCATTCAGAGAAAGCGATTGTCCCCTGTGAATCGCCAACGCAACCCAGTCATCAACAAACCAAGGTGCCCGCGACGACGGTCCATGATAGCGAAAAGCTGAGTACCACACTAAAGCTTTCACACGGGAATCCTAACACGCTGGGACAACAAAAATCGCTATACCACGCTCGGTGACCAAGATTCCCTCCGACTATTGCGATTGAGTCAACGCCAGAATCGAAAGCGAGCCAACTCATCGAAGCAGACTTCGACACATTGGCTAATGCCCAATAACTCGTAGAACGGGTCTACCTGGCAAAACACGCCTGCGATGCAACAAAGACCAGACGGCCAATCGCGCAACAAAAAAGCTGAGCCCAACTCGGGACCCAGCTTTTGTTAATCACGAATCGTACGACAGCTTACACTTTGTCCGAATCTTTTTCGGCACCTGATGGCGTGTTGTCATCGTATTTGGCTTCGGGGATATTTGCCTCGGGCTTAGCAGCAATCACGCTGTGGTAGACGGCGAATTCGTTGTCATTGGAATCAGCGGGCTGATCAACCGTTTGCTCGGTCACGTTAGCAGCTTCGACAATCATCTCAATGACTTTCCGTTCAATGATCTGATTTCGCAGGGCATCCATCTGACCTTGTTTTTCAAGTCGTGCCCGTACGCGACGTTCGGGTTGATCACTTTGCTGAGCGATCAAAGCGATTTCTGCGTTGTAATCTGCCTCGTCTGCCTCAACGTTTTCTTCCTCGGCAATCTTTTCGAGGATAAAGTGCTCACGGAGTGCAGACTCAGTAGAAGCCTGAGCGTTTTGTTTCGAAGCATTCACGAAACGACGAACAGCGTCTTCATCGAATCCGCTACGACGCAACTCAAGCACTTTACGCTCTAGCTCTCGCATCGTCTGACGCTTCACGAGTGACTCGGGCAATTCAAATTTTGCATCACCGGCAAGTGTTTGAATCACTGTTTTACGAAGCTCTTGCTGGGTTCGATAATCTGCTTGACGAACCAGCGATTCACGAACAAATCCCTTGAGCTCATCTTCTGATTCGAAATCGCCCAACTCTTCGAGGAACGATTCAGTTAGCTCTGGCATTTCTCGCTTCAGGACTTCGACAACACTGAATGTGCCCTCGACTTCCTTGCCGCGAAGTGACTCATCGGAAATACCGTCAGCGATTTTGACGGTCACCGCACGAGACTCACCCTCTTTGACTCCCGCCATCACCGAACCAAAATCCGCCGCAACTGCGTCAGTGAAACTGAGACGATCTTGAAGCGTGATTCGCTCCTCCTCCATCTCGGACACCACTTTGCCGTCGAGTTTAAACGTCGCGCTGACCAACAGGGTATCACCCGATTCAGCAGGGGCATCGGATGCTTCGAGCGTTGCATACTTGGACAGTACTCGATCAATCGCCCGCTGTACCTCGTCATCACCGATGTCCTCGACCGGTTTATTGATGTCGAGCCCTTTCCAAGTCGGTGTCTCGAATTCGGGACGAACCTCGATTTGGAACTGATACTTGAAATCACCAGAATCTGGAATTTCAATCGAGTTGTAGTCGAAATCAGGCTCGCCGATTGCAGAAAACTGCTCCGAGTCAGTGACCTGAGACAGACTATCCATCAGAAGCGAGCCCTTCACTTGCTCAGTGACCCGATCTTTAAACTGCTTTTCAACTAGTTTTCTCGGAGCACGACCGCTGCGGAATCCAGGGACTTGTGCCTCTGGAACCAGTTCGTCGTACGCATCTTTGAGGTACCGCTGAACTTCTGCTTCGGGAATCGTTACCACAACTTCGCGCAAACAAGCTTGCGGACTTTCAACTTTCACTTCCAGTTGAATGGGTGCTTTTTCTTGGGCTTCGGCCACTTCGGTCTCAGTAGAGGTGGACATCCTTAGGCAGACCTCGAATTTCTTTCGGGTACAGGTATTTCGGTGAACTCAGATTTGCTTTCGGACATCATCCGCTTGCCATCCAGCTAAATCGCGATGGAATGACTCTAAGGCGGTGATTTCTCCAGAGACAAACCGCACACCACGAAGTACGTGTCTCGCATGATTTCAAGTCAACAAAGAACACCGCCTCGGTGCTCTCGTACCTGCATATCGCATGGAAATCTGGGTTAAATAAATTCAAGCGGGGTAGTCTATCGTCCAATGCTTCAATCGAGCAAGCGGTAAACCGTAAAACCCACGAAACCGATGATCCGCTGGTTCAGGAATGACGATCAGTAAGTTTGCACAGAATCAGGTCTTGCCGTACCAACGACCCAGCCTATAATCTGTCGCTCAGAGAAGAACTCATGCGGCTGTAGCTCAGTTGGCAGAGCATCACGTTGCCAACGTGATTGTCGTGGGTTCGAATCCCATCAGCCGCTCTTCTCTCTCTATTTCGCCCATTTTGGGATGACACGGGTGACACAGATTGCCCCGTTTAAAAGTCGAGGCGATCAGCCGATCGACCTGCCACCCCCCTGACTAGCTACCCTGAGTCGCTACCCTAATTCAGTACGGACTGTTTTTTAACTCGATTTACCAATGCAGCGTCCTGAATTGCCAAGGTCATGATCCAGCGGGCCGCAGGTGGAGGAATCGTTGATCGCGAGACGCGATGGTGACCAAACTGACTCGGTAGATGAACTCCGGTCATCCTTCACGAACGGCAACACAATTATTGTTCTTGTCTCAAACCCCGCTCTAACGCTACACCCAAGCAAACTTGTTGGAGTATAAACGAGTACCGGCTGGGCGAGTGAAACATGGCGCCCTCAACTTCCATCGAACGAAATCACGAGCAGAGACAACGTGCCTCACGCAGAGCTTGGTCCAATCGCAATTCATCTTCCCGAGAAGGTGGAGACGAACGAGATGCTCGCTGAGCAGTATCCCAAGTGGGACCTTGAGCTGATCGCTGAGAAGACGGGGATTCACCGGCGACACATCGCAAAGCCAGACGAAACCGCTTCGGATCTCGCCGTCGCTGCGGCAGAGCAATTATTCGCAGCCCATCAGGTTGAGCGTGCTGAGATTGATTTCGTCCTCTTGTGCACACAAACCCCTGACTATCCACTCCCGACCACCAGTTGCTTGATTCAGGATCGACTTGGGCTCAGCACCCGCTGCGGAGCTTTGGATTTTAATCTCGGATGCAGCGGCTACGTTTACGGACTCGCGATTGCAGATGGGCTGATTCAGAGTGGGGCAGCCAAAAAGATTTTGCTCCTAACAGCCGAAACCTACAGCAAGTACATCGACTCTGAAGATCGCAGCCTCAGAACCATCTTTGGCGATGGAGCCACGGCAACCCTGGTCACTGCACAGTCCGAACCTTCTTTGTGGGGTTTTCAATTCGGGAGCGATGGCAGTGGCGGCGACATGCTTTTGGTGTCAGACGGCGGCGGACGACCACTAGAAGACTCAATCAAGCCGAGGCATCGCAAAAGATGGAAAAGCCGCCTCTACATGGACGGACCAAGCTTGATCAATTTCACGGTTGAAGCGATCCCGCATTTAGTGGACGAGATTCTCAGCAAGAACCAACTAAGTGACGCGGATATCTCCCACTACCTTTTTCATCAGGCGACATGGAAGATGCTGGATCAACTGCGGCATCGTATGCAGGTAGAAGAAACTCGCCTACCGATTGAACTTGCTGATATAGGGAATACGGTTTCCTGCACCATCCCGATTCTGATCCAGAGAATGAGAGATCAAAAACGCCTTACCCCGAACGCAGTCAATATGCTGGTCGGCTTTGGAGTTGGCCTCTCTTGGGCCGGATGCCTCTGGAAGGATCAATATCTTTCTCGATCCATCGACTGATGATGGCTCCGTCGAAAGGATTCAGCCTCACGAGCAAGTCCGCAGCCGATCCGGTCTCATTCGACGCTTCCGCGATTGACTAGAAAGAGTGGAATCTGAGTCATGATCACGATCATGTCGGCCTCTGCTTTTCATCCTCAAGCTAGCGTGACAACAAAGCGAAGGACATGCTGGAAAGAAATACATCCACCAGAGATATGAGCATGACGACGACCTGAAATCGGGGTGTGGGGTGACTCAGTCGCTACCGTGGGGCAAGAACTATGGTTATTCTGAGGACAGTGGTTCTTGTGGGATCAGGGATTCATCTGGGACCGATGATTCATTTGAGGTCAGCGGTCGTTTTCATCGATGCATGATCAAACGCGAGTTTCTTGGTGCAACCAATGTCGAACAATTTAACCGGACGCTTACTAATCGCCTCGCCCTATCTCAGCGACGGCCATTTTATGCGATCCGTCGTTTTCATCATCCGTCATGAAATTGATGGTGCATTTGGACTGACAATCAATCGTCCTACCGATAAACGTTTCCGTGATTTACTCACCGCCACCATCGACCCTGGAAAGATTCGAGAAGACGATCTTCTCTTTCTCGGTGGTCCTGTGCCAGGCCCCGTAATGGCTCTCCACGATCTAGCTGGGATCGGTGATCCCTGTAACAGTCTTCCCGAAACTACAAATACCGACCTGAAACCGGGCGAAACCATGACACATGGCGTCAAGCACACCGTGCATGATTTCCCCGCCGACCCTTGGGGATCTCTTTCCATTGACCTTGGCAATCCACCCGCTTGGATCACGAGCGACGAAGATCACCTGAGAATTCTACTCAGCAGAACTGACGCGAAAGTACGATACTACAAAGATTACAGCGGATGGGGTCCCGGCCAACTCGAACAAGAACTTGAGGTCGGCGGTTGGCTGGTAGGTGATGCCTCCGAAGCGGTACTGTTTGGCGAACCCGATGAAGTCTGGGAGATCGCCGTCAAGCAATGTGGTCACAAGATCCTCAGTGATCTTGCCCCGGGCCTGCGAATGGTTGATCCCAATCTAAACTAAGGGTGTGAACCTAATGGTCCTAGAATGTCAACTTCCCAACCCCACGTATCGACCATAGCGAGAAAGCCATGCGACGTTACGTCATTGGTGACATACATGGCTGTGCCAAAGCTCTGCGTACGGTCATCGAAACGATCGATCCTTCCACAGAAGATGAACTGATCTTTCTCGGAGACTACATTGACCGTGGACCCAACAGTCGCGATGTGATTCAGCAGATATTAGATCTCAGAGGTCGATGCCGAGTGGTCCCTTTGAGGGGCAATCACGAATTGATGATCTTGGGTGTGCTAGTCGGCGGGCTGGATGACAAAATTTGGCTGGAAAACGGCGGCATCTCCACGGTCAGTAGCTACGGCGGTTCGTTGCAGAAAATCCCCAACCATCACCTAGATTTCTTTCAATCTCTTCAGTCGTACTACGAGACGAGCGATTCGATTTTTGTTCATGCCGGCTACGATCCCGACAAGGAAATTCACGAACAGGATCAAGCCATCACGTACTGGAACCATCTTCCTGAAATTCTGCCGCCACCACACAAAAGTGGAAAACGGATCTTTGTGGGACACACACCACAGTCCAGCGGCAACATCCTTGATGGGGGCCATCTTGTCTGCGTCGATACTTATTGCTTTGGCGGTGGCTACCTGACCGCATACGAAACGATCTCCTGCGAAATCATCCAATCTGACCGACACGGACACCTTCGACGTGCGCCCCTTCAACGCATCGCATCAAATCTACAGCAACTTTTAAAACGCTGGAAAAGAAAGTAGCGGTGACCCGCTCATCATGGGTCTCGCAAAATCGCTTTCAATGGCAGACCCCAAAAAAAGCAAGTTGAGTAGGGATCCTTAGCTTTGCTGATTACGGATTTGCTGATGAATGGTTTGCTGATTAATGGGCTTAGCAAACCGAGCGTCTCAATCGACGTCTTTTGGTTTGCAGCATGTAAATCATTTGAGCTTCGCGATTACCTGTGCCAACTTCCTTTGCTTTATCGATTTCCTTCCCCCGGCGATTGCACCGACAAGATTTTGGTAACCGACCCAAGCCTTCCGTCAAAGGTATGCCCATCCACTTTGAGGCGAAAGCTCGTGAGCGAGTCAGGTAGATCAAACTCCAATGTGATCATTCCGTCACGATCGACTTCCGCCAATGGCTGCCAGTAAAGCGTCTCTTGATAGTCACCCTTATCTTTCATCGACTCTGGAAGATTTGACTGAGAATCACGCTGATGTGCATATTGCCGCCGTGGGAACTGTAGATCCTGTATTAAGTTTTCCACTGCCGCCTTAGCCGTCATCCCACGTATCGACAACAACTCAATCAATTGTTCATCGGTAATTTCATTACTGTGTGACGGATGCAGCAAATCCTCATTGGATGCGTCATCGCGAATTTTAGTCATCTGACTGAGCAACCAAGCGACTTTGCGCTCCGCCAACCAGTCTGTCCACTGTTCATCTTGGTTGAACGCTGATTCAGCAACGACAGCAGAGTCCATCGCGATCATCGGAGCCATCTGTCCCTGCATCGATCGGGAACGCTGATTTTGGCTCGACGGCAACACATCCGCGGGCATTGGCAAATCGATCCCTGAAGCCTCTGAAGCAGGGGATTGTAACTCCTGATCGGTAATCGAATCACTCGTGTCGGCATCAACCATTCCTTCCATCGAAGCTCCACAGCCAAGCAGCCCGAGACAGAAAAGCATCATCAACGCGGTGGCACTCAGCAAGGATTTGCGTCGATTCCGATACAAGAGAAACGCAGAAACCCACACCATCACAAAACCGACAAGAACCCAGCGGAGATTCATCAACGCTTTCGAGGTTGCGTTTGCATAGACTTGTCGATAGGTGAGCCACTGCGAAACCAAGACTTTCTGATTATCAACACCCTGACGAAAGCTATCTTCTGTTCCGTTCATCTCCAATAACTTTGTCAGTAGCGTCGGAAATTCTTGACTCTGCAAAGACTCTTTCCAATTTGCAAATCGACGCCAGCCCTGCGTTCCCAACAAGAGATCAAGCTTACGTTCCGCAGTCTCATCTTTTTCGAGATAGAAATCCGCATTTTCAAGATCTTGCGGTTGCTGAATCTCACTCAGTAATAAGAAGTTGGTTCGGATCGATGACGTTTGAGAATCAGCAAGACTTAACGCCGCTTGGTCCACAACGGATAGACCAAGTGTTGCCTGACTCGGTTGCCCGGACTCATCGGTCACACGAAGACGAAACCTTACATGCTGTCCCGCTTGAAAAGCGTCAAACACGCTGTTTTCATCCACCAACTCAATCGCAAGGGACTCTGCCAGACGCCGATAAATCAGCCGTTCCGCGATAGGCACCAATTTTTGCTTGACTCTCTCGAGTAACGTCACTCGCAAGACTCCTCCCAATCCTTCATCAAGCGAAATCTTCAGTGGATTCTCGCCAGCGATCACCTCAACTTCTTGCTCCAAAACCAAACTGCCTCGACAAGCGATTTGCACGGTAAGCATCTGCTGGGTCAATGAACGAATCCTCAAATCCAAAGGATCGCTGACATCGAGCACCCCTCGTTGCACCTCGAGAACGGGCAGGCCTGCGGATGCCACGGGCAGGAAAAAGGTTTCAACGCGTTGAGTCGTCGGATCTTGGATTTCAACCCGATGACTCTGACCCGACTGAGGAACAAATTCAAAAATCCCTCTCCCGTCATCCAGCGATTGGACCCTCACGATCTGTTGATCATCCGGCCCAACTAACCAACCCTCGCAGCGTGCAGGCTTACCTTCTCCGTCCTCTACCGAAAAATACACTCGATTGATAAGTCCGATGGATAGATCGCCACCTTCGGGATAAAAGCTGACGCCTAAGCCAGGTCTTTGCAGCGGAACATCGAACAGCCGAAACTCGGATTGC
>Ga0181559_10003705_pt1 | contig 14980 bp, 8 predicted proteins | sample 011ome_21_FD_133752 | JGI IMG/M metagenome (GOLD analysis project Ga0181559, IMG submission 133752) | Coastal salt marsh microbial communities from the Groves Creek Marsh, Skidaway Island, Georgia - 011508AT metaG (megahit assembly) | ecosystem: Environmental > Aquatic > Marine > Intertidal zone...
AAATTTGTCGAATTTTGTACTGCAGTAAGTGGAGTTCCTAAACCGTTGTTGGCAGAGTAATTTGCAATTAGCTGGGAAGTAGAAGGGTCAACAGGTTCTGAAAAAACAAGTTCTAGTTGGGAATTGGAAATTACTCTTACACTATCTAGCGTGGGTTTTGTTGTGTCTACTGCAGCATTTCCTGTTACTACAAAGTCATCGAAATAAAAACGGGTAGATCGGGTTGAGGTAAAATTGCAACCTACTCCAAAAAATAAACTTTGAGGATGAGTAATATCGATTGCTGTGCCTTCTGACAGTAAGACGGAGGACGTGTCGGTAAGTACTTCCCATAAACCCGCAGTCGTTCGGGTAACTCTCACTCTCACATCCACAGTGGCTCCACCAATTGCTCCATCTCTTCCGTCAATAAGTTGAGAGGACGTAGTTCCAGTTTGGCGGTAAAGCGAAACATCATCGTTGGTGCCACCGAGTAAGACATAATATCCATTTAGGGCTCCAGAAAGATCCAAGGTATTGGAGGTTAAATATACTTTTGCAAAATTAGAAGAAGAAGTCCCAAAGGTCATTCGTACTTGAAACTCCCACGTGGCGTTATTGATAGATTGTGAATTGGTGCTGAGGTATTTGTAGCCAGAGACAGCGGGAGCATTTAGTTGTAATTCTCCCGAATTTACAGTAAAATCAAAGGTGTTTCCTACCCACGCTGGGGAAGAGGTGAAGTTTCCGTCCGAAAAATTATCTGAGAATTGGGAATAAACAGAGGACAGATGTTGCAAAAAGAGAAGAAAAAAGAGGAAAAACCGCATACATAAAGTTGTTAGAGAATTAAATATAAGGTTTTTCAGAGAATTCCTTTTGATATGCTTGTCCTTCCTTTGTAGAAACGAATTTATTTGTCCCCAGTATCAGAGCGTTTACGTAGATTCCTCACTTGATTAGAAAGTCCCGTTAAGTGGTGTAATATTCTTTTTTCAATTCGCTAAATAGTAGTATTTTTGGCACACAAACAATTATTAAATCCTGAATAAATGAATATTGCAGTAGTAGGAGCCACCGGAATGGTAGGAACTCAAATTTTGAAAGTATTGGCCGAAAATTCATTTCCGATTACAGAATTATTGCTGGTTGCCTCAGAAAAATCAGTAGGCAAAGAACTTGAGTTTGGAGGAACCAAACATGCTATCATTTCGATGGAGGAAGCCATATCGAGAAAACCACAGATTGCTATTTTTTCTGCAGGTGGAGAACGTTCTTTGGAGTTTGCTCCTCGTTTTGCTGAGGTGGGTACCACCGTGATTGATAACTCTTCCGCTTTCCGAATGGATGCGGATAAGAAGTTAATTGTTCCAGAAATCAATGCATCAGAATTAACCAGAGAAGATAAAATTATCGCTAACCCAAATTGTAGTACCATTCAAATGGTGTTGGCTTTATCCGAAATTCAAAAGCAATATGGCATAGCGCGATTGGTCATTTCTACCTACCAATCTATTACTGGAACTGGTGTAAAAGCAGTAAAACAAATGGAAAATGAGCGCATGGACTTGAAAGGGGAAATGGCTTATCCGTATCCGATTGATAAAAACTGTTTGCCTCATGGGGGAGATTTTCAAGAAGATGGATATACTTCTGAGGAAATTAAATTAGTAAATGAAACACACAAAATTTTTGATGATTCCTCTATTCGAATAACGGCTACTGTGGTTCGAGTGCCAGTAGTTGGAGGTCATTCTGAGTCGGTGAATGTAGAGACAAAAAAGCCTTTTGAGGTGTCGGAGATTCGCAAACTAATTGCCGATACTCCTGGAGTGGTATTGCAAGATAACCCTGAAATGAATGTATACCCGATGCCCAAATATTCAGAAGGGAAAAACGAAGTATTTGTAGGTAGAATCCGAAGAGATTTTTCGGTAGAAAATGGATTGAATATGTGGGTGGTAGCCGATAATCTAAGAAAAGGAGCAGCTACCAATGCAGTGCAAATTGCGGAATATTTGGTTGAGAAGGGGCTGGTTTAATTTGGTGAAAGACTAGCGATAAAAGTTAAGCGAGTTATTTATCGTTTTTTTAGTCTGTTTTTTTTGTATTACAATATTTCAACAGGCTGACAAGTAAGTGATTGATGGATAGACTTTAAAGTTGAAAATCGAATTGCTTTTGCTTTCCAAATTTAAAACTGAAATATTAGCTGTGGTGATTCCAATTATTTCAGAAAGTTCTTTAATTTTCTTATGTGCTACAACAACCATGTAAAGCAAGCTCGTGGCGTTTATATTTATTTTACGCTTCTCAAATATAACGAACTTTTTTTTGGCCGAGTTTAGATATTTTGAATTCAATCCATAGAATTTTCTTTCGCAAACTTCTTTTTCCTCTTTCGTTTTAGCACTTCATTGAATACAATCAATACTCCAATCATGCTACCACACAAATAAAAAGTAGGCGTCATCTGTTCGTTTTCACCAAAAATAAAGTAACTAAAAAGGATGGCATACACAATTTCTAGGTTCACAGCTAGGTTCACAGAAAATGGGCTGAGATTTTTCATTACCTCTACACTCGCAATAAATGGAAACGCTGTACACGCAATTCCCAATAAGAGCAAATAGGACAAATCTAGTCCGGAGGGGGAAAGAAGATTTTCGGGTACTTCAAAAAAGAGAAATAACCCAAAAGATACTAAGATCAATGCGAATATTAACTCAACGAATGAAATGGTAAATGCGTTGGATTGTTGAATGAGTTTTCCGTTGAAAGTAGAAAACAAAGCAGCCGTGAGAGCGGCTAAAGAACCTAGTACGATTCCACCCAATGGGTTGTGCGAGTTTTCATATTCATTGAGCCCAATAATACTGATAATAAGTATGATAAGAATCCCGATAATGACCTCATTTGGATTTATTTTTCGTTTGTAGACGATGGGTTCTATCAGTGAGGTGAAAAATGTTCCGGTAGAAAACGAAATCATAGTAATAGAAATGTTTGACACTTTTATTCCTCCAAAAAAACACAGCCAATGGATTCCTACGATGGCACCAACACCCGCAATACGCCAAAATAATTTGGGTGATAGAAGTATTTTTTTGCGAGCAAAAAGCATAAATACAAAAAGACTTATCACCACAATGAGCAGTCGCCACCAAACCAAAGAAACAGAATCAAAGGAAATAAGTTTCCCAAATATGGCAGTGAAGCCCCAGCAAAACACACAGAGATGCAGAAGGGCAAAGGCTTGGTTTCTTGTCATGTCGCAAAGATAGTACAATTGTTGTGTAGGTAGTTCTCCCAAAGACAAAATCCGCTTTGTTTTTCTCATCACTCTCTTTTTTAGTCTATTTGTGGAATCCAATAGATGTGATTTTTGTTACACTCTTTTTGCCAAAAGATATTTCAAAGCTTTCAATCAGCAGGGGTTTGGTCATTTTGCCTATTCAAAATCTCGAGTATAATTCCTTTTCGCGTTGTTTCTTCGAGTGAAATATGTGGGTCGGCAAGTTCCTAAGCGTCTTCCGCTTAAATAAAACAGTCAATCAAATCCAATCTTCTAAAAAATCAGATATATTTGAAGTATGAACTTCATTTATCCACAATTCTTATGGGCATTATTGGCAATTGCAGTGCCAATTATTATTCATTTATTCAATTTTAGAAAGTTCAAAAAGGTTTATTTTTCTGACGTTCGGTTGCTAAGGCAGGTCGAATTAGAAACCTCCAAAAAGTCAAATATCAAGCATTTGCTCATTTTATTAATGAGAATTTTGGCAATAACTGCGTTGGTGTTGGCTTTTGCTCAGCCGTTGTGGAAAAAAGAAGGGCAAGCAAATTCGGTGGGAGAAAAACTGGTCACGGTGTACGTAGATAATTCTCTTAGCATGAACAATAGCTGGACTGAGTTTACTCTCTTGGACCACGCAAAAAAACAAGCCCGAACTCTCGCCCAAAGTTTTGCTCAAAGCGATAAATTCCAGCTCATTACAAACGAGTTTGATCCGGTACATCAACGATTTTTAACGAAAGAGCAGTTTCTCACTGAGGTAGATGAAATTGAGATTAGTTCCAACACCCGAAGACTCGATCAAATAGAGCAGAAACAGTTGGATTTTCTTAAGAAAGAGTATGCTCAAAACAAATATGCTTTTTACCTGTCAGATTTTCAAAGATCTACTGCCAATCTGGGGCAGTTGGAAATGGATTCTACCATTCAGTTGACGTTTGTTCCTATTCTTCCAGAGAGTATCGGGAATGTATTTATCGACTCGGTTTGGTTTGATTCACCCGTAAGAATGGTGAATAAAAAAGAGCAGCTATTTGTCAAGCTGGTGAATTCTACTTCCGATGATTTACAAGTAAAATTGGAGCTTTCACTCAATGGACAAGTTAAAGGTCTTGTTAATGCTGACGTGTTAATGAATTCAGAGAAAGTAGTAACGCTCGATTATGTGATTCAGAACCCAGGAAAGGTAGAAGGAAAATTGAGTGTTTCTGAATACCCGAACCCCACGGCAATTTTCGATGATACTTACTATTTTTCTTATTTGCTTAAGGAGGAATCCAAGGTGTTAGTGATCAATGAATTACCAGAATATCTCGCTGCTAAGAACGGAAGTATCAATCAACTTTTTTCAAATGATCCATTTTTTAAAGTGACCAATGTCGTGTCTTCTTCCATCAATTATGGATTATTCGCAGAAAGTGATTTGATTATTTTGAATGAAGTAAAGCAATACACGTCTGGGTTAATCTCTCAGTTGCTGACTTATTGTGAAGCGGGAGGTTCGATTCTGTACATTCCCAGTTCCCAACCAGACCTCACGAGCAACAATGAGTTGTTGTTGGCGGGTGCCTCTGGTCGAATTACAAAAAAAGATACAGCAAACACCAAAATATCATACCTGGAGTTAGAGAATCCATTTTTTAAGGATGTATTTCAAAAAACACCAAAGAACATGGATTTACCAGTAGTTTTGCAATCTTATGTGATTCGTTTTTCTGGCAAATCCTCGAGACAGAACTTGATGAAAACTCAAAATGGACATCCTTTTTTGGTCGAAAGTACTATAGGAAAAGGAAAGTTTTTTTCTCTTTCGGTCTCTTTATCTTCCAGTTTTTCAACCTTTACCAGTCATTCTTTGTTTGTGACAACTTTGCTCAGAATAGCGGAATCTAGTGGTGTCAATCAGGAGATAGCCCTTACCACCGAAACGGGGAAACTAAGAATAAGAGAAGAGGGAATATCTGGCGAAAACATAAGAATAGTAGGAAGAAGGCAACAACTAGAATTCATTCCTGAGACGGAATTGGTTGGAGGGGAATTAGAGGTTTTTTTAAACGGGGAACTTTCCGAATCTGGTAATTATGAGGTGGTAAGTCAAGAGAAGGTAGTGGCTGCTTTTGGAGTCAACTATCACCGAGACGAGAGTGATTTTGAGGGATACACACTAGAAGACTTACAACCATTCGCAGCTCAGCCATGGGTCAAACTTCTCGATGTTTCTGCCCTGCGAAATTCAGGGGAATCCTCTCAATTCAAAGATTCATCGCGTAAGCTATGGAAATGGTTCGTGTTGTTGGCTTTGGTGTTTTTGGTTTGTGAAATACTTCTCATCAAAATATTGAACTAATTATGTGGATCGTCTTTTCATAATATTAATCTACGTGAATGTTTGTGACACGAGTTTCACGTAATTTTGATTAGTCAAAAATTAACAAGATGAAAAAGAAAGTAAAAACAATTATTCCGGCACAAAAAATATCAATGGGAGGTCATTTATTAGATCAGCCACTTCCTGTAGATGGATTAGATTACATCGATCCATTTTTATTGATTCATCACTGGAAAAATGAATTACCAGGAAATCAACGGGTACAAGAAGCAGGAGTTGGGCCTCACCCTCATCGTGGTTTCTCGCCAGTAACATTTGTTTTTACAGGAGAGGTGAATCATCAAGACTCTTTGGGAAACAATGCCTTGGTGAAGGCTGGAGGAACGCAGTGGATGTTTGCAGGGAAGGGAATTACTCATAGCGAGAGATTTCCAAAACATTTAGTAGAAAAAGGCGGAGAATTGGAGTTTATTCAGTTTTGGGTAAATGCTCCAAGCAAAGACAAAATGAAACCGGCTTTTTATCGCCCTATTTCCAAAGAAGAAACACCAGTTATTGAAAGCGATAAATCCAAAATTTGGATTGTTGCAGGCGAAGTAAATGGAGTAAAAGGAGCTGCACCCACATACAGTCCTCAAACTTTGCTGAGAGGAGAAGTGGAAGCAGGAGGAAAGATTGAAATCTCTATTCCAGCGACTTACAATTCAATTTTGTATTTGTTAGATGGCGAAGGATTTGCCAATGGCGAAGAAGTGATAGGAAAAGACATGGTGGTTTTTGAACGAGAAAATGGAACAATAGAGTTTGCTGCAGACAAACACACACGATTTATGTTGCTTTCGGGCGAACCAATCGGTGAGAAAGTAGCGCAATATGGTCCCTTTGTAATGAACTCCCAAACGGAGGTGATGCAAGCATTGAGAGATGCTCAGTCTGGTAAAATGGGGGTATTGATTGAGGAGTTTGAGTAAATTAACTAACACTTTCTGTCATTCCCGCGCAGGCGGGAATTTAAATACGAGTATCAGCCTAATGAATAAGATTTCTGTTTCCGCGAGATTCACTATAAATAACAATAAGATAACCAATTAGCCTATCCTTTTTTTATGTATTTCCAAAATCCCCAAAACTTCCTTTTTCCCAAATAATCCAACTCCTTTTCATTTTGATAAGCCTCCCTTACAAAAGAAATATTTCGATAGGCTTTGTCCCAAGATTTACAATGGAAATAGCGAATTAAGAATTCAATACCATACCAGAGATAGAATGGGAGAATCAATAATTCAATCTGTTGTCTCAGGTGAATTTTCTCATGATTCAATAAAACTTTGTTTTCACGATATTCCTTTTTCAAAACAATAAAGGGCCAAAGAATAATTCCTCGGTATTTCCAGAAAATTTTGTATCACGTGAAGAGTAACATACTTCAAATATAATTACTTATCGCGAGAACCTCTCTTCCCGCTTTTCGTTAGAGAATAGAAGGGAGGCAGAGTTACAACTGAGAATTATCCTATTCGTTGATAACTGATGAAACCAGCAAACTCTTAATTCCTCCCAAGAGAGGAATTACTAAGTTAGAAATTAGTATTTTTAACGATTCAAAAACCGACTCAAAAACTTTTTATGGCACAGACAGAGAATCCATTATTACAAGCCTTTGATTTAGCTCCTTTTTCACAAGTAAGAAACGAACACTTTTTACCTGCATTTACTGAGTTGATATCCGAAGCAAGAGCCGAAATTGAAGCTATTGCAAACAATACAGAAACACCAACATTTGAAAACACCATTGAAGCTATGGAGTTTTCTGGAAATCAACTGGACCGAGTTTCGAGCTTGTTTTTTAATTTAAACTCAGCTGAAACCAATGATGAAATTCAACAAATAGCTCAAGAAGTTTCTCCGTTACTTACTGAGTTTGGAAATGATGTAACACTAAATCCAGCATTATTCAAAAGAGTAAAAGCTGTTTACGAATCAAAAGATTCTTTGGATTTATCACCAGAACAACTTACTTTATTGGATAATTCGTACAAAGGATTTTCGAGAAACGGTGCCAACTTAACTGATGAAGACAAAACCACCTTGAGAGAGATTGATAATAAACTTTCTAAGTTAAAATTGACTTATGGAGAAAATATATTAGCCGAAACGAATGGATATGAATTGCACATTGAGGATGAAAAAGATTTGGCAGGATTGCCAGATGGAGTAAAAGAAGCAGCTGCTCAAACTGCCAAAGCTCAAGGTGTTGAAGGTTGGGTGTTTACGCTTCATTTCCCAAGTTATGGCCCATTTATGAAATATGCTGAAAATCGGGAGCTAAGAAAAAAAATGGCGATTGCCTACGGAGCTAGAGCTTTTGGTAAGAATGAATTCAACAACGAAAAAATTACCCTCGAAATAGCTAAACTAAGATACCAAAGAGCAAATTTATTAGGGTACGAAACTCATGCACATTTTGTGCTGGAAGAGAGAATGGCAATGAGTCCGGAGAAAGTCAATGGATTTCTCAATGATATGCTCACCAAATCGAAACCATTTGCTCAAAAAGAATTTGATCAATTAGCTCAATTTGCCAAGGAATTGGATGGAATAACCGATTTTATGAAATGGGATTCGGCCTACTACTCCGAAAAATTGAAAAAGAAATTATTCAATTTGGATGATGAGCAACTAAAACCTTATTTCAAATTAGAAAACGTAATTGAAGGAGCTTTTGCTGTTGCTAATAAATTGTTTGGATTGACTTTCAAAAAAGTTGACAACATTGAGAAATACCACCCAGAAGTGGAAACTTACGAAGTGTATGATGCAAATAATGAATTAGTTTCCATTTTTTATGGAGATTATTTTCCACGACCAGGAAAGAGAAACGGTGCTTGGATGACGAGTTACAAATCTCAACAAATAAAGAACGGTAAAAATGAAAGACCGCACATTTCAAACGTCTGTAATTTCACCAAACCCACTGCTACCAAACCCTCTCTATTAACTTTTGACGAAGTAACTACTTTGTTCCACGAGTTTGGGCACGGATTGCATGGGATATTAGCAAATACTACGTATCCCAGTTTGTCTGGAACCAGTGTGTATTGGGATTTTGTGGAGTTGCCAAGTCAAATTTTAGAGAATTGGTGTTACGAAAAAGAGTGTTTAGATTTATTTGCAAAACATTACGAAACAGGAGAAACCATCCCTATGGAATTTGTCGAAAAAATCAAAGAGTCTGCGAATTTTATGGAAGGACTTGCCACTGTGCGTCAGTTGAGTTTTGGATTGCTAGACATGAGTTGGCATGGACAAAATCCTGAAAGAATTACGGAAGTAAAAGCACACGAAAGAAAGACTTTTGATAAAACGAGTTTCACGCCTGATGTAGCTGAAAACTGTATGTCGGTTGCATTTTCTCATATTTTTAACGGAGGTTATTCATCAGGCTATTACAGTTACAAATGGGCTGAGGTATTGGATGCAGATGCATTTGCATTTTTCAAGGAAAAAGGAATTTTTGACAGTGAAACAGGAAAAAGTTTTGCCGAGAATATTTTGAGCAAAGGAGGAACAGAACACCCAATGACTTTGTACAAACGATTTAGAGGAAAGGAACCAAATCCAGATGCTTTGCTTGAGAGAGCTGGGTTGGTTTAATTAGAGGAATAGCTAATAGAACAAAGAAACTAGACTTAATTTCTGATGAAAAGACTCCGACTCCGTCTAAGCGTTACAGAGAAAGAAAAAGTCAGTCTGAGCGAATTAAGAAAAAAACACGATAATAAGTAAAACAACAACCAACAACCAGCAAGTATTATGAAAAACCTACTAACCTTAATTATTATCGCCATCCTCCTCACCAACTGTAAATCACAAAAAGAGGCACAAATTCAAGAACCTGCCGAATTAATGGCCTTGCCAGAAATAACGGTTCAAACGAATCAGGAGGAAGAGGCGATTCTGTCGCGCTACCAAGCAAGTAATACTAGGGTAAACGACCTGATTCATACAAAACTAGAGGTGAAGTTTGATTGGGAGAAACAGCATTTGTTGGGGACGGCTGAACTTACTTTCAAACCTTATTTTTACAATACGTCCACTTTGGTATTGGATGCAAAAGGAATGGATATTCATTCAGTTGAGAGTCATGTTTCTGGAACTTATGGTAATGTTATTAGTGCTTCGTCTAGTCCTTTGAAATATATCTACGATGGAATGAAAATCACCATCGAATTAGGGAAAACGTACACCCGAAAAGAGTCGTACACCGTTAGGATAACATACACTGCCAAACCCAACGAATTGGAGGCGAACGGAAGTGCAGCAATTACTAATGAAAAAGGGTTGTATTTCATCAATCCACTTGGGACTGACCCCAACAAAATGCCTCAAATTTGGACACAAGGAGAGACAGAATCGAGCTCTTGTTGGTTTCCAACGATTGATTCTCCTAATGAAAAAACAACCCAAGAATTGTCGATAACAGTTCAGAACAAGTACAAAACTTTATCCAACGGAACTTTGGTCTCCTCTACGAAAAATGCCGATGGTACTCGCACAGATTACTGGAAGCAAGACCAACGTCATGCTCCTTATTTATTCATGATGGCGGTAGGGGAGTTTGAAATAACCCCAGATTCTTGGACTCGACCCGATGGAAGCAAAATGGAAGTGAACTATTATACCGAGCCAGAATACACTCCGTACGCAAAAGATATATTTGGTAAAACACCTAAAATGATCCAATTCTTTTCAGACAAATTGGGAGTTACCTATCCCTGGGACAAATACAATCAAATTGTGGTAAGAGACTACGTGTCTGGAGCAATGGAAAATACTACCGCTGTCATTCACGGTGATTTCTTGTACCAAACCAAAAGAGAGTTGTTGGATTCTGACAACGAGTCCATCATTGCTCACGAGTTATTTCATCACTGGTTTGGTGATTTGGTTACGGCCGAATCATGGTCAAACCTTACTATCAATGAGTCATTTGCAAACTATAGTCAATATTTGTGGGATGAATACGAACATGGCAGAGAAAAAGCGGACATGAATGCTTACGGAGAAGCAAGAGGCTATTTTCTCTCAAGCACTCAAGGCGGTTATCATGATTTGGTGAATTTTGAATACGAAGATGAAATGGAAATGTTTGATGGCCATTCCTACAACAAGGGAGGAAGAATCCTTCATATGTTGAGGTATTATGTGGGAGATGATGCTTTTTTTACTTCTTTAACTCATTTTTTAAACAAAATGAAATATAAAGCAGCAGAAGCTCACGACCTCAGACTTTCATTCGAGGAAGTAACGGGTAAAGACTTGAATTGGTTTTTTAATCAATGGTATTTTGATAAGGGGCACCCCACACTTCATTATTCGCACACTTACGAGGAAGAAACAAAAAAACTGATATTGACGGTGGAGCAAACACAAAATTTTTCTCAATTCCCGGTATTTCAATTACCTATTGAAGTTGATGTGTACACCGCTAAAGGCAAGGAGAGAAAGTCAATTTTCGTCAATCAAAAAAAACAATCATTCGAGTTTGAAACGGAAGTACCCTTATTAGTAAATTTTGACGCAGAGAAAGTTATTTTATGCAAAAAAACAGAGGATAAGTCTATGTCGCAATGGATCTATCAACTCACTAACGCTCCTCTTTATTTAGATAAAAAAGAAGCATTAGAAAGAGTAAAAAACGACAAAAGCAAGGAAGGAGTAGAGGCTATTTTCAACTTATTGTCTCATGAGTTTTATGAGTTTAAGAATATGGGAATGGCACACTTAAATGAGGTGCATTCCATGCATCAATCTTCCCTGAAAACTAAGTTGGTTCGACTGACCAATGATTCTAATTCATCGGTAAGAAGAAATGCTTACCTAGCGCTTAGTGAATACGAAGGAGGCAGCGAATCGCACGAAGTGTTATTGGAGCGAGGTATGAACGACAGCTCGTATCAAGTTATTGGAGCGTGCCTAGATGGTTTGGCCTCTCAAAATCCCACCAAGGCTCTGAAATTAGCAAAGAAACTGGAAAGTGAGAAGAGCCAAGCAGTAAAAGAAATAATTGCAGGGTTATATGCTGAGCATGGAGACAAAACCAATCATGATTTTTTTCTACAAGCTGTTGAATCTTCAAGTGGATTTGCCAAATACGGGATGCTGAGCCAATACGCCAACTTTCTTTCAAATTTAGATGAAACGGAAATCGAAAAATCTATTTCTCTGTATCAGACTGTAGCAGCTAGTTCTTCTGCATGGTGGATGAAAATGCTTGGTTATCAAGGGCTGATGACAGGTAAAAACCGAATTTCGAATAGAATAGAAGAGCTAAAAACGGAACTGACACTGACCGAGGAGACCACGAAAAAGTCTAAAATTGAAAGACAAGTAAGTGAGTTCAGCAGACAGCTAATTGCTATCGACACCGAATTGAAAAACTTAAAAACCAACGAGAAAGACCAAAAAGTCTTAGATTATTTGAACAACATGCGATAGTCATTTTTTTATTTAATTGAAAATCAGTATCTTTAATAAAAAAATATACATCGACTTATGAAATTTCTTTCTACACTTTTTTTAATCGCGTTTGTTCCTTTTTTTGGAATTACTCAATGTCAAGATTCCATCTATCTGAGTGGACATACGCTCCATGCCGGAATTTCTGGGATGAATTACCAGTGGTACTCCAATTGCACTGCCACTGGACCAGGAGGTTTTGTGCCTATTCCGGGTGCCACGAGTCAAACCTTTACACCAACCCACTTCACGACAGATTATTCTGTTGTAATTTCGGGAACGCCCTCTTGCAGAGACACTTCTGCTTGCGTTTTGATTGATTCAAATTGTAGAGCTTATTTTTACCCAACGCAAACTACGCCCGGCCAAGTGGTGTTGGTAGATTCGTCTTACGGGGCAGGAACAGCCATCGGATATACATGGAACTTTGGAGATGGCTCCGTTGCATTTACTCAATACCCTACACACAGTTATGCCTCTCCAGGAACCTACCAAGTAACCCTGCATATTTACGATACCCTTTCGGGATGTTCCAACTTTTATCACGATACAATTACCGTGGACTCTGCCGGAATCTTAAGAAGTGGATTCACCGTAACCGTGATTTCTCATAATTCTGTTGGAGTTGCCGAACTTGCCTCTACAGTTGACTTTAACTTATTTCCAAACCCAACCAGCGGTAGAGTATTTGTGAACTTTCCAGAAGTTCAGCTAGAAGGAGTTATTGAGTTGTTTAATGTGAATGGAAAGCTCATTGCCTCAACTTCCACCAATGGACTCAATCAAGTGGTATTGGATAGTCAGAATTTGGAATCGGGTATTTATCTCGTGAGAGTGAATACGAGAAGAGGACAAACAACTAAGAAATTAATTGTAAAATAGGCTGACTACAGTTTCTATTCTCAAACTCCTTTTTGAAACCAAGAAGGAGTTTTTTTATGATTTTTATTCTCGCCACCAAGTTTGTTTAATTTTTATAAGTGTAGATCCTCAATGGGATGAACATTCAAATTGTTACTACAATCTAGGCTAGGTCCAGTACTTTTGGAATCGACACTGCTAGTAAAATTTTTATTCTTTCGTTGTTGTACTAGAATCTTGTTTTCGGATATGCCTCGACAAACATTGGGGACAAGCCTGACCACGCAACTGATTCCAGCCATGCTCGCAGGTGTGCTCTGTTCTGATTTTTAATTGATCTAGAATATCTTTAGAAAGTTGAAGAGGGGACTCAGATTTTACTTTGATTAGGTGATACGTTGTGTAATATCCCCAAGAAGAATTGCCGATGTATGTATAGAGTTTCATTCCACGAAGCACGACAAGAGAATCACCATAATGCGATTGATTGGAGTTCATCGTGTCTTGTTCTTGGGTGTAAAAAGGTCCTTCATAAAAATTTTCGCTGCCAATTTTCACCAAGCGATACCTTACCAACTCTTTGGTTTCTAACTTTTCTTTTTCAAGAGTGAGTTGATTATTAATCCAGGTAGAATCCTGTTTCCAATCGATTTTTCCAATAAGCGAATCTTCCATTTCTGTGAGAAAAACCAGTTGGCTCTCACCAAAAAAAGAGAAGAAAGGGACGAAAAGTATAAAAAGGAGTACATTTTTCATAAAAACGAAAGTATTTAAAAACGATTTTAAGTTAACCTTTTTTGTTTACATTTCATTGAATTCAATTTCTCAATTTTCAATTCAATGAATATTTCATTGTTTTTGTAATTAGCCAATATTAAAATGACATGATTCAAAACTATATTTTTTTCATCCCGCTAGTTAATCTGTCAAATTCGTGCGCTAGGACTGTGAAACTTTTTATCCCAATGGAGATACCGTGAGTCATTAAATTGACACCAATTATATCCTAGATAAATTACTAAAATGATCGAAAGGGAAAATAGAAAAGGAGATCAGAAAAAAAGGGAATAATGTAACTTGGTAATATTTTAATTTCCGTTTTCAATTCAAGCGCAACTTCACTATCTTAGCACTCTGTAACAAAACAAAGTTTTGTATGCGACTAAAGACTAATTACTACAGACTAATTACAACAAACAATGTCAGACGATAAAAAAATAATATTCTCGATGGACCGAGTGAACAAAACCACTCCATCGGGACAGCACATCCTCAAAGATATTTACCTTTCTTTCTTTTATGGAGCCAAGATTGGTATTTTGGGGCTGAACGGAGCTGGTAAATCTACCGTAATGAAAATCATTGCGGGGATCGACAAAGATTACCAGGGTGAAGTGATTTTCCAGGAAGGATACACCGTGGGATATTTGCCTCAAGAACCGAAACTAGATCCTACCAAAACCGTGAAAGAAATAGTGAAAGAAGGAGTGCAAACTACCATGGATATTTTGGCGGAATACGAGGAAATAAACAACAAGTTCATGGACGAAGAAATCATGAACGACCCGGACAAAATGCAAGCTTTGATAGACAGGCAAGGAGAAGTGCAAAACCAAATTGACCAATTAGATGCGTGGGACATTGATAGCAAACTAGAAATGGCCATGGGTGCACTGAGAACTCCAGAAGGAGACACTCCTATCGAAAATCTATCGGGAGGTGAGTTGCGAAGAGTAGCCTTGTGTCGACTATTGCTCCAAAACCCTGATGTGTTGCTGCTGGATGAGCCTACCAACCACCTCGATACCGAATCGGTGCAGTGGCTCGAACAACACCTAAATCAATATGCGGGAACCGTGATTGCGGTAACACACGATAGATTTTTCTTGGATAACATTGCAGGATGGATTCTGGAACTAGACCGCGGAAAGGGAATTCCATGGAAAGGAAACTACTCTTCGTGGATGGACCAAAAACTAAAACGACTTCAACAA
>Ga0181559_10003711_pt1 | contig 14971 bp, 13 predicted proteins | sample 011ome_21_FD_133752 | JGI IMG/M metagenome (GOLD analysis project Ga0181559, IMG submission 133752) | Coastal salt marsh microbial communities from the Groves Creek Marsh, Skidaway Island, Georgia - 011508AT metaG (megahit assembly) | ecosystem: Environmental > Aquatic > Marine > Intertidal...
AGTGAAGATACGTCTTCTGATTATGATCGCGAAAAACTGCAGGAGCGTCTGGCGAAGTTAGCTGGAGGCGTTGCGGTTATTAAGGTTGGTGCACCAACCGAAGTCGAGATGAAAGAGAAGAAGGCGCGTGTTGAAGATGCGTTGCACTCGACCCGAGCTGCCGTTGAAGAAGGTGTAGTGCCTGGTGGTGGCGTGACTTTGGTACGTGCTCTGGAAGCGGTTGCCAATGTTCAAGGCGACAACGAAGACCAAAACGTGGGTGTTGCGATTGCCACACGCGCAATGAGTGCGCCACTGCGTCAAATTGCTGCTAATGCTGGAGCCGAAGGCGCAGTTGTTGTGGACAAAGTGGCGGCGCTGGACGGCAACAATGGCTTTAACGCTGCAACTGGTGAATATGGCGACATGCTGGCGATGGGGATCCTTGACCCGGCTAAAGTCACGCGGACCGCGCTGCAGGCTGCAGCTTCCGTAGCGGGCTTGATGATCACCACAGAAGCCATGGTGACAGAGTTGCCTGATGACTCACCACCAGCAATGCCAGGCGGTGGCATGCCTGACATGGGTGGCATGATGTAGATAGAGCCAATGGCTTTAGGCTACGTTAAAGAAACCCGGCCCTGCGCCGGGTTTTTTTGTTCTGGGTTGACGGTGTTAGCTGAGACCGACGACAGCGCTATGAGCAACGCTGGATCGAATGCGTAGAATCCGCTAGCGAGTGAGCGCTGCTTTCGCTATATTTCGCACACTTATTTGAGTCATCGGTGAGGGGTATTATATGGAATTGGCATTTTTTGATTACTTAATGAAGTGGGGTCACTTTCTCGCAGGTATTACCTGGATAGGTTTACTCTACTATTTCAATTTCGTGCAAACGGAGTATTTCAAAGAGGCGGATGGAGATGCGCGAGTAGATGCATTCTCGAAGCTGGTGCCCCGTGCACTATGGTGGTTCCGTTGGGGCGCAATGCTGACCTTCTTGACCGGCGTGGTCATGCTTGGCCTGCGCGGTGCGAGCTCTACCGCAGATATCATCGTGGGTGCGGTTTTGGGGACACTGATGTTCCTTAATGTCTGGTTGATTATCTGGCCTAACCAAAAAATCGTGATTGCTTCTAATCAAGCGCTGGCTGGGGGCGGAGAGGCGGATCCGGCTGCTGCAGGTGCCGCTCCCAAAGCGGCATTGGCGTCGCGCACGAATACGCTGTTTTCTATTCCGATGCTATGGTTTATGGGTTCCAGTGCCCATCTGCCCTCGGGTTCGATTAGCGCTAACACCACTGCGATCATCATCGCTTTGGTGATCATCGCGGCATTGGAGCTGAATGCGATCTTTGGTAAGCAAGGTCCCATCACCACCGTTCGCGGAGTCATCAGCAGCGGTATTGGCCTGACTGTCGTTCTTGGCGGCTTGCTTTGGTATGTCTAAAGCACTGAAGTTTGCGCTGGCGTGATAAAAAGCCTGTGGTAACGCAGGCTTTTTTTTTGCGCGGCGGATTTTATACTGAGACCGCCGTCCGAACGGAATAAAGTAACATGATGGAGTGTATATGAGCGATCGTCGGCCCCCGGAGTTATCTACCGCCGACTCCCCCACTGGATACCGCCGCGAAACCGCAAGGCAAAGCGCCTCTAAACCTGTTGGGGTAGGTCGTCAGTTAGGATTAAACCTGATGCTGGTGCTGCTGATCGCTGGATTGGTATTGGCCGGCTGGTTCATTGCCAATCAGCAGTCTATGTTGTCCGCTGAGCAGCAGCGGGTGAGTCAGGCCAATGAACGGATCGCCAAACTGGAGCAGCGCCTCTCGGCGACTGACTCGGCGATGTCTCAAGGCGGTCAAGATACGAAGCAACAGATTAATTTGTGGGAGTCTGAGATCCGCAAACTGTGGGCTGTCGCTAATGAACGGAACAAGGGTTGGATCAAAAAAAATGAACAGGCGGTTGGCAAGATGCAGAGTGGCTTGAACGATGTGCAAGCCACGATGAGGGCTCTAAATGCATCGGTCGGGCGTCATGAGACCGCTTTTGATCAACAGCAAAGCCTGATCGACAACATGACCAGCCTGGAGTTGCAAATGCAGCAAGTGGTGCGCGGGCAACGTGATCTGGTGGATAAGGTGAATGCTTCTACGCAAGGGATATCCAGCTTACGGGCTCAGGTAGCAAGTAAAGTCGATGATAACTCTGAGGCGATTGCGGCCATTGATGCGTATCGGGTGGCGGTCAATTCCCGGCTTGCGGATATTGAGCGTCGTATAGCGGCTTTAGGAGGCGCTCCCGGCCCGTAGTGTGATGTGGTTCAGAGCCTCGAACCTTTGAATCAGCATAATTTGTGGCTTGATTGACGTCCCTACAGGCAACAGATGGACTGTAAGCTACCCGCACCGGTGTTTCTGAGCAGCACAAAACAGGCGAAATTGCGCAATATTGCCCTGTGTGCCGGTTGGCGGTGTCTGGATGGGCGCGAATTCGGTGAGGTATCCGCAGAAGACGTTGCGCTTGTGCACCTGTCAGCTAACACTGCGGAATTGCGGGGTCAGTGTTCGCATGCTCTGTTTGTCGCTGAGCGCGAAGCACAGCAGCAAGGCTCTGAACTTTCGGCGTTAGCTGACCTCTACATCGAAGACGGCCTAGCGCCGGAACTGATTCGACAGATGTTTTTTCTGGCGGAGAAATATTGGCGTAACCAACAGAAGGTGGGTGATCTAGCGCGAGAGGTGGGTCTGCGTCGACAGCGAATGCACCAGTTGAGCCAGATATCAATGTCATTAACAGGGCAAATGTCTCAGCGGGACACACTGCACACTATTCTTCGTGAAGCGTGTGACATCGCAGGCTGTGAAGGCGGTTCTCTTTATCTGATCGAGACCTCCCCAGGACAAGATGAGTCGCTGGTCTTTAAACTTGCGCAAAACGTACGGGTTCAGTTTCCGTTTGTGGAAACCCGGTTGCCCCTCACCGCTGAGTCGATTGCGGGGTATGTTGCAACAACAGGTCATACGCTCAACATACGCGATGTGTATGCATTGCCGGCTAATGTACCCTACCGGTTTAATCGCTTTTTTGACCAACGAATGAATTACCGCACACGCTCGGTGCTGGCGATACCCATGCGTGACCACCGAGATCAGTTGGTCGGAGTGCTGCAGTTCATTAACCAGCGAGATACCGATTCGGGGGAAGTCGTTCCGTTTAATGCAGAAACCGCAGAAGTCTTGAATGCGGTGGCCAGCCAGGCGGCGGTCTCTTTGCAAAAAAATGCGTTGCTTGAAGACATTAATGAATTGTTTGAAAGTTTTGTACAGGCCAGTGTAAGGACGATTGAAAAGCGCGATCCCACAACCAGCGGTCATTCGTTTAGGGTCGCACAGACCACCGTCGCGTTGCTCGAAGCGTTGCCTAAGTCTTCGGTTCCCGAATTTCGCAATTTAGCCTTCTCTGCAGAAGATATCCGTGAGGTCCGTTATGCGGCGCTCTTGCATGATTTTGGCAAGGTGAGCGTACCGGAGGCGACTTTACTCAAAGCCAATAAGCTCTCCGAGGAGCGTATGGAAACCCTCCGCTTCCGCTTTGAGTTGCAACGCGAGCGATTGCGACGGGAGGCGTTGCAAGAAGAACTGCATTTGTTGCACCACGGGAGCGTCGATCAGGAAGTTGCTCGACGCAGAGTGCATCGAAACCTGGCCAAGAAGTTGGCGACGCTTGACCAGTACGCTGACTGGGTGGAGCGGGCGAATACGCCGAATGTTCTGCGTGAGGGAGACTTCAGTCATCTCAATGAAATTAGCCAATATGGGTTTCTGGAGTTGGATGGTTCGGTTCGTGGTCTGATTGACCGGGTCGATTTGGAAGCGCTTTCTGTGCGTCAGGGCAGTCTAACAACTGAAGAACGGCGTCTTTTAGAGGCGCATGTCGGCTACACAAAAGAATTCTTAGCAGCATTACCCTGGCCGCCGGAACTGGCGAAGGTGCCTGATATTGCTGGCGCGCACCACGAGCGATTGAATGGTAGTGGTTATCCCGATGGGTTGATGGGTAATGAAATACCGCTACCAAGCCGGGTGATGGCGGTATGTGATGTCTACGATGCGTTGACGGCGATGGATCGCCCCTATAAGCCCGCCATGTCCCACAGTAAGGCCTTTGAGATCTTGTATGACGAAGCGCGTCGAGGTCTTTTGGACCCGCAGATGGTAGATATCTTTATTGCCAGCGGGTCATTCGAAATGGCGGCAGCGGTATAGACAGACGAGATGCTAGTCTGCCCACTGCTCCAGTAGATCAACCTCGACCTCTCTGAGTTGGCCGCGAAGAGACTCTCTGAAAACTACGCCAGTCTCCGTGATGGCACCAATCTCAAGATTTTTGAACTGTGACCCTATCCGTAGGCGTTGACCATCAATGACCACCGAGCACTGTGCTGGATCGTCGGTATAGGTATGGGTTGAAAATACGAAGTTCATGTATCGTACTTGTTGTTCTGCTGGTAAATCCCGCAGCTGCCACCGTTTTGCATTCGTCGCGAGGGAACGGCTCGGAGTGATGGTGACGCCGCTGTTGGGGTTAGGTTCGCGTGTGCTACGTTGCGCTCTCAGCTGCTTTGGATCAGTGGTAGCGTCGTTGGCGGCCGCCCCGGTGGGTATTGTTAAGTCAGAAGCAGCCTTTATGTCACCGCTGGTGTCAAGAACGTCCCGGTACGTTGCGTTGCTGTGTTGTCTCTGCGCGATAGGATTCCTGTCTTCCGCGTCTGTTGGTTGCCCTCCTTGCAGACCTGTACCGGAACCTGGCTGGGTACTCGTGACTGAAAATGGGTCATCCACAGCGGCAGAGGGGAGGAGAAAAATCCACGATAGTAGTCCGGCATTGATGATCAGAGCCGCGGTCAAACCCAACACCAGCCTCCGGTGTAATGGCTTTTGTCGCGATGGTCTAAGGGAGAGCGTGGTTTCTCCGGCATTCTGCTCTGCCTGAGATTTTTTCAATGCATCAAGAATATAGGACATGATTAAGGCGTTAACTTGGGCGCGGGCAGCTTTAGACGCTGGCGCATCCGAATCCAAGTGAGGGGTCCAGCAACGCCATCGGCAATAATTTCTTCGCTTTTTTGGAAGGTTATTAAGGCCTGCCTGAGGGCTCCGTCAAAGATCGTCGACGTTGTATCGATGCTCAAAGCGGGGTTGATGTCGACCAGGCTCTGGCGTAGCCAACGTACGGTTGGGTGATCATCCCCTCGCCTCATATTGCCATGGTATTGTGGTGGCGTTCGCCATAAGACGGCAAATTCACCTGCCCAGTATTGAGCTAAGTTTTGGGCAGTCACGTTGGCCGTTTGGCCCGCGTTGAATATTTTATAGCGTTGATCTCTATCAATACCCAGTATTGCTGCGAAATACGGTGTGCTTTGTTCGTCTCGAAGTTTCAGTACTACGGGCACATCAAAGAAGTTGATTTCACTTAGCCCTCCGCTACGTGCTAGACACTGTAAGTCCTCTCCTGGCGCAAAATCGCAGGGAATCAGCGGACTATTCACCGGGTAGGCAACGCCCCATTCGCCAAACACCGCTTGGTACGCCAGACGTTTATTGAGGAATGTTTCTCCTGCCGGCCGCTTGAGGATATCTGGTCTACCATCCGTAGGTGAGTTGATGGGGGCGGGCTGCGCTCTGGTCGGTGTCGCTGAAAGGGTCCTGGCTGAGGCAGATTCAATCGGGTTGGGCTGTGGTTGCTGAGTCAGATCTCCGTTAATAACCGCGCCGGTCTCAGACTGTTGTGTGGACTGCTCGAAGCTGACTACGGGCGGTGGGGGTTCGACGGGGCGTTGCATGTTCCGATCGATCGCTTGCTGTGGCGTTTTGGCCCTATCTTTTTGGGCATAGGACATCGCTGTTCGCTCGGACACATTGGGCTCTTCAACTGTTAAGTCTGACGCCCCTATCGCGCTATTGATCGCGGGCAAATCGTCCTGCGGCGGCAGTTGGCTCAAATAAGTCCATAACATGGCACTCGCGACAACGACAACTACCCATGGGGCGACCTTGTAATAGAGGCTGAGATTAAACCACTTTTGCAAGCCTGTTCGATCGCCAAATACCTCGTGAGCGGCGCGGCGCACCATACTCGGGGTAACCTCGTATTTCCCTTCAACATAAGCGCCAAGCATGGCTCGATCGGCGATCACATTAATGAGTCTTGGTGTACCTCCGGAAAAACGATACAGGGTGCTCAACGCGCTCGGTGAAAACGCGCCTGGCCTGCCACCCGCTTTAATTAATCGGTGTTGGACATAATCGTGGGTTTCGCGCTTTCCCAGGGACTCAAGGTGAAAACGCGCAGTGATCCTTTGTGCCAGCTGTCGTAGCTCCGGCCGGTCGAGCATTTCGGCCAGTTCAGGTTGTCCGAGCAGAATGATGCGCAGCAACTTTTTGCTGTCGGTTTCCAAATTTGTCAGCAGGCGGATCTGCTCCAGCACAGCGGGGGAAAGATTTTGCGCCTCGTCGATCACGACGACCGTGCTACGATCTTCCTGATAAGTCTGCAACAGGTGTTTGTTCAAAAGGTCGATGAGTTGCTTGATGCTCAAGTCTGCGTTTTCGGGGTAAGACACGCCCAGTTCGTCGCACAGGGTTTCGAGCAGCTCCCGCGCGGTGAGGCGTGGATTGAGGATGAACGCGACCTCAAGTTCGGGTGGCGTCCGGTTGATGAGATTGCGTAAGAGGGTGGTTTTACCTGTGCCCACCTCGCCGGTAATCATGACAAAGCCGCCATGCGAAAAGCCATACATTAAATGGGCTAACGCTTCATTGTGAGCGTCGCTTAAAAACAGAAAAGCGGGGTCGGGGGCTATGGAAAAAGGGAGCTCATTCAGGCCAAAGTGGGTTTCGTACATGAACTCAGGTGTCGCTCTGCAGGCGTTCGCCGAGGCGCAAATCCTTGTTTAACCACAGGGATTTCAACCACTGGCCCAGAGCGATGCGTCGTTCTGCCTCATCCACGTTCAAGACGGATGAGGGAATGTCGTGAGGCCTGACGTCGATAATGACGCGCGCACATTTGCCCTGTAAGAAATCCCAGAAACTGGGTGTGCCTTCCGGATAAATGATCGTGACATCCAGCAGTTTATGGAGGTGCTGATCCATATTTTCCAATACGTAGCCAAGACCTCCGGTTTTAGGCCTCAACAGATGCTGATACTCGTTGCGCTGCCGGGCATGTTTCTCTGGTGTAAATCGGGTGCCCTCAACAAAGTTGAGAATGCTCGTAGGGTGATTCTTGAAACCATCACAGGCGATCTTGACATTATCGCGATCGGCATTCCGTAACATCGGATTGGCCTTGATTTGGCTTTTGGTCACTCTCTTGACGTAGGGAAACCCGAGCACCTTCATCGCTATGCCAATGAATGGCAGCCAAATCAGCTGTTCTTTGGTGAAGAACTTCAAGGGCGGAATGGTCCCGTACAGGTGTGATTGAAGTAAGACGATGTCGGTCCAGGTCTGGTGATTGCAAATCACGAGATACCACCGGTTGGGGTCCATGTCCGTTTTCTGATGCCAAACAACCTCGACTTTGGATAACTGCAGGGCGCTAAAGGTGCGGCGATTCATCCCGGTCCACCACAAGATGATCTTGTCCATGCGCCTTTTCAGGCGGGACAAGGCCTCTCCTTTCGTCCACAGCAGGCTCAACATCCACCAGGACAGCGGGAGGTAGACCAACAAAGTGGCCGTAACAATGGCGATGATTGCGGCAAAGCCTTTAAGTATTCTCATAGCTGAAAATTGTACAGCAAAGCGCAATGGTCGCACCCAAGTAGATGTTCGGCAACCTGCCGGGTAGACGCGCTGATCCTCCGGGGGTGCGCGCCAGACCCAGTATGGCTGTTGTGTGGTTCTGTCGCTTAATGAACGGGCGTTATGCGACTGCGAGGTATGCTATAAACGACCTATGAAGCTGTTTAGTCCGTGTGCGAGAATCTGGCCTCGTTTAATGTTGTTTGCGCTGATCGGGTTGGTTGCAGGCTGTCATTCACTGCAGTTTTATGGCCAGGCTGCGCTCGGGCAGCTGCAGTTAATGACCGCTGGACAGCCAGTAGATCAACTGCTTGCTGATCCACGGGTCAACCCTGAGTTAGCTCGACAGTTGGCGCTCAGTCAGGAGATTTTACGGTTCGCTGCCGAGGAACTTAGTCTGCCTGCTGAAGGACGCTACCAGCGGTACGTGGAGATAGATCGCCAGTATGTCCTGTGGAACGTATATGCAGCGGGGCCGTATTCTTTGCAAGCCACGCGGTGGTGTTATCCGATCGTCGGCTGCGCGCCCTACCGCGGTTACTTCAACCTATCGCGGGCTAAGAATACGGCGTTGCAGTATGAAGCGCAGGGTCTGGAAACTTATGTCGGCGGCGTGCCTGCCTATTCGACCCTAGGTTGGTTCGCGGACCCTTTGCTCAGTACTTTTCTCGCTTGGCCCCAGGCGGAATTAGTGGGCTTGTTGTTGCACGAGTTAGCACACAGCAAAGTCTGGCTTGAAGGTGACGTTGCGTTTAACGAAAGTTTTGCGTCTTTTGTTGGCCAACAGGGTATGTATAGCTGGTTCGAGCAAAGGGCTGACCTTACCCAGTGGCAGGCCTGGCATTCTCGACGTCAGGTCTGGCTTCGTTTTAGAGAATTTTTGCTTAAGGCAAAGGCTCATCTGTCAGGTGTTTACGCCGGCTCTCAGGCAGACCTCAAACAGAACAAACAAGCGGCCATGAATGGTTTGCAGGCGTGTTATGCGGCGCATCGTGCCCAGTTGGGCGCGGGTCGTTACGATCGAATCATGGCGCACAATTTCAACAACGCGTTTTTGATATCGGTGGGGACCTATGCAGACTGGTTGCCGGTGTTCCGAGCGCTTTTTGATCAGTCCGGCGGTGACTGGCCGAGGTTTTTTGAAGCCGTAAAACTCCTGACTCAGGTTGATGCCGATGACCGATTGCAGCAGATGCAAAATCTTTTAGCTCAGCAGCAAAAAGCTCAGGGTACTGATGACCAGAATACCAAGGAGATTGATTGCCAGCCCTTCCTGAGCCATGGTTTTAACGCTGAATTGGCCGGTTGAGAATGTGATGACGTTGGGGGGCGTGGCCACAGGTAACATAAAAGCGCACGAGGCGCTGAGTGCGGCGGGGATCATAAACAGTTTGGGGTCGGTGTTAGTGCCCAGAGCCGCCGCCGCGAGTATGGGCATTAACAGGGTGGTGGTTGCTGTGTTGCTTGTCACCTCGGTTAAGAAGGTGACAGACAAACAGATAATCGCAATCATCATCAGTAGCGGTAAGGTCGACAGTTGTTCCAGTTGTTGACCGATGGTCGTACTCAACCCAGAGTTTATAAATGCTGTGGCGATGCTTATCCCTGCGCCGAACAGAATCAACATCCCCCAAGGAATTTTATTTGCGGTTTCCCAATCCAGAAGCTTGTTACCCTTGCCATCAGGAATTAAAAACAAGGCGACCACGCCGATGAAAGCGACGATGGCGTCGTTGCTGTAAGGCAAGCTGAGCCAGGCCGTCCAACCTCCGAAAGGCTCCGATCGTGTAATCCAGCACAGTGCAGTTAGGCTGAAGACCCAAAATACGCGTTTCTCTGCAGTTTGCCACGCTCCGACCGGAGGAAGTTGGTAGTGGCCCTGTTGTTTGAGATTTCTTGTCACCCACCAGCCTGCCAATGGCAGCAGCACCCCAACGATGGGTAGAGCAATGCTCATCCACTGACTGAAAGATACGCTTTGTCCAACGGTTTGTTCGTAGACCCCCATAAAGACCACATTGGGTGGTGTGCCGATAGGGGTGCCCATGCCGCCGATGCTGGCGCCGTAGGCTATCCCCAGCAGCAAAGGCGTAGCTAATCGCTCGTCATCGGCATTGTCGATGACGGCGATGGCGACGGGCAGCAACATCAGCACGGTGGCGGTGTTGGAAATCCACATGGATAAGACAGCGCTGGCGGTCATAAACCCCAATACCAGACGTCGTGCGCTGGTGTTGCCAAAAGCATTAACCATCGTCAAGGCGACTCGGTGGTGCGCCCCGCTTTTCTCCAACGCAGTGGCCAGAAGAAAACCACCCATAAGCAGTAACACGAGTGGATGACCGTATGCGGCACCGACCTCCTGGGGTGTTAAAATCCCCGACGCAGGCAGTAGTGCCAGTGGAATAAGTGAGGTGGCAGGAATGGGTATGGGTTCGAACATCCACCAAATCACGACCCAGCTGGTGATACCGAAGGTCAGGCAGGCTTCAAAGCTACTGCTGCCAGAAAACCACATGAGTGAGCCGGCCAGAAGTGCCACAATAGGGCCCGCGGGCAGCGCTATTTTTTTCAGGTCAACTGATCCGTTAGCGGGGTTTACTTGGGTGTTCACTATTCGCAAATTCAGGCAGAAGTTGGCTGGCTGCAAGGCAGTGTATGCCCTGGGGCCAGCCCCGTAATAAAGGCACGAGGGTAACCGACATGGCGAACAGTTTCTATTGGTACGATCTGGAGACTTCGGGCACCAACCCGAAGTGGGACAGAATCATTCAGTTTGCTGGATTGCGGACGGATACGGATCTCAACCCGCTTGATGATGAATACACAACCTACGTGCAGTTGTCCGACGACGTGCTGCCGAATCCCGATGCCGCCATGGTGACCGGAATCACCCCGCAGATGACCCGCCAGCGGGGCATTCCGGAGGCGGAAGCGCTGGTGCGGATTAACCAGATATTTTCCACGCCCGGCACCTGTGCGGTGGGATACAACAGTCTGCGCTTCGACGATGAATTCACTCGGTACAGCTTGTATCGCAATTTGCTCGACCCATATGCCCGAGAGTGGCAACACGGTAACTCACGATGGGACTTGATCGATTTGGTCCGTGCGGCGGGTGCATTACGACGTGAAGGGATTGAATGGCCCATGGACGACAACGGGCTGCCGGTGTACAAGCTCGAAGAATTGACGAAAGCCAACGGTATAGCTCATGGGCAGGCACACGATGCGATGTCGGATGTGCATGCCACAGTGGGCATGGCCCGATTGGTTAAAAGCGCGCAACCAAAATTGTTTGAATACTATTTTAGCCTACGTCAGAAAAAAGCGGTCCGGTCGTTGCTGGAACCCTACGGCGCGCGCTTATGTGTGCACGTATCAGCGTTGTATCCGCGTACGCGTTTCGGCGTGGGCCCGGTCATGAGTTTGGCGCGCCATCCAACCAACAGCAATTCAGTGATTGTTGTTGATCTCGCCGACGACATAGAGCCGTTGCTCAGGCTGAGTGCTGAAGAGCTCAACCAACAACTGTTCACTCCTGGCGCCCATGCGCGGCCTCCGCTGAAAGAAGTGCGTATTAATCGCTGCCCATTTATCGCCCCGCTGGAGGTGCTGAGCGAAGAGAATTGTCGGTTCCTGGATATTGATCTGAAACAGATCAAAGAGAACGCGCGACGGTTGCGTCAGCCCGGACTTACAGAAAAAATATCCCGGGCCTACCAGCAGCGCCCTCAGGTCGTCAGTGAGGATCCGGATGCTGCGCTATACGGCAGCTTTCTGCAGGATGAAGATCGTTCGCGGTGTGCTTACCTGCACGAAGAACTGGCTCAGGGGCGCTGGCGGGAAGTAGATTTCAACGATCCTCGATTACACATCCTTGCGCAACGTATGAAGGCAAGATCCTTTTCCGAACTTTTGGATGAACAGGAACTCTCAGAGTGGCGGAATTACCTGGTGGACAAGCTGTCCGGCGAGGGCGAATGGATGACTATCGAAGGCTTCGAAGCTCGACTTAACGAGTTATCGCTCAATGATCAGGTCATGCAAGATCACTATAACGTGCTGCAACAATTGGCCGAGCATGCGGCCGACATTCGTACACGCTACCAACTCTAGCGAGATTTAAATCAGGGTGCCCACCGCTCCAGCGCACGAAAGTGAGCATAGCTGTCGGTGGTGGGTTCAAAATCGACGTCCACAGCCGGATTGGTGTGCAAGCCGATAAACCAGCGCTCGTCACCGTCTACACGCGTGGCGTTTAACGTCACGTCGAACCAAGGGAATTGCTCGTTGCCCAAATAGTCCTGGGGATGTTCTGCCAGGTACAGCATGACTTGACCTGCGGCCAACTGCTCAACAAGGCGCCTGGGCGCCCCGTAGGTTTCCGCTAGCGTGATTTGATGTTGCAAGTCTTCCTGTCCCATCACGATCAACTGCGACGCGATACCGTTGGCTTGCAGCATTAAGTAGCCGTATGGAGAAGTTGTTAGATAGTACTCGACGCACCGCTGTGTCTTGAAGAGGTGCTGGATCTTGGGCACGAGCGCCCTATCTGTCATAAATGCGGGCGGCGCGAGCGGCAGACTGTTCAATATTAAATCTGCAGGGTATTTGAAGTAAGCCTGCTGCAGTGAGGTAATTTGAGACGCCACATTGTGGCCATGATCGAGGCTGGCCTTTGGCAGATAGTGATCGATCAGGCCCAGATTGAAGGCCTCGACCGCGGTTTTTTCGTCGGCGACACCGGTTAACAGAACTCGTTTGATGTGACGATCCTGAATTCGCTCACAGAATTCAAGCCCGGTCATTTTCGGCATGGCGTAGTCCACGAAGACCACTGATATCCGCTCAAAGCGGTCTAAGCGATTGATCTCCTGCTCGACCGCGGTCAGATTGACGTCAATCAACGGGTGGTCAGGATCCGAGGTGTTGGAACGAAATATGCGCTGGGACAGAGGCGGGCTCGTTGCTCGATTGAGCATCTCCAGGGCTTCTTCTGGATGGTGAAAGGCCAAAGCAGAAAGGTCATTGGGCAGAGTTGCAACAATACTGAGTAAGAACGATTGGTTGTCGTCAACAAAGCATATGCGGGTTGGATGATAATAAGGCAGCAGCATAGGCGGTTGGGTCAACACAGTAATGAAAGTAGCGCCTGGCGCTTGTCTTCGCTTAATCGTCGGTAAGCGCGAATCATGCGCTCTTCCTCCGGGTCTAGCCTAGAGGGTCCGAACAGTGTCTCCAGTTGATCGTACATGTCTGGTGCGAGTGCAGCGTGCTCTTGTGCGCTGGGGATGCCGCTGAAGGATTGCTCGAGTCGCGCTACAATTTCGGAGTTCATGCTGCGTTTGTAGTAACTGGCGGCATCTTGAATTTTAGGTCGCAAATGTGTTGGTAGACGCACCATAAACTTGTAGGGCTTATCAATAATGTGCACAGTTTTATTTCCATAGCCTTTGCAGAGGAAGCCAGGTCGATACTGCGGACCACAGCACAGCGAGCGTGTTAGCCTACAGGGGACGTTATCTAAGAAACTAAATGCAGGCAATGATGGCATTTTGATATCAGCTGTCATCCTGCTTTCCCAAACATCAGGAGTACAAGTGCAACCACTACAACGAGATAACATCCGCTTGGCGGCCACGGTGATGTTGGTCCGTGACACGCCCGGAGGGTTGGAGGTCTATATGGTGCAGCGCCCAGGAAGGGGAGACTTTCCGGATTTGCACGTGTTTCCGGGTGGTAAAGTAGACGAAGAAGATTGGTCACCACAGTTATGTTTTGGGATCGATGACCAGCAGGCCAGTATGCGCCTGGGGATCGATCGGGGTGGTTTACGCTACTGGGTCGCGGTCGCGCGAGAATGTTTTGAGGAATGCGGTGTGCTGCTCGTTTGCCAGAATGGGGGGCCTTTGGACTTTAACGCGCCGAGTACTGCGGCTAAGTTTGAGCGCTATCGCAGCCAATTACTGGCGAACGAAATCAGTTTCACGCAGCTGTGTGAGCAGGAAAACCTGCAGGTCTCTTGCGACCTCTTGGCTTACTTTAGCCACTGGCTGACGCCAGAAATGGCACCCAGGCGATTTGATACACGTTTCTTTTTGGCCGCCATGCCGCCCTATCAGAACACGCTGGCGCATACCGAAGAGACGGCAGATGACCAATGGGAGAAACCGGAAGAGGCGCTGGCAAAATTTCACAAAGATGAATGGTTAATGATCGATCCGACCTTGCGTTCTCTGGAGACGCTGTGTCAGTGGCAAACGGTCAATGAAGCCTTGCACGGGGTCAGGGAGGGTAAGCATCTGCAGCCGTTGACACCCGAATTGGGTCGCCAGGGCATGCAGAAGCTCCGGTGATGGAAAACTGATGCCCGCCATCATTCAAGTGACGAATCTGTGCAAGTCTTATCTGGACGGCGATAACAGGGTAGAGGTTCTCGATCGGTTGTCCTTCGATCTGGACGCAGGGTGTTCGCTGGCAGTCACGGGGCCGAGTGGTTCAGGGAAGTCAACTTTGTTGAACGTACTCGCCGGTATTGTTGCCTGCGATAGCGGTAGCGTTGTGCTGAACCTCAATGGGCAGTGTCACGAGGTCCATAGTGCAACGCAGAAGCAGCGCACCGCCATGCGCCGAAAAAACATCGGTTATGTCTACCAATTTTTTAATCTTGTGCCCACTTTGACCGTATTGGAAAACGTGCGTCTGCCGGCCCGCCTGAACGGACGCCGGGATCTAGATGATGTCGCGGTAGACGTTTTAGGGGAGTTTGGTTTGGGCGAGCGTTTGCACGTTTTTCCCGAAGTGTTGTCTGGCGGTGAACAACAGCGCGTTGCCGTGGCGCGGGCGCTGTTGCTTAAGCCGCCGCTCATATTGGCTGATGAACCTACAGGAAACTTAGACGCGGGTAACTCACTTAAAGTGGCGGAATTGTTGTTTGAACGTAGTCAACGAGCCGGTTTGAGTGTGGTGGTTGCAACACATAGTGAAGCCATTGCGGCGCGGGCTGACTATCACCTGCAGCTGTTGGCACCCGGACGGATCTCGTTGGCGTGATTGCTCTGGCGCTATGGCGCTTTTTAAAACGCACACCCTTGTCTACGGCGATGGCCTTGTTAGGTGTTGCCCTAGGGGTGACCTCAATCGTGAGCGTGCATCTGATCAGCGCCAATGTAGCC
>Ga0181559_10003716_pt1 | contig 14948 bp, 12 predicted proteins | sample 011ome_21_FD_133752 | JGI IMG/M metagenome (GOLD analysis project Ga0181559, IMG submission 133752) | Coastal salt marsh microbial communities from the Groves Creek Marsh, Skidaway Island, Georgia - 011508AT metaG (megahit assembly) | ecosystem: Environmental > Aquatic > Marine > Intertidal...
AACCTTAGCTGATTTAGGCCGTATCCAGGCTGCCGTGGATGCGGTAAAGATATCAGAACCTCTTATGGATTACGTTCAACGGTTGATTGCGTTCAGTCGGCAAAGAAGTGAGTTTGCATTTGGCTTATCGCCCCGTGGGGCCCTAGCCTTGGTCCACAGTGCCAGATCCTGGGCATTATTGGATAATCGCAGCCACGTTGTTCCAGAAGATGTTCAAGCGGTGCTGCCGAGCGTGGTGGAACACCGCCTGCGCGAGTCTGCAGATTTTGCTGGCCACGGTGGCGGTGCTTTGGCACAAAAGCTACTCAGCAGTGTGGATGTGGTCTCTTAAGCCCGCCGGCGTGGAGCAACGGGTGAAGATGCAATGGATGCGACGGCGAAGGTAGGCCCACGTAAGCCAAGTGCACGTTTCAATGCTTGGCTGGCGCGCAGGATACCCCCGGATGAGCGGATTACGCTCAGCCAGTCAAACATTTTTATCTTTCCGACAAAGGCAGGTTTTACCTTTGGTGGCCTAGTCTCCATTCTTATTCTCGGGGCGATAAATTATCAGAACAGTCTGGTTTATGGTGTTGCCTTTCTATTGGGAGGCCTGTTCACGATCACCATTCTCTACACCTTCCGTAATTTGTCCGGCCTGACCATCGAGATGGCCGATGCGCATACTGGGTTTGTGGATGAAAATGTCAAATTTTCGGTACGCGCCCTACGACCGAAGGGTAAAGGGCGTGAAGGGATCCAAATTGGATGGCCAGAAGGTTTTAAGCAGTGGGTTGAAATTTTTGAAGAGGAGGCCGCGGTTGTTGACCTCTATGTCCATGCCACACATCGTGGCTGGCTTAGACCGGGCCGATTGCTGGTTGAAACTTACTATCCACTAGGGTTGTTACGCGCGTGGACCTGGGTGGACATCAATGCGCAAGCGTTGGTGTTCCCCAAGCCTATTTTTGCGCAGGGAACGCCCATGGCTGCAGGTGAGCACTGCGACGACGGCGTGTTGATGGATCCTCTCGGTAGTGAGGATTTTACCGATATCAGGGATTACGTTGCTGGAGACTCGATCAGGAATATCCTCTGGCGCTCATACGCGCGGTCAGACAAGCTGTTGGTGAAACGTTACGCCAGTTACATGGAACCTCGTTTGTGGCTTGAATTTGACAAGACCCCAGGGGACGTTGAAGAGAAACTCAGTCGCTTAACAGGACTGGCACTACAGGCCACGCGTCGCGGACGTGAATTTGGGTTGCGTATGCCAACGGGGAGCATCAGTGCCGGCTTAGGGCCGGCGCACCTGGACAGGGTGCTAAGAGAGCTTGCGCTGTATGGTCAATTTGAATAGCTCAGGCACTTTGGGCGTCGCCTACCAAATCCCTCGCAATTCATTGGCTTTGTTGATGGTCTCCCAGATTGTCGTCATTCTGCCCGTCGCTGCCCACATTTCGCCTTGGATTGTAGGGGTTGGCCTGATTTGTGGTTATTGGCGCAGCGGCGTGTATCAGGGCCGTTGGGGGTACCCTTCGAGTGTAGTCAAAACGCTGCTGGTCCTGGGCTCGATCTTAGGCATTGGTCTGAGTGGGTATAGCTTCTTTGATCTGGAGGCGGCAGCGTCGCTTTTGGTGCTGGCATTTTCGCTCAAGCTGCTGGAAATGAAAAATCGCCGAGATGCCTATTTGGTGATTTATCTCGGCTATTTTTTAATCGCGACCGCGTTCTTGTTCGATCAAACGATGATGACGGCGCTCTATGAATTGGTCGCGGCGATTGTGGTTACGGCGGCTTTAGTGGGCATGAATCAACTGCATAATCGCGTGCGCCCGCTGGCGTCTCTAAAAATTGCGGCTGCATTGCTTTTACAGGCTCTTCCATTGACGCTGCTACTTTTCGTTTTGTTCCCGCGCATTGCGCCATTGTGGTCGATTCCTATGCCGTCAGCGGCGACCACTGGCCTGAGCGATAGAATAACACCCGGGGATGTTGCCTCTCTTTCCCGCTCGGATGAGTTGGCGTTTCGTGTTGTGTTTGATGACAGCGTGCCTGCGCAACGCGATTTGTATTGGCGGGGCTTGGTCTACTCCCGGTTTCAACTGGGGTCATGGTCAGTGGCAGAGCCACTGTCCACTATCGATGCTTTATCGCTAGAGCAGGCGAGTGCTGCCGTGCCGGTACGGCTTGATTATGAAGTTCTGCTCGAGCCAACCCAAACAAAGTGGCTCTACTCGCTTGATACACCGATAGATTTTGGCCCCCGCATGGACCTGTTAGGGGACTATCGGTTGGTGAATCGCGAGCCTGTGCTGTCGGTTTTGCGTTATCAGGTCACGAGTGCCCCGGGATTGGTCATGGACACCACGATCAATGAGGCAGTGCGGGTTAGGGAAACTGAATTGCCTCCCGAGGATAATCCGAGAATTCGTGCTTTTGCTAGAAACTTATACGCGCAAACAGGCAGCGCACAGGCAATGATCGACGCCATGCTCGAGCAAATTCGGCAAGGACCTTATGTCTACACGCTGCAGCCACCAATCATGCCCAGAGTGGGGAGCATAGATGAGTTCTGGTTCGAGGCCCGTCGTGGCTTCTGTAGCCACTATGCAGGGGCTATGGTGTTCGCTTTGCGTGCCGTGGGTATACCGGCGCGGATGATTGGTGGTTATCAGGGTGGGGAGGTCAATAGCGTCACCGGGCATTTAGTCGTTCGCCAATACGAGGCGCACGCTTGGGTCGAGGCCTGGTTGCCAGACCAGGGTTGGACGCGATACGACCCGACGGCTGCGGTTGCGCCTGAGCGGGTCGAAAATGGTCTTGACGCAGCTTTGTCTTCAGAAGACAGGGCCATGCTGTCCTTTTTTACCAGTGCTCGTTTTGACGGTGAGGGCGTGCTGAATTCCATGTTGCATTTTGCGGACTCATTGGAACACCGTTGGAATCTCTGGGTGGTTGGTTACGATGCCAGTACGCAAATGAGTTTTTTGCAAAACCTGCTGGGTGAAGTCACGCCCTTAAGCCTGGCCATGACGGTATTGATTGGAGGTGGCCTGAGTTTGGGGATCGTGGCTGTGGCACTATTTTTCAGGCGCCGACCCGTACCCCAGCATAAAAGCGAACGCTTCTTTTTGCAGTTCTGCAAGGCTATGACTCGACAGGGTTACACCAGGGATGTTAGCGAAACGCCGGCGCATTTTGTCTCGCGTCTGGCGCGCGACGCGCAGCATGACGCAACGCTCTTGATCAAGTATTTGCAGTATCAGCTGTATGATCCGGAGGCCAGTTTAACCACTGCAGACGCCAGGTTGATTCGGGCTGAGTTTAGAAAGCTTAGATTTAAGCTTGCCTTTGGTGGTGTTGGCAAAGCATCCTAGCGTCTGGTCATTGTATGAACTAGATCCGTGTCTTTAAATGCTCGTAAACGAACACCTTGTGTTGGTATCTGTTCAACCACGTATGGCGATCTGGTGTGCCGGGGTTGTAAACGATTCGCCCATGAAATAGTCAATTGGAACGGATATGAAGTGGAGCAGCAGACGTTAGTTTGGCAACGCTTGCATGAGCTGCGGGATGCGGTTGTCGCACACTATCTCTCCATCGAAGACCCAGATTTATTCGCGAGTGCTTGCGCGCAGAACGACATTGTTCAGCAATCGCCGGAGGCTACGATGTATGCGCTGGTTGCGAAATTGACCGTTAGCGATACAGATCTGAGTACTGCAGGCCTGGCAGTGACCCAACGGCTGGCGGCGAGTCTTGACCATGACGACACGGTGCTGGCGATCATGAAAGCAATGGATGCAGAAATTTATGCGCGCTCCGTTGCTCACTATGAACGCAATTTTAAGATTCCGCTATGAATAGCAGCGAAGCAACACCTGCCCTGGACTTTTTGGATGTAGCAACGCCGCAAGCCTGGTTAGAGGCGGTACCCGATCACATTCCTGAGTTATTGATCGATCATGCAAACTGCGAAAAGAAGGCGGCCAGCACAGCTTTGAGCATGATCTATCGGTATGTTGACCACAGCGAATTGCTCTTTCTCATGTCGCGCCTGGCGCGAGAAGAGTTACTGCATTTTGAACAGGTCATGTCACTCATGGCGCAACAATCGGTTCCTTATCGGCAGCTCAGCGCTTCTCGATATGCGGGCGAGTTACATAAACTGGTTGCCAAACAAGAACCTCAGCGGCTGACTGATGCTTTGATTCTAGGCGCTGTTGTTGAGGCGCGATCCTGTGAACGTTTTGTCCAACTCATAGACGTCTTGCCGGAAGCGTATGCAAAGCTTTATCGTCGGTTAGTGACGTCTGAAGCGCGGCACTTTGCAGATTATCTCGAATTAGCCAATCAGATAAGCGAGCTTGACCTGAACACGCGTGTAGCCTTATTTGTTGAGCGTGACGCAGAACTGGTTACTCGGCCAGATCGAGAATTCAGGTTCCATAGTGGCGTGCCGTACTAAAACACTCGAGTGAAAAGTGGGTGTTGCTTTGACGGCAGATCCAACCACACCGTTCCCAGGCGCCTGTAACGATTCTCTGATAATTCGCTGTGTTATGCACACCTGGCCTATGAGTATGGCCGTGAATAAAGTGGCTACACCCTGGGTATTCATGCACAAGGTCTGTGGTGGCCTGGAGATTTACGTCCATGATATTGGACGGTTTGTTTGCGCTGCTCTGTCGACTTTGCAGGCGTAGGGCTTCGCCAAAAGCTTGTCGTTCGGTTAAAGATTTGCTGAGAATGTCCTGTTGCCAAGCTTCACTACGCAAAGTGGCGCGTAGGGCTTGGTATGGTTCGTCGTCGGTACACAGCCCATCACCGTGGCTAAGCAAAATGCCGTCCCCTGTCAGGTAAGGGTCCGGAATTAGGGTGACACCTGTCTGACGACTGAAAGCCTCTCCGAACAGGAAGTCACGATTGCCGTGCATGAGCAATATTTGGCAGTGTTTTGTGGCCGAGATTAAAGTCTGTCTCAAGGCGTTGGCAGTGGGGCCAGAGTCATCGTCGCCAATCCACATTTCGACTAAGTCGCCGAGAATATAGATTTCATCAACCCGTTGAGCCTCAGTATGCAGGCACTCCCTAAACCGCAAAAAAGTATCAGACTCTGGGTCGTCCAGGTGTAGGTCAGACAGAAAAACTCGGTTCATTCAAAGCCTTGCTGGTTTTTAGATGCTTGTAGTGTGTTCTGAAGGAGGGCGATGCGCGTCATAGGTCCTACACCACCTGGAACGGGAGTAATCCATGAGGCGACCTCTTTGACCTGCTCAAACTGTACATCCCCGTAAAGTTTATTGTTTTCACCGCGTGTGATGCCCACATCAATGACCACTGCGCCGGGTTTGATCCATTCGGCGGGCACAAGTCCTGGCTTGCCAACTGCGGATATTACGATGTCCGCCAGTTTGACCTTGGCTTCAATGTCACGCGTAAATTTGTGTGCGGTTGTTACGGTAGCGCCGGCGAGCAGGAGCTCCAAGCCCATAGGGCGTCCGACGTGATTGGATGCCCCAATGATGGCCGCATCCTGACCTTTAAACGTACATCCAATGTGCTCAAGCAGTAACATCACGCCTTTCGGTGTACAGCTGCGTAGCGCGGGTCTTCGCAGAGCCAACAGACCAATGTTGTAAGCATGAAAACCGTCTACATCTTTTGCCGGATCTATACAGTCAATAATGCGGTTTTCGTCGATATGTTCAGGCAGAGGGGTCTGTACCAAGATGCCGTCGATGCTTGCATCGTGGTTCAGGGCAGCAATTCGAGTCTCTAGGTCCTGTTGCGTGACGTTAGCACTCAAATGCTGCACGATTGAGTGGAAGCCCACCTCGTCGCAGTCTCGCCTCTTGCCTTTGACATAGATTTCCGACGCGGGGTCGTTGCCTACCAAGATGACCGCCAGCCCGGGTAGACGGTGGCCAGCGGTTTGCCATGTTTCAAGCTCTGATTTGATTTCAGCCCTCAGTTTTTTGGCCACGGCGTTGCCATTTATGATTTGTGCGGTCATAGAATCTTCCAAAAGTATATTCTAAACACATTGACCCCAACGAATCCCGTAGTATCATCGCGGCCTTCGGGGTATAGCGCAGTCTGGTAGCGCGCCTGCTTTGGGAGCAGGATGTCGGGAGTTCGAATCTCTCTACCCCGACCACTTTACAGTACGTGAACCCAATATGCGCCCGTAGCTCAACTGGATAGAGCATCGGCCTTCTAAGCCGAGGGTTAGAGGTTCGAGTCCTCTCGGGCGTGCCAATCGTTCTAATACCCGATATACGCTTAGTAGGCGGCACGAGCAAACAATCTGAAGCCTCTGAGCCTTTTGAGCACGGTTTCGTGTATCCCCACTTTCTTTCTTCGACAAATTCAATAGGCGCTAGCGTATAGTGGAAGGTGTGCTTATAATCCGCACGCTTTCTAAACCATGGTGGGCGTAGCTCAGTTGGTAGAGCTCCGGGTTGTGATCCCGGCGGTCGTGGGTTCAAGCCCCATCGTCCACCCCATTTTCTCCAAAGCATGAACACAGTGAGCCTGTGCCTGTGATTGTTAGAGCATCCAGGTTCGCTCACTGAAACCGTTAAACTGATTACAAAGTCTGAAAAGCCATGAATGTATCCATCGAGACCATGAGCGGTCTGGAACGCCGCCTGACCATTGCGTTACCGAGTGAAGAATTTGAGTCCCAAATTACGGCGCGTCTGCAGGACGCCCGCGGCAAAGTTCGTCTGCCTGGTTTTCGTCCTGGGAAAATCCCGCTCAAAGAGGTTCGCCGCCGTTTCGGGCCAGCCGTACGGGCAGAGGTGGCAGGGGAGTTGATGCAATCGAGTTTTGTGAGTGCGGTGCAGCAAGAGGTTTTGAATCCTGCAGGCCAGCCTAACCTTGAAGTCGTGAAGATGGATCCGGGTATCGATTTTGAATTTACTGCGACCTTCGAAGTTTTTCCCACAGTTGATCTGGCGGATTTCTCAAAAGTTTCGGTACGCAAACCTGAAGCGGATATCACAGATGCCGATCTTGAAAACATGATCGAACGCCTGCGGGAGCAGCGTACAACCTACGAACCGGTTGAACGCGAAGCCCAAGAAGGTGACATGGTTAAAGCTGATTTTAGTGCAACAGCAGACGGCGAACCCGTTGAAGGGACTGCGGGTGAAGATGTGGAGTTCCGCATTGGCCAGGGTCAGATGATTGCGGACTTCGAGCAGGGTGTTTGTGGCGCCACTGTGGGTGAGGAAGTGGTGTTTGATGCGACTTTTCCCGCAGACTATCGAGCTGAAGAGCTGCAGGGTAAAACGGTGCAATTTACGGTGTTACTCAAAGAAGTCAAAGAGGCGATGGTTCCTGCTTTGGACAACGAATTGTTTGAGCAATTTGGTGTCAAAGAAGGAGGCGAGGCGGCGTTTCGCGATGATGTGCGCGAAAATATGCAGCGTGAGTTAATGAATGCGGTGAAAAATCAAACGAAGCAGCAGGTGATGGATCAATTGGCTGCATTGCATGATTTCCAATTGCCTCAAGCCGTTGTTCAACGTGAAATTGGCGGTTTGAAAGAGCAAATGCTTGGCCAATTTCAAATGTCAGGACCGAACACGATTGATTTGCCGGATGAATTGTTTACAGATGAAGCCCAAAAGCGAGTCAAGGTGGGGCTGGTAGTGAACGAAGTCATTAGCTCGGCCGAACTGCAGGCAGACGAGGAAAAACTGGATGAGCGGCTACAGGAAATCGCAAGCCAGTATGGTGAACCGGAGCAGGTGATGAATTTTTACCGCAGTAATCCGGATCAAATGCAGAATATTGAGATGAGTGTGCTTGAAGAACAGGTTGTAGAGCACATACTGTCTAAGGCGCAGGTCGAAATCGTTGAATCCAACTATGAAGACGTGCTCAGCGGCCGAGCGATAGGCGACCTGGAAGAAGAGGCGGACGCAGCTGCAGACGAGGAGCAGGGCGAATCGTCTACCGCGGACGCCGCAAACTCGGATGGTTCCGAGAGCGCTGCTGAAGCCCAAGAGACAGACGACAAAGAAGACAAGTAATTCGGAGAAATAGATGACAGATATACGCGATCCTTACCTACCACCTACGCAAAATCTGGGTATGGTGCCCATGGTTGTGGAGCAATCTGCCCGTGGTGAAAGAGCCTATGATATCTATTCTCGCCTGCTCAAAGACCGCATCATTTTCCTCGTGGGTCCGGTAGAAGACCACATGGCGAATTTGATCGTCGCGCAGTTGTTGTTTCTCGAATCTGAAAACCCAGACAAAGATATCCACCTGTACATTAATTCGCCGGGAGGATCGGTCACGGCAGGTATGTCAATCTATGACACCATGCAGTTTATTAAGCCGAACGTGAGTACACTGTGCGTGGGGCAAGCCGCAAGTATGGGCGCTTTTTTGCTCGCCGCAGGCCATCCGGGAAAACGTCTGGCGTTGCCTAATTCCCGCATGATGCTTCATCAACCCAGTGGAGGCTCGAGGGGTGTCGCGGCCGATATTGAAATTCAAGCACAAGAGATCCTGCTGATGCGCGAACGCCTAAATGCGCTGATTGCCCATCACACGGGCAAGAGTGAAGACACTGTGGCGAAAGATACTGATCGAGATTTCTGGATGAGCCCGGATGAGGCCCAGGAGTACGGACTCGTAGATATGGTCCAAAAAAGTCGGGGATAACGAGGCGCACTGGCCAGAAATCGGGAATAGAACTCGAAAAAAATGATGCAAACCGTTTACACTGCGGGCTTGCATTCATCTGCCTCTGCTAGCATGGTAGGAATGTAGTACAGTTTATATCAGCGAACGCTCGCAACTCGGCAAAGTAACGGCCGTTTCGCGTGATGTAACATCGGAGTGAGGTAACCTGTTGACCTTGGGCAAGTGCCTCTTGGTCGCTGAATATAGACTCTTCGATGCCGTAAAGAGTAGTCTTGGCGCCGATCAAGGGCGTCAGGGGGCTGTTCAGTCGATTTATTGACGTGCAATTCACCGTCGGTAGTCGATAGTGCAGTCAGACAAGATCACATCCCCAAAGCGGGAAGAACTTAGATAGAGGTTCACAATGGCCGACGACACTGGCAAAAGCGACGATTCTGGCAAACTTTTATATTGCTCCTTTTGCGGCAAAAGCCAGCATGAAGTGAGAAAACTCATTGCTGGGCCTTCAGTATTCATCTGTGATGAGTGTGTTGAGCTGTGCAACGACATCATTCGCGAGGAAGTCTCTGAGTCGACGCAATCGGGTGAATCGAGCAAACTGCCAGTTCCCCTGGAGATAAAAAACATTCTGGATGAATACGTCATCGGGCAGGAACACGCAAAGAAAGTGCTGTCGGTTGCGGTCTACAACCATTACAAAAGGCTCAATTACAACGGGAAGAAAGACGACGTTGAATTGTCCAAGTCCAATATCCTGCTGATCGGACCAACCGGCAGCGGTAAAACACTGTTGGCCGAAACGCTCGCTCGATTGCTCGATGTACCGTTTACGATTGCAGACGCAACAACGCTTACCGAAGCGGGGTACGTTGGTGAAGACGTTGAGAACATCATTCAGAAACTGCTGCAGAAGTGCGATTATGATGTGGAGCGCGCACAGGTGGGCATCGTCTACATCGATGAGATAGACAAGATCTCACGCAAGTCAGACAACCCTTCGATTACCCGAGATGTGTCTGGCGAGGGTGTGCAACAGGCGCTGCTGAAGCTGATCGAGGGCACTGTAGCCTCCGTCCCGCCTCAGGGAGGGCGCAAGCATCCTCAACAAGAGTTTTTGCAGGTCGATACGTCTAACATCCTCTTCATCTGTGGTGGCGCGTTTGCCGGCCTGGACAAAGTCATCATGGACCGATCAGACAAGTCTGGTATCGGTTTCGGTGCAGTGGTTAAAGGCGAATCAGATCGCAAGAGCATCGGTGAGACCTTGCGCGAAGTCGAACCTGAAGATCTGATCCATTACGGCCTAATACCGGAGTTTGTGGGTCGTTTGCCGGTAGTTGCGACCTTAGAAGAACTCGATTCTGATGCGCTGATCCGCATATTGACCGAACCGAAAAATTCCCTGACCAAGCAATATACAAAGCTGTTTGATATGGAGGACGTTGAGGTCGACTTTCGCGAAGACGCGTTACGAGCCATTGCCGATAAGGCTATGGAACGCAAAACCGGAGCGCGGGGTCTTCGATCAATCCTGGAGGCTGTTCTACTCAACACCATGTACGACCTCCCGTCGAACGATGCCGTAAGCAAAGTGGTAATTGATGACAGTGTTATCAAGGGCGAAAGCGAACCGATGCTGATTTACGAGAACGTGGATCAAGCAAAGGCTGCGCCCGAAGAATAGGTCGGGCAGGTGCCCGGCGCACCGCCCCAATCTTCCTGAATAAAACCGCACGAGGCTGAACCCGTGGATGACGCTGCGCCCCTAGATATGATACCCGTATTACCCCTGCGCGACATGGTCGTATACCCTCACGGTGTGCATCCGTTGTTCGTAGGCACACAATCCTCTATCCGAGCTCTGGATGCGGCGATGGCTGCCGACAAACAAATCCTGCTGCTCGCCAAAAGAGACTCTGAAGTTGACGAACCGACAGCGCGTGACCTGTTCGAAGTCGGCACTGTGGCCTCTATTTTACAGCTGCTTAAGCTGCCGGATGGAACGGTTAAGGTGTTGGTTGAAGGGGGACATCGTGCTGAGGTGGAGCATCTGTCCTTTGACGAAGACTTCATCAGTGCGCGCATAGAACTCATGGTTGAGCCATCACAGGAGGCACGCGAAGGCGAAGCGTTCGCCAGTGCATTGCTCGAACAATTCGAAAATTTTGTCAAGGCCAGTAAGAGCGTGCCTGAAGAGGTGATGGCCTCGCTATCGAGTATAGACGATCCAGCGCGTTTGGTAGATTCGATCGCGGCTCAAATTTCACTGTCGATGGAAGACAGGCAAGCGGTGTTGGAGACTCTTGATCTCAAAGAGCGCATGAGCCTGCTGTTTGAGCTTATGGACACGGAAATTGATGTGCTTGAGATGGAAAAGCGCATTCGTGGCCGCGTCAAAAAGCAGATGGAGAAAAGTCAGCGAGAGTACTACCTCAATGAGCAGATGAAAGCCATTCAGCAGGAGATGGGTGATGGTGAAGAGAGCGAAGTTGATGAATTAGCCCAACGTATAGCAAATGCAGGGATGCCGAAAGAGGCGAGAGAAAAAGCGGATGCTGAGTTTAACAAGCTCAAATCAATGGCGCCGATGTCAGCCGAAGCCACTGTTGTTCGCAGCTATCTGGATTGGGTCTTGAACGTACCCTGGCGGAAGAAAAGTCGCGTACGTAAAGATTTAGCCGCGGCCCAAAAGATTCTCGACGAGGATCACTTTGGGCTAGACGAAGTTAAAGAACGCATCATCGAGTACTTGGCCGTGCAAAATCGTGTCACACGCATGAATAGCCCGGTTTTGTGTTTGGTTGGCCCGCCGGGAGTTGGCAAAACCAGTTTGGGAGAGAGTATTGCACGCGCGACCAATCGAAAATTTGTGCGTATGGCTCTGGGTGGAGTAAGAGACGAGGCTGAGATTCGGGGCCATCGGCGAACTTACATCGGTTCTATGCCGGGTAAGATCATCCAAAAAATGTCAAAGTCGGGTGTCTCAAATCCATTATTTTTGCTCGATGAGATCGATAAAATGGGTATGGACGTTCGTGGTGACCCCGCGAGTGCACTGCTTGAAGTCTTGGATCCTGAGCAGAACAGCACATTTAATGATCACTACTTAGAAGTGGACTACGACCTGTCGAAGGTATTTTTTATCTGCACGTCGAACTCGATGAATATTCCAGCGCCGTTGCTTGATCGGATGGAAGTCATCCGGTTGCCGGGTTACACCGAGGACGAAAAGCTCAATATTGCGCGACGTTACCTGGTGCCCAAGCAAACAAAGAATAACGGTTTAAAGACCGGAGAGTTAGTAGTAGAGGACAGTGCCCTTGTTGACATCGTCCGTTACTACACGCGGGAAGCAGGCGTGCGTGGACTCGAGCGTGAAGTCGCAAAGTTAGCGCGCAAGGTGGTTAAGGCTCAAGCTTTAGAAGGTTCAAAAGCCGAGGTAACGATTGGCGCCGGTGAGCTCGAAGAGTATCTAGGTGTTCGTCGATTTAGTTATGGATTGGCGGAAGAGGAAAACCAAGTCGGTATTGTCACCGGTCTGGCCTGGACCCAGGTTGGTGGTGAGCTTCTGAATATAGAAGCGGTGGCTGTGCTAGGCAAAGGTCGACAAACTAAGACCGGGTCTCTTGGTGATGTCATGCAGGAGTCGATACAAGCGGCGCTGACCTTTGTGCGCAGTCGCGCACAAGTGCTTGGACTCGAGGCTAGTTTTCATGAAACTCTAGATATCCACATCCATGTACCAGAAGGGGCTACACCCAAGGACGGTCCGAGTGCAGGGATCGGCATGTGCACGGCGATGGTCTCGGTGGTGACGGGTATTCCCGTGAAAGCGGATGTGGCTATGACCGGAGAGATCACCCTGCGTGGTCAGGTTTTGCCGATCGGCGGACTAAAAGAAAAATTGTTAGCCGCACATCGAGGGGGTATAAAGCACGTCATCATTCCGGCGGAAAACGAGAAAGACCTCAAAGAGATACCTGACAACGTCAAGAGTCGATTGACCATTCATCCGGTGAAATGGATGGACGAAGTACTGGCACTGGCTCTGGAACGATTGCCGGAACCTCGGGTCGCGGATGTAGATGACACGGATCAAGACGTTGCAGACGCAAATGTTGAAAGCGTCGCTCAAAAAGCAACAGCCGGCATTAACCCGCACTAAAGCCCAATATATAGGGTTTACGCGCTTGCGTACGTTGAATGGTGTTGGTATAAAGCGAGCGACCCTAGAAGGGTGGATAAACTAGAGTAACAACCGTTGTTTCTACAGTAATGCTCCAAGAGCATGGCGGGCAAAATTAATTGTTTGCCGACTTGTAACAGACAACTCTATAGAGGGGCTACATGTGAATAAAGCAGAGTTGATTGACCGCATTGCGGAGTCATCAGACATTTCTAAAGCAGCTGCGAGTCGAGCGTTGGACGCTACTCTCGAAGCCATTACCGACTCACTCAAGAATGCTGAATCTGTATCGCTGATCGGTTTTGGTACGTTCTTGGTTCGTGATCGGGCTGCAAGAAGTGGTCGTAATCCTTCGACCGGTGCAGCCATCGAAATAGCTGCGGCTAAGGTTCCGGCGTTCAAGCCAGGCAAAGCGCTAAAAGACGCCCTCAACTAGGGGCGTTCTTGAGGCTTTTTAAGGGGGCGCCAGCGGCGCCCTTTTTGTTGATTTAACTAAAACCACTTCAAATATTCAGGTAGAGAACTTAGACATGCTGCAAAAGCTCAGAGATCAAACCCAAGGAACTGGGTTCAAAATTCTGGTCGGCGCAATCATTGTGGTCCTGACGTTGTTTGGCTTTGGCGCGACCAACCTGTTTATGGGCGCTGATCCAACCATTGCAGAGGTCGGTGATCTAGAGATCACGCAAAGCCTGTTGGCCGTGGAAACGGAGCGTGAGAAACGCCGTTTGTTGGGTCAAATGGGACCAGAATTCGACCCCAGCAGTATTGATACGCTGCAAGTACAGCAATATGCATTGCAACAGATGATCAGTCGGCAGGTGCTCTATCAAACCGCTGCGGAGATGGGGATACGCGTGACCCCCGAAAACGTCAATGAACAATTGGTTAACGGGCCGGCCTATCAGGTCGATGGACAATTTAACGAAGCCATATATCGCCAGCAGCTCCAGGCCATGGGATTCTCGCCGGTAGAATTTATCGACGAAATCACAGATTCACTCAGTGCCGAGCAATTGCGCCAGGGCGTAGAAGGGTCGTCTCTGTTGACCGATTGGGAGCTGAGCGAACTGATACGCGTACTGAATCAGCAAAGAGATATTGCCTATTTGCCTTTGACGGTTGATCAATTTCAAGAGCAAGTTGAAGTGACTGAGGACGAAATTACACTGAGATACAATGAAAACCAATTTGCATACATGACGGACCTCCTGGTTGATGTGTCTTATCTCCATCTGAAGGCCGAAGATCTTGCGGGTGATGCATCGATAGTGGTCGATGAAGACGCGCTAGTTAGCCTGTACGAGGATGAAAGGGCTCTGGCATTGGCCGATGAACAGCGTGACAGCGCGCATATATTGGTTCAGGTCAGCGATGGTCGTAGTGCTGAAGAAGCATTGGAGATGATAGAACAGGCGCAGTCTCGGCTGGCATCAGGTGATGCGTTTGCGACCGTCGCTGCCGAGTTGAGCGAAGATCCTGGCTCGGCCGCTCAAGGCGGGGAGCTGGGTCCGGCGGGCAAAGGCATTTTTGATCCCGCATTCGAAGACGCGCTGTGGGCGTTGGAGACGGCGGGCGATGTTTCAGAGCCGGTGTTGACTTCCTTTGGGTACCACCTTATCCGCCTGAATAACATTATTGAACCGGATTACCCAGCGTTTGATACCCAGCGGATGGAGCTGGAGCAGCGTTTTCGTCAAATTAAAGCTGAAGAATTGTTTCTCGATCGTGCTTTAGAGCTAGAACGTGCGGCTTATGAGGAGAGATTTGCCTTAGACAACACTGCGGCAGAATTGGGTTTGGAGGTGCAAAAGTCAGTTTCAACAATCGGGCGTAATACGCCGTCAGCAGACGAGGTGTTGGGTAATGTGGCCGTGTTGGACGCGCTGTTTTCTCCTGATGTTTTGGAAGGGACCAACAGTGAAGCGCTGGAGCTTGGCGAAGGAGAGGTCGTTATAGTGCGTGTGGACCAGCAGTATCCTCCTGAGGCGATTCCTTTGGCGGACGTTACCGAAAGTATTGCGCAAGAGATAGCCAGAGAGAAAGCACTGGCTGAAATTGCCAACGCCAAAGCCGCTGGACTGGCTCGATTGCAAGCGGGCGATAGTGTTGC
>Ga0181559_10003720_pt1 | contig 14945 bp, 10 predicted proteins | sample 011ome_21_FD_133752 | JGI IMG/M metagenome (GOLD analysis project Ga0181559, IMG submission 133752) | Coastal salt marsh microbial communities from the Groves Creek Marsh, Skidaway Island, Georgia - 011508AT metaG (megahit assembly) | ecosystem: Environmental > Aquatic > Marine > Intertidal...
TCTATACACTGGTCCCCATACGACCGCGTTGGCGATGTGGACGCCGATCCTTAAGGACTTTGCCCGTCGCATCTCTCCGCCCACCCCTCCCTTTCAATACCCGCCCTCGGCGCCTTTCAACGCCAACTGACGCCTTTGAACTCCACCCCGACATTCGCTTGTATACAACGGCCCTCAGTCCGAGTCCGCACGGACACCCGCTCGCGAAGGAAGATTCGAGGACGTGCGTCGTGATGTGACGTCCTCGAGGAACGGTCGGCGTTCACCCTTCCGCGCGAACGCGGTCGTGTGGGGACCAGTGTGTAGACGCGACGCGACGCGAGACGCCGACGAACGCATAACTTAGAACACGATAGCACGAAGAAGAAGACGCCGACGACGCGAGACGTAAGTTGCGATAATGTTACGGTACCGATCTTACAAACGAAAAAACAACTCCGGCGCGCCGCCCGGCTCCCCTCCCCCCCGTCGCGCGCGCGCGTCGCGACTACAACTCCTCCGGCGCGGCCGCCGCCGGCGCGATCCCCAAGCTCCTGTACCCCCCCTCCCTCGCCCACTTGTCGATCTCTCTCGCGCGCGCCACCGGCAGCGGATGCGTCAGCTGTTTATTCTGCGCGTTTCGCAGATACCACCCCAGCGGCGACGCCGTCGCCTCGTCGTACCCGCGCGCTTGATCCAGGAACGCGTCCACGTTGAGCTGCCCGGACAGCTTCGGGCACCCCCCGGAGAGTTTCATGAGCACGGAGACGACCACGGATGGGTCGCCGGCGACGAGCAGCGCGGCGCGATCGCACGACAGCTCCGCGGCGCGGACCCAACGCATCAATTCGTCATTAAAGTTAGCCGCCACGAAGGACGGCACGAGCGGCGTGATCTCCGCGCCGAGCGTCAGCAAGTTCGCCACCGTGAGCCACACGCCGTGGTCGCACTTTAAGTGCCCGAGCTCGTGCGCGATGACCGCGCGCAGCTCCGCGGGGGACATGAGCTCGACGAGCGCGGTGTGGACGACCACGACGGGCTCGCGGCCTGAGGGTCGTTCCATACAAAGCGATGTCGGGGTGGAGTTGAAAGGCGTCAGTCGGAGTTGAAAGGCGTCGAGGTGTGTCGGGATGGAAAGCGAGGGGTGGGCGGATCGGCGTTCACCACGCCAACGCGGTCGTATGGGGACCAGTGTATAGAACGCGCCGGAGATGGCGAGCGTGTACGCGTTCGGCTGCGACGACTGACGAATGTACAACGCCGGCGGCTTCACGTCCAGCACCTCCGCGGCGTCGATGACGAGCTGATGCACGCTCGGGAGCTGGTTCGGACCCACGAGCACGGAGGTTGATATCTGCTCCATGATGAGCATCTGCTCCGCGACCGGCGTCACGATGCTCTTCGTGATGTTCGACAGGCCCGGGATCGCCTCCAGGAGCGACGTGTTCTGCTGGTCCAGCGGGTGGCGGAAGTCGCGCGCGGCCACCTTCTTCCTGACGACGTTGTTGCGGCGGCGCGACGCGGCGGCGTCGTCGTCGTCGTCGTCGTGTGACGCGGAGCGCGGCCACGGCGAGGATGGGAACGACGACGGCGTCGCGGACGACGCCGCGGACGCGCGCGCGCGGACGTCGTTTCGTCGGAGGACGACGCGTCCGTCGTCGTCGTTTAAACGCGGACGCGGATCTCGCGGCGCGACGGACGCGCGGCGCGCGACGCCGCGGTTCGAGACGGCGGACGCGCGCGGAGCGACGCGCGCGCGCGGTGCCGCCGACGACGCGAGGAGGGCGGACATCGCGCGGGCGTCGTCCCAGCGCGCGCGTACGAGTGCACGCGGGGTGGTGACGTCGACGGGAATGTGATATTTTTTTTTCGATGTCAGCAAAACCAAGACTGACAGCTGCAAGCTGTGCGTTTTTCGTCGTTCACTGCGCGCTCGCCTTCGTCGTCGTCGTCGTCGTCGTCGTTCGCGGCCGATTAAAGCGTCGGCGGCTCCGTCCCCACCCCACCGTCCTCTCACGCGACGCACGCCTGCTCCTTCTCGATCTGCGCGACGACGCCCTTCACGACGGCGTCGACGTCGCCCGCCGACGCCGGCGCCGCGACGCGCGCGCTGAGGGTCGAGCGTCCGCGCGAAGAAGCGACGTCGGGGCGGCGTTCAAAGGCGCGTCAGTCGGAGTTGAAAAGCGACGCGGTCGAGCGTTGAAACCGAGGGACCCTGGGCGGAGAGAAGCGCCGGACGAAGTCCTCGAGGAACGGCGTGCACCGCGCGAACGCGGTCGTGTGGGGACCAGTGTGATGACCGGGACGCGCCCGAGGTCGGTTTCCTCGTCGTCCTCCGCGCCGCCGCGGTCGCGCGCCTCCAGCGACGCCACGCTCTTCGCGGTGATCAGCACGTGCGCGAGCTTCAGCGGCGACTTCCGCTTCGATTTGTCGTCGTGCTCCTTGGCGTCAACCTTGACCGCCTTGACTCGCACGCCGAGCGCGGACGCGAACGCCCTGAGGTCTTTCATCGCCGGCTCGGTGACGTGCTCGTCGCTCAGTTTCTCGAAGCGCGCGTCGAGGAGCTTGTTGTGCGACGTCTTGAGCCTCTTCCGCGCGGCGTCGGACGCGTCCGCGGGGTACTCCGGCTCGTCGTCGAGGAGCGCGGGCGCGTCGTTCGCCTTGTCGCGGATGCGCTTCACGAGCTCGGTCTGGCGCGCGCGACGGACGGGGCGAGCGCGGACGCGTGAGCGCACGCGCGGCGCGGCGCGGAGGGGGAAGAGAGAGAGAGAGGGCGCGCGGGCGGACCTTGGCGTCTTCGAGGCGCTTCAGCGTCCTGGCGCTCATCGTCGCGTACCCGCTGCGATCGGGCTGCTCCTTCGCGGGCTTCGCGTCGACGGGAGCGGGGGGCGGGGCGGGGGAGGAGGACATGACGCGCGCGGCGGGCGAGTGGACTGGCGGGCGGGCGGCGAGGAGTGCGACGACGAGCGCGACGCGGCGCCCGATTTGAACGATCTCATCAGTGCAACTTTTCGCGAAGAGGAAACCCTACCGCCCCTTCACGTCCGCGCGCGCGTCCGCCTCCGCGCGCGATGTCCGGCAAGCGATCGCGCGGGCCGTGGACGCTCGAGAGCATGGAGATCGCCGCGCGTCAAAGCGTCGACGCGGCGATGGACCTCGGAAGGCGGTATCGCGAGGGCGACGGCGTCGAGCAGAGCGACAAAGAAGCGCTCCGTTGCTTCCTGCAAGCTGTCGCGCTGCGCGACGCGCCGCCGCCGGCGCCTCCGCTGGCAGCGGCGACCGCGAAACCTGGTGGATCTGAGCGCCGCGATCATCATACCCCTGCCGCGCCTGCGCCTCGCGACTTCAACGACGTCAACAAGGACGTCGCGTGCCTCGTGTTCGCGCACCTTCGAAGGTATAGAGACCGCGTGGCGCTTTCTCGGGTGAGCAAAGTCTGGAGGGACGCCTCGAAGGAGGCGGCGTCTTTGCCGGACAGACTCGAATTGGGTAACCATTGGTATATTGGAAGGAGGAATGATCGCTTTTATGATTGGGTGACCATGTGTACACTTTTAGGAAGAATGATCGAGTATCTGATGCAACACAACGGCGTGCTCACCCTCCCGAAGCAGCGGGTTCACGACCTTCTGGTGAGTGTGTTTTTGAACGATGACGAAGCATATTTTTGCGATGACGCCGCATGCTTCGGTGAATTCGAACTGATGAAATGGTTGAGGCAGCACGATTACCCTTGGTCCGAGCATACGTGCAAAGATGTTGCGTATGGAGGACACCTTCACGTGCTGAAGTGGGCGCGCGAGAACGGCGCACCTTGGGACATTCGGACTTGCCAATATGCCGCTCAAAACAAACACTGGCACATTCTGCGGTACGCGATCGACAACGGCTGCCCGGGAGCTGAGAGGTACTACTCCTGGTACTACTCTGTACTACCACCGGCCTGAATGAACCGATGCGAACGATGCCAACGCGACGAAGTCGCTCTCACGCCAAGCTGCATGCGACGATACTGTCATACGATACGAGCACGTTTCTACCTACTCGAACGCTCGCGCCGCGACCGCTATGATATTCCTCATCAGAACCAATCCCCGACGATGACGCGCGTGTTGTCGTGCGCCCCCGCCGCCGCCTCGATCGCGCGCTCGACGTAATCCCTCGCGTGCTTCGCGAGCGCGTCGCTGTCCTCCCACAGGTCCCTCCACACGCACAGCGTGTTGGACAGATCCTCGCTGACGACCTTCCCGCTGAAGCTCTCGAACGTGATGGGTCCGCGGTATTGAATCTCCGCGAGGCCGTAAAACAGCCGACAGAAATCCACGTTCCCGGTGCCCAACTGCCCGCGGTGCGACTCCCCGACGTGCACGTACCCGAGCTTATCCCCGCACGTCTTCACCGCCTGCCGTAAACTCCGCTCCTCGATGCACATGTGATACGAGTCTAAGTGCACGCGCACGTTGTCTTCGTTCACTTCGGATATAAATTCCATCGCCTGCGCGGCGGTGTTCAGCACGTTGGTCTCGTACCGGTTCACCACCTCCAAACCCAGGATCACGCCGGCGTCGTTCGCTCTCCGCGCGACGCGCTTGATCGCGGCGATCGAGTTTTCGTACCCTCGCTTCGTCACCGGCTTATCGTACTTCCCCAGCGCGCTGTACAGGATGCCGCACATGTGCGTGCCGCCCATCTGAATCGTCTTCTCCAACGCGTCGTTCAACAGCGCTTCGCCTCTCGCCGCGATCTCGTCGTCCGCGCTCGAGACGTCCGCGTCGAAGCGCAGCCCCAACGACGTCGTCGCCTGCAGCCCGTGCGCCTCCACGACGCGCTTCGTCATCGCGCCGTCCACGGCGGAGGGGGACAGGAGCGGGATCTCGATGATGTCGTAGCCCGCGCGCTTCGCGCCCGCGCACGCGAGCGTCGCCGCGGGCTCGTCCCACGCGCCCGTGAACACGAGCGCGTGGACGCCGAGCTTGTTGGGCGTGATCGGCGCGGGCGGGCGGTCCGGGTCGTCCGTCGCGCGGCGCTCGTCGAACGACGGCGCTTGCGCCTTCGCGAGCGGAGGGATCGCGTCTGACTTGCGATCGGGCTTTGAGTCGCGGTCGGAACGCGACGAAGACGACGAAGACGACGACGACGACGCGAGCGCGACGCGCGCTCGCGACGCGCGCGGCGCGCCGTCGCGGCGACGACGCGAGGAGAGCGGCGATGGGAGCGTCGCGCGCGCGGCGCACGTCGCGAACGTCGACGACATCGTGCGGGGACGTCCCTGCCGGCGCGCGCGAGGATGGAGTGTTAGTTCGATCGGGGCGGCGTTTGGTGCCGAGTTGATGACCCGGAAAACCTATCGGCGCGAGGGCTTTGGCTCGCGTCGTCGTCACTGCCCGTCGCGCCACCGAGGGGCACGAGCCTCGCCTAGCCTCGGGCGTCGTCATGGGCTCTCCCGCGTGCGACGACCGTCTCGTGGCGTCCCTCCGCGGCGCGTCCACGCCGCCGTTCCGCGTCATGGAAGTCATCAAGGCTGCGCACGACATGACCGTCAGTGGAGCGGATCTCGCCGTCGGAGGGATAAAACATCTCGAGGTGGGGCAGCCGTCGACGGGCGCGCCGCGGCTCGCGCTCGACGCCGCGCGCGACTCCCTCGACGCGTGCGCGCGCGGGGAGACGACGTTAGGATACACCGTCGCCGAGGGCGTCGACCCTCTGCGCGAGAGGATCGCAAGGCACTATCGCGACCGCTACGGCGTCGAGGACGTCGACGCGGACGCGGTCGTCGTGACGACCGGGTCGTCCGCGGCGTTCATCCTGTCCTTCGTCGCGGCGTTCGACCCGGGCGACCGCGTCGCGATCGCGTCGCCGGGGTACCCGTGCTACCGGAACATCCTCGAGGCGCTCGGGTGCGAGGTCGTGTCCATCCCGGTGGACGCGTCGACGGACTACCAGCCGACGCCGGCGCTTCTGAACGCTTTCCTCGCCGCCGAGGAGGACGACGGCGGCGGCGGCGGCGGCGGCGGCGGTGGCGATCCCAAACCGAAACCGAAGCCGATCCGGGGGCTCATCGTCGCGTCGCCTTCGAACCCCACCGGGACGGTCCTCACGCGCGCGCAGCTCTTCGCGCTGCACGAGTGGTGCCACGAGCGAGGCGCGTGGTTCGTCTCGGACGAGATCTACCATCAGATCGAATACGGCGAAGACCGCGCGACGACGGCGCTGGAGACGCCGAACGGGCCGCGCGACTGCGCAATCGTGATCAACTCTTTCAGCAAGTACCACTGCATGACCGGGTGGCGCGTGGGGTGGTGCGTGGTTCCGCCGCGGCTGCGCGACGCGATGCGAGCGCTGCAGCAAAATTTGTTTATCAACGCGCCGACCATCGCGCAGTACGCGGCGACGGCGGCGTTCGACTGCGACGACGAGCTGGTGAAGCACGTGGATCGGTACCGCGTCAATCGCGAGATTTTACTTCGGGGGCTCCCGAAGGCTGGGTTCGCGAAGCTCAGCAGCGCGGCCGGGGCGTACTACATCTACGCGGACGTGAGCGACATGACGGACGACTCCGTGGGGTTGTGTAAGCGGATATTGGAGACGACGGGGGTGGCGTGCGTTCCCGGGGTGGATTTCGACCGCGAGCGGGGGTTAAAGTTCGTTCGGTTTTCATTCTGCGACAGCACGGAGACGGTCACGGAGGCGGTGCGGGTGTTGATCGAAAAGGTGGACGAGTGGCGAGTGGGCGGGTGAGGCGCGGGGGGTGTGATGATGAGGGGGAGTGATGATGCGTTGACGGCGTGCGTTGTGACGCATCCGTACAGTATCCCTGGGTCATCGCGAACGAACGGATGGCGCCGTCGCCTCGTTCGTCGTCGCGACGGATGAACCAATCTCTCTCTTTCTTCTACGGTATCGCTATGATAATCGTCGAGCGTGCGCACGCGCGCGCTCGGTCGTTTCACTTCTTCCCCTTGCCCTTCTTGACCGTCCCGCCCTTGGCCTTCATCCCCGCCATCCCCTTACCCTTCTTCCCGCCTTGCCTCTTCCCTCCGGCGCCGCCGGCGTCTTTCTCCGCGAGCTTCGCCTTCGCGGCGCTTCGGCTCTCCGCCTCTTTCGCCCTCTGAATCTTCCTCGCGGCGACGTTCACGTCCACGGTGAAGTCCTTCTCTCTCCGAACGAGCTTATCAATGAACGTCAGCGCGTTCGCCTTGTCCTTCGCGACGTCCGTGACGCCGTCGAACTGCCTTCGCTTCCCTCGCGACTTGATCTTTTCGTCGCCCGGAATCGGCGCGTTGAACTTCCCTATGCTCGCCGTGCTCCTCGCGACGTGCGCGGTGAGGTCTTTCACCTGCTTCTTCCCCATCTTCCCCAGCGGCAGCGCCTTCGCGCCCTTCGTCGGCGCCGCGGACATCTGCAGCGTCGGCGGTAACACCTTCGCGCCGTGCGTCGACACGGCGTTGAGTAAATTCTTTTGCTGACGCCCCGCGTTTTTCTCCACGCGCTCTCTCCGCATCCGCTCCTCCGCCGTGAAAGGGTCCTCGGTCTGCCCCGGGACGTCGCTCATCTTCGCGTCCATTATGATGATCTTGTTCGCGTCCCCCGCGCGGTCGTACCCGTGCCGGCGCTTCCACTCGTCCGTCTGCTCGTCGAAGACCATCTTCGATCGCTTCCGCTTCTTGATGCCCTTCTCCTTCGCGAACTGCTCCCACTTCGTCATCGGCTTCTCCTGCGGCGGCAGCGGCTTCGTCCGCGGCAGCGGCGTCGTCCCAGCCGGCAGGTGCACGTACCGTCCGTTCACGTCGCTCTCCGACGGCAGCGCGAAGAGATCCGCGACGAGCCGCTGGAGGACGTCGCGGCAGTGCGCGAGCGCGACCGCGGTCTTCGCGTCGGCGTCGCCGCCGGCGTACGCCTCCGGGTCGATCGGCGCCGGGTCGCACGCGAGGAGGTTGCCGAGGTCGAGCTCGAGCGGGCCGTCGTACGCGTCCGTGGCTTCGAGCGCGGACGCGACGCGCAGGCGCGCGGCGCCAGCGTCCGTTTCCGTCATGAGAGACGGCGAGGGGGTGGGCGGCGCGGGATGGAGTGGCGCGGCGGCGGCGGCGGCGGCGGCGCGTGACTAAATTTCTCGAGACTCACAGACTGGTCGTGGTTGAGCTCGAGCCGCCGCGCCGCGCCGTCGCCGTCTGCGCTACGTCTCGGCTCCGAGCGTCTCGGCGCGCCGCAGTCTCGCGCGCGCTTCCACGCTCGCGGCATGACCTGAGATCGCGCGCCCTCTCGACGGGCGACGTCCACGCGATGTCGTCGCCGTCCGCGCGTCGCCGCGAAGCGCGGTGAATCGCGCGCGCGGACGCGCGCCGTTCGCCGCCCTGCCGTCGATTCGATCGATGGATGTCGAGGTGCGACGCGATCGACGACTTGAGATTTTCTCGCGGACGCGACGATCCGCTCGCGTCCGCCGCCCGTCTGGCGAACTATCATAGAGTCACTCGTGTGAAAGCTTCCGCGATGTCACACCGAGCGCTCAGTTCCGCCTACACGAACGCGCTCTTCGGTGAACGGCCCGCAGCGCTTTTCGGACGCGTTCTGAATCGCCGGAGCTCGAACCGCACATTCACTCGCGTCGTTCCCTCGACGCGATTATAACCTAAACGCGACGACCGCGCGCGACGCCGCCGCGCTTCGCGCCTCTTCGCCGGGACGTCGATGATGAGGAAATCATTGTCCGTACCATCTGACGTCTCTGACGACGAAACTTTGAATCTCGTTAACCTGAGACGTCCCGGAGCGGAGGCGCGAAGCGCGACGGCCCGCCGTCGCGTCGTCGATCGACGAATCGTTGTTTCGCGCGCGCGTCTGTCGTTTCGCTTTTTCTCCTCGCGGCGGCGTCTCGGCTCTGATGACCAAGACACAACTAAGGCATAGTTCAGTTGACACTTCACCGATGGTAATTAGTTGGTGAACTCGTGAAACGAACTTTCCGACTGATGCCGACGCCGCCGCGACGGACGCGCGCGTTGGTTCGTTCGTCGTTCACCAGACCGCCGGCCTGCCGCCGCTGACGAATTCATTCGACGTTTCCATTCTTCGGTCCCTCGCAGCGTCTCTCGAAGACTGCTCCTGCGGCGCGTGCGAAGCCGCCGGCGAATCGCCGCTCGACATGTCATCTGTGAATGACAAAGGTGCGGATACTAAATCGCCACGTGTACTGTCCTTCCGTCCGTCCGTCTGATTCGATCGCGCGCGACGGAACGACCACACGCGCGAGGGTGAATGATGAACACTTTTTTTATCTTAGGACACCTTCGGAGCCTTGTTAGCCCTCGGCCTTGAGAACAAAAGTTAGCTCCTGATTCCTCCGCGGTCGTTCCGTCGTTTCGCGTCGCGTTGTTTTTATCCGTCGGTCGGTGCGATTTTCTTTCGATATGAACCGTCACGCGACGGTTCGGGCGTTTCGAACGCGCGGAAAAGCTCTCCCGCTGTTCCGCGCCGACAAGGCGCCCGAGAGATCGACGCTCAGGTAAAGCAGACTTGTCGGATTTTGCCATATCTACCGGTCTCTAGAGCCTTTGCTACATGCAGCACACTTCGCGCGATATCGCCGCGGGCGTAAAAGACGAGATCCTCATATGAGTTATTCTGACGGTTACTGACGACACCGTAACCTGATGCGAACTGATACGTCGCGCGCGCGTTTCGCGCGTTGTTTTTCGTTCGGTTTTTCTCACTCGTATTGCAATTGAAACGCATTCTCGCCGCCCGTCACGTCACGGGGGGTCTCTTGGTCGATGAAGAACTTCATTATCAACCCAAAAACTTTCCTGAACACCACTGTTGATCCTATAATGTGACCATACTCTCTGAGACCAAGAGACGCCCGCCGCGTCGCGTTTTCTTCGCTCGTCGAGTCGATTTTTTTTTCTTTCACGCCGCCGCCGATCAACCGACCAACCCCCCCCTCCCCCCACTCACACGCGCAGGTCGCGCGACGACGACTGAGTTACGCTACGTCGCGGTATCGTTCAAGCCGCAGACCGCGGGCGCGTCCGCGCTGATTTGTTTCATGTTCCGCGCCTGAGAAGGAAGACGGAGGAAGAGAGGGAGCGGGCGTCGGCGCGAGAAAGTCCTTAAGGAACGGCGTTCACCACGCCAACGCGGTCGTATGGGGACCAGTGTGATAACAACAGAACACGCGACGCGGAACCGAGAGAGAGACGTCCGTCGTGTACACGTAACCGAAGAAGCGAGAGCGGGAGGCGAAGAAAAACGAAAACGAGTCGAATCGACGCACGTGCTCGCGAATCTTCTCCCACGTCGTCCAATCGTAGAGCGACACGCGGTACGGATCCTGGTCCTGCCCTTCCCCGTTCCCATCGTACAGCACCCAAAAGTTTGTCCCTTGCCCGCTCCCGCCGTCGCGTTTGCTCTTCTCGACGATGCGATACACGCTCTCGAAGAACTCGTCTCTGACGTAAAAATCCCCGGGACCGCCGTGCACGCGCTCGCCCGGCTGCAGCCCTCTCCCGACCGTGATCCTCGACGACGGCGTGGACTTCCCGAACTCCTCGACCACGAGCGGCTTCCCGAGCTTATCCGCGTCCTGAACGTGCGCGCGCAACCACCGTTCCGTGTAATTCAGCTTTTCTTTCCACACCGAAGACCCGTGGATCGCGTAATCGAACGCCTTGTTCGACATCCACGGCGAGTAATCCGCGTGCCCGAGCCAGTTATCCGGCCACACGTGCGTCGTCGCGAAGTCGACGTGCTCTCCCGCGTGGTTCGCGAGGAAGTCCTGGCCTTCCATGAGCGCCCACGGCGACGACGCGATGCCCGTGCGGCGATTGCCGCTCCCGGGGTTGAGGTGCACTCTCGAGCAGGAACTCGAGTAGAACCCTTCCTCGCCGATCGTCAGCATGTGCAGCGGGTCTATCGTCTTTACAAACAGGGACATCTCGTCGATCCACGCCTGGAGCGCCCACCCGCACCCGGTGCACCGCGGCTCGTTCATGAGGTTCCAACCGAAAATCGTCGGGTCGTCGCGGTATCGAACGCCGTTGAAGGTGTTGACTCGGTTCAGGAACGTTGAAACGTGCGCTCGGTATGCGTTACGACAGAACCAGTCCGTGTAGAAGTCCGTGCGCGCGCCCGCGGAGGGCGACCACTCCACGTACCGATCGATCGAAAGCCAGTAGTCTTCTAACGACACGATCAGCTTGATCCCGCGCCGGGCGGCTTCGTGAAGCGCGAAGTCCATGCCGCGGAAGACGGCTTCGTCGTAGACCCCGGGGGCGAGGTGCAGTCGCAACGCACGCAACTCGGGAGTTTCTCCCTTCCCGAGCGAGAACCCCCACGTACGTATGACGTTTATGCCCTCCTTCACGAGCGCGTCGAGCTTGGACGTGACGCGCCAGCGAATCGTCGGGTATCGCGCGGTGTCCATCAAATCCCAGACGTTTACCCCCGCGTAACTGAGGGTCGTTCCATACGAGCGAACGTCGGGGTGGAGTTGAAAGGCGTCAGTTGTAGTTGAAAAGCGCAGAGGGCGGGTATTAAAAGCGAGGGGTGGGCGGAGAGATGCGCCGGCAAAAGTCCTTAAGGATCGGCGTTCACCACGCCAACGCGGTCGTATGGGGACCAGTGTATAGAACGCGCCTGAACGGTTTCGCGCACGCGTCGGCGTTCGATTCGTCACCGTTCCCGGCAACCTCTTTCGGTAGCGCGCCGATCACGAACGTCGTGCCGACCGCGCGGACGGCTTTCGACGCGAGCTTCGGGTCCACGGCCGCGTCCCATCGACCGCCTTCCGCGCCGAACCCGAACCCGCGGCCGTCCGCGCGTTTAATTCGAACGCCGCCGCCGCCGCGGAAGGATCCGTACGGCGTCCCGGGCTCTCCGTCCACGACGACGCGGTACGTCCGCCCCGGGCGCATCTTCAACGCGTTCACGACGTCGCCGAGGCCGCACGTGGCGTCCTCTGATTGGTTCTCCGATATCGAGTAGATCTCGTCCGCGAAAACGATTGGTCGCGACGGAGGGGGATCAGACGCGGATCTCTTCGGCGACGCCGCGGTTCGAACGCGCGTCCCGTCCTCGTAAATCGTCAGACTCTGCGCGTATCCGCGACTGCACAGGCTCACGTCCACGTCGAATGCGTCCGCGTCGTTCGGGACCGCGAACGCGAAGATCGCGTCCGGGTGCGCCGCGGGGTCGATCTGGCAGGGCACGTACGTCTGGACTTCGTCCGCGTCGTCGACGTTCGCCTCGGTCACGGGCTTGACGGCGAAGGCGCCGACGTCGACGACGTAGCCGCGCGAGAGGACCTCGACGGTCAGCGTCGGGGAAGACGGAACGTCAACCGTCGCGCCGCGGATCGCGTGCATCGGCTCGAACGCGGTTATCCCTTGGAGCGTGACCCACGCGTCGAGCTGCGCCTCGTTGATCGTCACCGTCTCGAACGTCGCCGCGGAGTCCGAGCCCGAGCCCGAGCCCGAGCCCGAATCCGCCGCCGCCGGCCAGCGCAGCGCGACGGCGACGTCGGGCCCGAGCTTCACTCTGCTCGTGCGTCGCTCTTCCGGGTTCGGCGCGTCCGTCGGCGCGACGACGTCGCCGCCGCCCGCCGCCGCAAAGTCCTCCGCGTTCTCCGCGCGTCCCCCTCCCGCGTACGACGCCTCGTTCTCGTCCACGGGCTCGGCTTGGAGCAGCGACCGGGACCGGCGGCGGCGACCGGCGCCGGCGACGGCGGCGCCGTCGAGCGCGTAAATATCATCCCCGCCGGCTCGCGCGATGGACACGACCCGGTCGTCGTCCTTCGGCTTCGAACGTCGCAGCGCGTCGCGCTCGCCGCCGCCGCCTTCGACGTCGTCGTCGCGGACAGCCTGGAAGTCTTTCGAGGGCGCGAGCTTACGGACGCGGACGTCCACGGTGAGGAGGTACTGCGCGCCGGGCGCGACGCCGGTCACGACGCCGGCGGCGGCGACGGCGTTCTCTCGCGCCCTCGCGTACCTCTCGCGCGTTCGCCGCGCGTCCTCGCTCGCCTTTAACGTCCGCGCCGCGACCGTTGTATTCACCTTCCCCGCCGTGGCGGCGGCGGTCACGCGCGAAGGGCACGCGCGCCACGGGTGCTCGCAGGGTTCGTCAAACGCGTTCGGCGGCTTCGGCGGATCCGGGTCGCTCGGGCACGAGTCCGCGCCCGTCGTGGACGTCAAACTCGAAACGTCCAAGCGCCGAGCGTTTTTACCATCCTTGAAACTGAACCCGACATCCCAGCCGTCGCCGCCCGCGTGTATCGCGTGCCCGGGGGCGAGCACGACGTCCTTCGCGAACGACACGTTCAACCCGCGGTCCCGCTTAGGGTTGTTCCATACGAGCGATCGTCGGGATGGAGTTGAAAGGCGTCAGATGGAGTTGAAAGGCGTCGAGGTGTGTCGGGATTGAAAGCGAGGGGTGGGCGGAGAGAGACGCCGGGAAAAGTCCTTAAGGATCGGCGTTCATCACGCCAACGCGGTCGTATGGGGACCAGACTATAGAACGCGCCTTCGTCCCCGCCGGCCACTCGTGCGTCGTGAACGAAAACCGCAGCGCGCCGGTCCGGCACAGATCCCCTCGGTACGGCTGCACGAACGCCCCGGTGTTCGCGTCGTGCACGCCGGCGTACCAGCACATGACGTCCATGTCGGCGTTTGGGTCGCGCATGCGCGTCCACTCGCCCTCGTACTCGGTGTGCACGCCCCTGCTGAAAGGGACGACGAACCACGCGCCTTTCAAGTTGACGTCTACGGACCCTCTGTTCACGATCTGACCCATGACGAGCGACTCCACGGTGTTGACGGGAAGCGCGCCGTTCGCGCGACGAGACGCGCGCCACTGCTCGAGGGGCTGGCGGTACAGCCGCTCGCGCGTCGCGTCGTCGCGAGGCGCGCACTCGGAGACGTCTTCGCGCTCGCCGGGGAGGCACCGCCAGGGCATGCCGCCGAACGTTAGCTCCGCGACGACGTTCTGAGGGTAATTGTCCATACGAAGCGAACGTCGGGGTGGAGTCGAGGGGTGCGTCAGAAGCGGAGTTGAAAGGCGACGCGGCGTGTCGGGATTGTGAGCGAGGGACCCTGGGCGGAGAGAAAGGCTGGGAGATAAAGTCCTTAAGGATCGGCGTTCACCACGCCGACGCGGTCGTATGGGGACCGGTGTGATGACAGGACGCGCCTTGCAGCCGACGCCGAGCGGCGCGGGCGGCGACCAGTAGCACGCGTCGGATGCCGTTCGCGCGACGCCGTTCGCGCTCTTCGCGTTCAACTCGCGGAGGCGCATCGCGTGCGACTTGATCAGCGACGTCACCGCGCGCGAATTTTTTACCTTCTCGTCGTTCTCGTCGTCGTCGTCCGACGCGGGATACACCCCGTATCTGCCGCCGTATTTATCGAGCGGCTCGTACGCGCGGTGATAGAGTATCCAGAACATGACGCCGCCGCCGCCGCCGCCGCGAAGCGCGCTCTCGTAGAACGAATCGAACGCGAGCTTGAACAGATCGTATCGCTCCTCGAGCTTTCCTCCGAACTCTTCCAACACCACGGGCATCATCAGCTCCTCCTCCGCGGCTTGCTGATGCGAGGTCAGCCAGTCGACGAAAAATTCGTCCCGACCTGTTTTCGTCGCGCCGCGCTCGACGCACAGCCACTGGTCCACGTACACGTGCATCGTCGCGAAGTCGATCCCGGGGACGGCGTGGTTCCTGACGAAGTCCACGCCCTCGAGCTGCGCCCACGGTCCCGGGTTCGCGTACAAATACAGCGGCGACGACGGCCCGAAGAAGGACTCGCTGCCGACCGTGAGCAAGTGATTCGGATCCAACGACTTGACGTGCGGGGTCATCTCTTCGATCCACGCTTGCAGCGCGTCGCCGGTGTTGCTCGAGACGTTGTACTCCAGACTCTTATCCGACGAGCTTCGAACCTCCACGGTCAAATCTTTCGTCGACCGCGGCTCGTTCA
>Ga0181559_10003732_pt1 | contig 14916 bp, 13 predicted proteins | sample 011ome_21_FD_133752 | JGI IMG/M metagenome (GOLD analysis project Ga0181559, IMG submission 133752) | Coastal salt marsh microbial communities from the Groves Creek Marsh, Skidaway Island, Georgia - 011508AT metaG (megahit assembly) | ecosystem: Environmental > Aquatic > Marine > Intertidal...
TAGCGCAACAACGAGGGATTGACGCCGAATTTATCGGCGACTTCCGAAATCGTCCAGTAACGCTTTGTGACCATGGCCTTGCAAGATGCGCAAGGCGGAGTGCAGAGCCAAATAGTTTGACCTCAGTCGAAGCTCTGGTTGGCACTTTCCGATGCCGCCAACAGCTGCTCGTACTGCTCAGGAGTCAGGTCGTTGAAATAATAGTGGGCCGGATTCACCCGCTTGCCCTCCTTGAACACTTCGTAGTGCAGGTGAGGGGCTACAGACGTTCCCGTAGAGCCCACCAGACCGATGACTTCCCCCCTTTCAATCCGCTGTCCCTTCCGAACGAGAATCTTGGACATGTGGGCATACAAAGTCTCGTATCCAAAGCCATGACGGATCCTGACATGGTGACCGTAACCGTTGTACTTCTTCTTCACTTCCACCACCTCTCCGTCTCCGGTGGCAAAAATCTCCGTGCCGGTCGGGGCTGAGAAATCCATGCCCCAGTGCATCCTTCGCACTTTATAAATGGGGTGAATTCGGTATCCATAGCCACTCGCCATTCTTTTCAGGTCGCTGTTCCGCACGGGTTGAATGGCAGGAATGCTCTTCAATAGTTCATCGCGGTTGCTGCTCAACTCCATCAATTGGCTGAAACTCTCACCCTGTGCCAACATTCTTCTCTCCACCTCCGCAATGCGTTCCCTGAGGGCGATCACCTGCTCGCTTTGATCAAGCCCGCGTAGGTCTCCGTATCGGTCAGCGCCTCCAATTCCCGGGTTCCTCAGGTGCTCGGGATAGGGCTCTGCACCGAAAATGTTCCGATAAATGGCCTCGTCCCGTTCCGTGAGTTCACCGAGGGCACCGCTCATGTCGTCCACTTTCTCCTCCATCAGCTTCACCTGGGACTCGAGAAAGGCAATTTGGCGCTGTTGGCTGCGGACCTTGGGACTTTCGAAATACTGGTCGAATGTCAAGATGGCCAACGCCGCGACAGCACAAACCGCCACGAGCCTCCACAATCCCCAGCGGATGTAGTCGGAGGTGGTGTAAGGAACGGCCTCAGTCCTGAGTTGCTCCCGATTGAAACGGATGTGATGCTTGGCCATGTTGAAATAAGGCGGCGCAAAACTACGCGAAAGTCCCTACTTTCACAACCGAAAGCCGCGGTTGACGCGGGTTTCACAACCATTACCACCAACAAAGGCGTGTGAATAACGCCAATGATAGGACCCATGGACGCCGTCAACATACGCCGAACGTTTCTCGACTTCTTCCGAGAAAAGGCCCACGAGATTGTCCCCTCTGCCCCAATGGTGCTGAAGGACGACCCTACTTTGATGTTCACCAATGCAGGGATGAACCCGTTCAAAGACGTGTTCCTCGGGAATCGACCCGCCAAGTCCCCAAGGGTGGCGGATACGCAGAAGTGCCTCAGGGTGAGTGGAAAGCACAACGACTTGGAAGAGGTCGGCGTGGACACCTACCACCACACCATGTTCGAGATGCTGGGGAACTGGTCATTCGGCGACTATTTCAAGCAAGAAGCCATCGATTGGGCTTGGGAGTTGCTTACGGACCGCTACGGCATCGACAAGGATCGGTTGTATGTAACGGTTTTCGAAGGAGACGAAGGAGACGGACTTCCACTGGATCAGGATGCGGTGGACATCTGGTCGAAACACGTGCCAGCAGACCGCATTCTCAAAGCCGACAAGAAGGACAACTTCTGGGAAATGGGGGACACCGGACCCTGCGGGCCCTGCAGTGAGATTCACGTCGACATCCGCAGCGCCGCCGATCGGGAAGCCTTGTCCGGCGCGGAACTCGTCAACAAGGATCATCCGCAAGTCATTGAAATCTGGAACCTCGTCTTCATGCAATTCATGCGCAAGGCGAATGGCAGCCTCGTGCCCCTGCCGGCACAGCACATCGACACGGGCATGGGATTCGAGCGCCTTGCGGCAGTGCTGCAGGGCAAGCAGTCCAATTACGACACCGATGTCTTTCAACCGTTGATTGGCTTGCTCGCCAAGGCCTCAGGCTGCACCTATACGGGAGGTGACGACAAAGTCAATGTGGCCCTCAGGGTGTGCGCGGACCACGTTCGGGCGGTGGCCTTCTCCATCGCAGACGGCCAACTCCCTTCGAATGCAGGCGCCGGTTACGTCATCCGCAGGATTTTGCGCCGCGCCGTTCGATATGGCTACAGCTTCCTTGGGTTCGATGCCCCCTTCCTGCACCAACTCGTGCCCGTCCTCTCGGCTCAAATGGGAGACTTCTTCCCTGAACTGAGCCAACAGGAAAGCCTGATCGCCAAGGTCATACGGGAAGAGGAAGAGGGTTTCCTGCGCACCTTGGACAAGGGCATCGGCCTTTTGGACGAGCGCATCGGCGGTGGCCAACAGCTCTCAGGCGAGGATGCTTTTGAGCTCTACGACACTTACGGGTTCCCCATTGACCTGACCGCACTGATTTGCGGCGAGAAGGGGGTAGAAGTGGACCACTCCGGGTTTGAAGCGGCGTTGGAGCGCCAGAAAGAAAGGTCGCGGGCTGCGGGCAAAATGGATGCGGGGGACTGGACCGAACTCGAAGAGGACAAGGTCGAGGAGTTCGTCGGATACGACCGCACCGAAGCACAGGTGCGCATCACACGATACCGCGAGGTCAAGGTGAAAGACAAGACGCGCTATCAGCTCGTGTTCAACCTCACCCCCTTCTACCCAGAAGGTGGAGGGCAAGTCGGTGATACCGGTACCCTGACGGACGATTCCGGGAATTCCATCCGGATCCTGACCACGCGCAAGGAGAACGAGCTCATCCTGCACATCACCGACCGACTGCCCGATGCGTTGGCGGGCAACTTCACGGCCGCTGTGGACAGCGCCAAACGAACGGAAACCACCCTCAATCACACGGCCACCCACCTGTTGCATGAAGCCCTCCGGGATGTCCTCGGCGCACACGTGGAACAGAAAGGCTCGCTGGTCAAGGACGAAGCCCTTCGTTTCGACTTCAGCCACTTCCAGAAGGTATCCGAAGAGGAGTTGCGCGAGGTGGAGTCCCGGGTCAATGCGGCCATTCGCGAAAACCGGCAGCGCGACGAGCGCAGAAACCTTCCGATCGAGGAAGCCAAGGCTGCGGGTGCCATGATGTTGTTCGGGGAGAAGTACGGTGATACCGTTCGCATGATCGGGTTCGGACCCAGCATCGAACTGTGCGGCGGAACGCATGTAATGGCTACCGGTGAGATCGGGATGTTCCGCATCACCTCCGAGAGCGCCGTGGCCGCGGGAATTCGTCGCATCGAAGCCGAAACGGGCCAACGCGCCTACGCAGGCATGGCCGCAGAGCGCAACGTGCTGAAGATGGCTTCGGATGCCCTCAAGCAACCTGCGGATGTGGTCAAGGCCGTCGAAGAACTTCAGTCAAAGCTGGCCAGCCTTCAAAAAGAGGTCGAAGGCCACCGCCGGGCCCAAGCGGGGGAGATGAAGCAGACGCTGCTCAGCGAAATTGAACGCCCTGGAGGTCCAGGAACAGCCGGTGTTCTCATCCGGGAAGTCCCGCTGGATGCGGGCGCCATCAAGGACATTGCTTTCCAACTGAAGGCGGAAGCCGCTCCTTTGTTTGCCGTGCTGGGCAGCCGAGAGGGCGGAAAGCCCACGTTGACCTGCCTCATCACAGAAGACCTTGCGGCAGAGCGCGATTTGAATGCGGGTCAGCTGATCCGCGACCTCGCCCGTCACATTCAAGGCGGTGGAGGCGGGCAGCCATTTTTTGCCACAGCCGGCGGAAAACAGGCAGAAGGACTTCCAGACGCGCTGAACGCAGCGCGTGAAGTATTCAACAACTGAAAACGAAGGGGAAAGACCCGGAAAAGCGTTACCGGATCAGGCGAAGGCGGTCTTGCCTGATTTGGCGTAGACCGGGCCCTCGTACTCCTCGCTGTATGCCAGACCGAGGTTGAGCACGTAAAAGGCGTTGAACACCACGACCAGCAGATAGTCCAGCCAGTGGTTCTTTCCGAAGCTCTGCGCCAATTCAATCAGCCATTTGGCTGCGAAGTACACGTTCGCACCCGGCACCAGGAGCCACAGCGCGTGAAGTTCAGGGCGACCAATGATGCGCATCAAGGCGACCACATTCAAGCCTGGAACCAAGGCGTGCCAGAAGGGTTGACCCGCTTTGTCATACAATCGGGCAGCACCCGATGCTGCGATCATACCGAGGAAGACAATGAGGACGGCGCGTTGATTGATATCCATGGTGTAGAGGAGTTGCTCTGCAACATAGACGGTGTACTTGGTACATGGTTGCCTCCAACCAACTACCCATCAACAACTTGACCTTGATTTCGCTTCCGGCGCCGGCCCATCAGACCCCCGAAACGTGCCGCTTCACATCCTCGCCAGTCACCTCATCACCGCAAAGGATGACGAGTCGTTCGACCACATTCCGAAGCTCTCGGATGTTGCCGGTCCACGGCGCTTTCGAGAGTGCCTGAAGGGCGTCCTTCGAGAATTTGGGAGGCGCTACACCCAGCTCGTCCGCCACGCCTCCAAGGAAATGCTCGACCAGCTCAGGGACATCTCCACTTCTTTCTGAAAGCCGCGGCACATGAATGGGAATCACATTGATTCGGTGGAACAAATCTTCGCGGAATCGGCCTTCGGCAATTTCCTTCTGCAGGTCTTTGTTGGTGGCAGCCAGGACGCGCACGTCCACTTTGATGTTCTTGTCGCCCCCCACCCGCTGGATGACCCTTTCCTGCAGGGCTCGCAGCATCTTGGCCTGGGCGGGCAGGGCCATGTCACCGATCTCATCGAGAAACAGGGTGCCGCCTTGCGCCTGTTCGAATCGCCCCTTGCGCTGCTTCACCGCACTGGTGAAGGCTCCTTTTTCGTGGCCAAAAAGCTCAGACTCGATCAACTCCGAGGGAATGGCAGCGCAATTCACCTCTACAAAGGGGCCGCCTTGGCGTCCACTCATGGCGTGGATCTTGCGCGCTACGACTTCCTTGCCCGTTCCGTTTTCACCGGTGATGAGCACCCGGGCATCCGTCGGGGCCACCTTGGCCATGATGGAGCGGATTTCCTCCAATGCCGGGCTGGATCCAATCATGTCCACCCCTCCTTTTCGCCCTTGCCGCTGTCGCAGCACGACCGTTTCCTTGCGCAGCGCCTCCCGATCCGTGGCATTGCGCAAGGCCACCAGCACCCGGTTCAAATCCAGGGGCTTCTCTATGAAATCGTAGGCCCCTGCCTTCAATGCCTCCACCGCCAGTTCCACGGACGCGTGTCCGGTCATGATGATGACGGGCGTTTCAATCCCTTTGAGGGTCAGGGCCTCTACTACTTCCACGCCATCCTTCCCCGGCATTTTCACATCGCAGAAGACGGCGTCAAATTTGCCTTCCATGGCGGATTTGAGTCCAGCCACACCGTCCTCCGCTTCCGCGACCTCGTGTTTTTCATACTCGAGGATGTCGCGCAAAGCGTGGCGTATCAGGCGTTCGTCGTCGATGATCAGGATGCGTGACATGAAGCGAATATCGGGTCTGCTCCCGAGTCCACCTCAGGCGCTGAACGGCCTCCAATCCGAAGAAGGCATTCCAGTCTCTGCCACACTTGCCACGCCATCGACAATGACCCCTTCGGCGAGGGTATGTCGGGAGCGGAAGACTTGCTCCACAGAGGAAAACCGATCCAACAGGTGTTCGATCAACGCACATGCCACCGCCATGTAAGGCACACGGTCGGGATGCATGCCCTTGATCGCTTGGATCTCCTCCTTGGATTTCATCGCCAGCGCCGCGCACATGGCCCGAAGCTGTCCTGTGTCGAATGCATCGGCCACCCTGGGGTTCTGCCATGCCGCATCGGGTTGCTGCAACGCCATCAGCGTATTGAATGCTCCCGAAGTACCGACCATGATTGCCGGTGGATGCTGGGCCACCGCTTTCACGATGGGGTCCAGGACCGCGTCGGCTATGCGATGGACCGAAGCGATGTCCGAACGCAGCAGGGGATCATTGGGTTTGATCCAGTCGGTCAATCGCGCCACCCCAAGGTCCAGGCTCCAACGGCCCAGAACTTCGGAAGCCGTCCAGTGGATGAACTCTACGCTTCCCCCGCCGATGTCCACGGTAAGCAGCGGCGTATCCCCCAATGCATGGGTCGACATGGAATCGGCCACCCCCAAATGAATCCAATGTGCCTCTGCAGCCCCCTCCAAAACCTCAATGTCCCAGCCCGCTTCAAGGGCATCCCGCACAAAAGCGCCTCCATTCGAGGCATCTCGAATGGCACTGCAACCGAAGGCGCGGTAATGATCAACATTGAAGTTCCCCGCTGTTTCCCGAAAAGACTTCAGTACATCCAGACCTCGTCTGAAACGCTGGGGAGAAATGCGTCCGCTTCGAAAGCTGTCCAAGCCGAGGCGCACGAATCGACGTTGATGAAAAACGGGGTGCCAATCGTCATCTGCCCCGCATTCTACGATTCGGAGGGTAAAGGTGTTGGTGCCACAGTCCACCACCCCCAATCGAAGCCCTCCCTCATCGCTCATCCTTTCGCATCCACTGAATCCAGAGTTTCCAAACGCTCTTCCCGCCGTCGTGCAACACGCCGTTCCGATAGATCCTACCCGCCAGACCCAAAACCAACCGGGCCGTCAAGATCAGCAAGCACCAAGACAATACGGCCTCCCACCACGCGACCCCAATGGCCAAGCGCACCAGCATGATCACCGGAGCAGTGAGCGGGATATAACCCAACCAGGTAAAGACGGGAACGTCCGGATTGGACATCGCCCCGCCGCCCGCCATGTAGGCAAACATCAATGGAAGAATGATGGCCACGACCATTCCCTGTCCCTCTTGCTCGGATTGCACGGACGCTCCCACGGCGGCATACAGGCTTCCATACAAGAGGAATCCACCGATGAAGAAGGCCACTGTACCCAGGATCATGACCCCCCACTGGATATCGAGCAGGACGGACAATGCCTCGTTTTGGGCCATGACAGTCAACAGGTCGACGGGAATGTCCTCCGTCCCTGCCGCCATGGACCCGTTTACCCAACCCGCATCAAACAGCGATTGGAAAATCCCGAAAGTGAGGGTGGAAAGCAATGACCAAGCGATGATCTGCGTCAACGCGACACATCCCATGCCGATGACCTTTCCAAGAAGCAAGGCTTCGGGGCGAACCGCAGCCACCAGTACCTCGACCACGTGGTTGGATTTCTCCTCCACCACGCTCCGCATGATCATACCGCCGTACACCGCCAGCACCATGAACAACACGGCGCTGAATAGGAATCCAATGAGGCCGCGAACCTCATCCCCTCCGCCTTCTTCTCTGCCTTCCTCCGTGGACTCGCGGTCAAATAAAGTGAGGTCCAGTTTCAACCTTTGGTAGGCGCTCCAGTCGAGCTCCGTGCTTTCCATCACACGGGCATGCTCCATGGCCCGACTCAAATCACGCTCAATCTGGCGCTTGGCCTGCACCCCAGGAGACTTCTCGTAGACCATGTAGCCGGCGGCATTCTGCAGCACGGACTCATCGTATTCGACCAAAACGGTGTGGCCCTGGGCCAGCCAGACGCTGTCCTCGGGGGCTTCTCGGACGAATCGATACTCCAGATTGTCCCGCTCGGGGAAACAACCTGGACAGCGCGGAACATATTGACCGCTGGCAGCGTCCAGACGGGTAATCAAACCGGGAGCATCCTCGACCAATACCAAATGGTTGACCTCTACCCCATCGGTCAGGAGAACGGAGCCGATGATGAGGCCTACCGACAATATGGGCGTCAGCAATGTCCCAAGTAGAAAGCTGCGCTTGACCACCCGCGTGCGCCATTCTCTGTAGATGACGGTTCCGATCAGATTGACCTTCATGACACCGTGGATTCAGGGATGGACTTCTCCTTCTCCACCGCATCGATGAAGAGGCGCTCCATGGTGGGCCTGACCTTGATGAACTCCTGGAGTTCAACCTGGCCCTGCAAGGCGTTGATGACGGATCCGGGGGCGACACCTTCTCGCAGTCGAATGGCCGCTTTCCTCACGCCCTCCTGCGGTGTGGGCTCGATGCCATCGAGATGTGCCCATGCCCCCAACGCGTTCGTGAACGTCAAATCATTGCCGCGAAAAACAACTTCCTGGCTCCCATTCCAGCCCTCTTCGCGCAGTTGATCTGAAGCCCCCTGCAACACCACGCGGCCTCGATTGAGGAGGACCACATGGTCACAGAGACGCTCCACACTGGGCATGTCATGGGTAGACAGCATGATGGAGGTCCCTTCGGCCGCGAGGGAGCGAACCACATCGATGATGCGCCGGGCATTGATGGGGTCGAATCCGCTGAGGGGTTCATCGAGAATGAGCAATTCGGGCCCCTGCACGACCGTGCAGATGAACTGAATCTTCTGGGCCATGCCCTTGGAGATGTCGGAGACTTTCCGGTCCCACCAACCCTCCACCTCGAGGCGCTCGAACCAATGCCTGAGGCTTTTCACGGCCTCCTTTTTCTCCATGCCTTTGAGCTGGGCGAAATACACAGCCTGCTCGCCGACCTTCATGTCCTTGTACAACCCCCGCTCTTCGGGAAGGTATCCGATGCGCTGGACACCTTCGCGCGTCCATGGTTTGCCTCCCAATGTGATGGTGCCGGCATCCGGGGTCACGATGCCCATGATGCTGCGGATCAAAGTGGATTTACCCGCTCCGTTCGGACCGAGCAACCCCATGATGGAGCCGGGGGTAACCTCGAAGCTGACACCGTCCAAAACACACTGCCCCCCGAAGGACTTGCGGAGGTCGTCAATGTGAAGGGCTGTGGTCATGAATCAGCTGAACATGTCGCGCACCCGGTCGAAGAATCCTTTCTCACGGGGGTCCGGGTCAGGCTGAAAGTTGGCGGAATCGCGCCAACTTTCCAAAGTGGCCCGCTCCTCGGCCGTCAGTTCTTGAGGTGTCCAGACATTCAGGTTGACCAACAGGTCTCCGCGGCCATAGCTGTCCACAGATGGCATGCCTTTGCCTTTGAGCCGGACGATTTTTCCTCCTTGGGTGCCCGCTTCGACCCGAATCTTGGCCTTGCCTCCCAACAATGGGATTTCCACCTGGGCACCGAGGGCGGCGTCCACGAAGGAGAGGTGGAAGTCCAAGTGGAGGTTGCGTCCGTTGCGCGTGAAGAGATCGTGGTCCAGCTCTCGGATCTGAACGAGCAAATCGCCGGGAATGCCTCCCGCCGGCGCAGCGTTGCCCTTGCCCCGAAGGTTCAACTGCATGCCGTCTTCGACCCCTGCGGGAATCTCAATCTCGATGAAGGACTCTTCCCTCCGCAAACCGTGCTCGTCGGCATCCTTGGGTTTGGATTTGACGCCCTTGCCCAAGCCCCCGCAGGAGGGACACGTCGAGGCCGTCTGCATCTGACCGAGGATTGTATTGGTCACCCGTCGCACCTGGCCCGTTCCCTGACAGCCCCGGCACGTGTCGTACTCCACTCCTTCAGCCTGCACCAAGCGGAAGACCTTGACCTTCTTGGTCACGCCCTCCGCTATTTCCTCCAGGGTGAGCTGGATCTTGATGCGCAGGTTGGACCCCTTGGTCCTTCTCGGTCCCCGGGCGCCACCGCCACCGAAAGCATCTCCGAACGCACCGCCGAAAATGTCTCCGAACTGGCTGAAGATGTCGTCCATGTTCATCCCGGCACCGCCGCCGGCGGCACCGCCCAGTCCGGCGTGGCCAAAGCGATCGTACTTCGCCCGCTTCTGCTGGTCGCCGAGTACCTCATAGGCTTCCGCTGCCTCCTTGAAACGCGCCTCTGCCCCGCTGTCATCGGGATTTTTGTCCGGGTGGAACTTGATGGCCAGCTTCCGGTAAGCCTTCTTGATGTCAGCCTCCGAGGCTCCCCGATCCACACCGAGGATTTCGTAGTAATCGCGTTTCGACATGGTTCGGAATCAGTTGCCCACGACCACTTTGGCGTGTCGCAATACGGTGTCGTGAAGTTTGTATCCGGGCTCTACCACATCGAGCACCTTGCCCTTCATGTCTTCGGAAGGGGCCGGAATCTGTGTGATGGCGTCGTGCAGGTCGGTGTCGAACTCGGCTTCCATGGCCTCCATGCGCTTCAAGCCCTTGGACTCCATGATGGTACGCATCTTCTGGCCAATCAACTGGTAGCCTTCTCGACGCTGTTCTTCGTCCTGCCCTTCGCCTGCTGCCAGCGCCCGTTCGAAGTCGTCGAGTACAGGAAGCAATGCCTCCATGACATCACGGCCGGCACTGCGCACCAACTCTCCTCGTTCCCGCATGGTGCGCTTTCGAAAATTGTCAAACTCGGCGTAGAGACGCAGATACTTGTCCTTCCATTCCCCGTCTTCCTCAGATGGGAATGTGGCTTGCCCTTCAGTCTGGGCACCTTCAGATGGGATTTCCTCTCCTCCGTTTGCCTCATCGGGGCCGGCCTCAGGCTGCTCGGTGGTTTCTTCCTCGCGCACGGCTTCTTCCTCGTTCATCGATTCGTGGATCATGGAATTGCGAATTTGACCCGCAAAAAGCAATCCGCGTGCCACCCATGGCCCGAACGCCAAGGTGTCAGGCACCATGTGGACCTGTCAGTCATTGCCGCAGGTCACCTGACAAATCTGTCAGAGACGTGCGACGTGCTGGTCGATCTGGATGTGCAGCCCCATCCCGCGCAGCTCATTGCCCTTGGCGACGATGATGCCGTTCTCATCCACCAGGAAGCCCATGGGAATGCTCGAAACACCAAACATGGCGGCTGCTTCGCTGTCCCATCCACCCAGGTCGCTTCCGTGCCATTCCCAATCGAGTTGGTCCTGTTTCACGGCGCGCTCCCAACTGTCCTGCTTCCTGTCGAGGGAAACACTGGCCACCGTAAAGCCCTCTGCGTTCTTGAACTTGGCTTTGCGGTACTTCTTGTAGGCATTCACCACGTTTGGATTCTCGCGGCGGCAGGGTCCACACCAACTGGCCCAGAAATCCACCAGGACAAGCTGGCCTCTGAGATCACTGAGTTTCACCTCGCCTCCATCGAGGGACTTCAGCACCAATTCCGGTGCGAGGTCACCTACGGAAGTGCCCACGCGAGGGTCTTGGGCATCTGCACCCATCGAGCTGGTCAACATACCGCAAATGATGAGGGCGGTAGAGAGTGAAAAACGGGGAATCATCATGGTCTTTTAAAGTTACGCATGGAATTCAAGCGACTTGAATTCAATCTGCCAAACGTTCTATATGCGCACCCAAAGCCCTCAATCGATGCTCGATGTACTGATAGCCGCGGTCGATCTGGCCGATGTTGTGGATGGTGGACCTGCCTTCTGCTGACAAAGCGGCAATGAGCAGCGACACCCCTGCACGGATGTCAGGAGAAGTCATGGTCACACCGCGAAGCGGGGTCTTGCGGTCCAAACCGATGACCGTGGCCCGGTGCGGGTCGCACAATATGATCTGGGCCCCCATGTCGATGAGCTTGTCCACGAAGAACAAGCGGCTCTCGAACATCTTCTGGTGGACCAGCACGCTTCCCCGGGCCTGGGTGGCCGTCACGAGGAGGATGGACAAGAGGTCCGGCGTGAATCCCGGCCAAGGCGCATCTGCCACGGTGAGAATGGAACCATCAATGAACGTATCGATTTCATAGTGGTCCTGGGCGGGCACATGCAGGTCGTCGCCACGCCGCTCCATCTGGATGCCCATCCGCTCGAAGACCCTCGGTATCTGACCGAGGTCGTCCCAACTGACATCCTTGATGGTGATTTCTCCACGGGTCATCGCCGCCATGCCGATGAAACTGCCGATCTCGATCATGTCGGGCAGGCAGCGGTGGTCGCAGCCCCCCAGGCTTTCCACCCCTTCGATCGTCAGCAAGTTGGAACCGACGCCGGAGATCTTGCCCCCCATTCGGTTGATCATCTTGCACAGCTGCTGCAGATAGGGCTCACAAGCTGCGTTGTAAATGGTGGTGACCCCTTGGGCCAAAGCCGCCGCCATGACGATGTTGGCCGTTCCGGTCACCGAAGCCTCGTCCAACAGCATGTCCGCTCCACGGAGCCCATCGGGCGCCTCTGCACGAAAGAAGGTTTCTCCCGAATCGTAACGGAATTCTGCTCCCAGGTTTTCGAAACCGATGAAGTGGGTGTCCATCCGGCGGCGTCCGATCTTGTCTCCACCCGGCTTGGGTATAAAACCCTTGCCAAAGCGGGCGAGCAGCGGCCCCATCACCATCACCGACCCCCTCAAAGCCCGTCCCTTCTCCTTGAATTCGGGGCCTTCCAGGTAATCCATGTTCACATCGTCCGCCTGAAAGCGGAAAGTGCCGGCATCCACCTTGTCCACCTTGACCCCCATCGAAGCGAGGAGATCAATCAATCGATTGACATCCACGATGTCCGGCAGGTTGGAAATGGTAACGGGTTCGGGTGTTAGCAATACTGCACACACCACCTGAAGCGCCTCATTCTTGGCTCCTTGCGGAATAATCGATCCATTGAGGGAATGCCCTCCTTCTATGACGAAAGTGCCCATGACGGTCGTTTGGTTCGAACGCCAAGTTGGCCCAGACCTTGCCCGGTTCCTTCCGGATTTCAGGTTCTTTTCGACAAATCAACGGGGACCTCTTCCCGAAAAGCGTTCAACGCTTCCGCTTGCCCCCGCGATTGCGGAAGTTGTTGGACGTTTTACGCTTGCTCTTCAGGATCTCGCTCGAGGAGACCAACTCGATTTCGGCGGGCACATCAAGCGCTCCCCCAGACATCTCACGCAACTGCGCACGGATCAGCGGATCCTCCACCGCCCCTTTGTTCCACGTCAAGTATTGTCGCTTCAAGAGGTTGGCAATCATCATGGACAGGGCGTTGCGCTCCTCTCCTTCTGGCATTGCCTTGGCCTTCTCGATGAGGTCCTCTACAATGCGACCGTAAAAAGAGGGACGCTTGTTGAGTTGGGAATAGCTGAGTCGCTCGGGACCCGGGTCTTCTTCGGGACGCGCAGGCGGCGGAAATGGGCCGTCGATGTCCAACAACCAACCCGACATGACATGGAGATGCCCCCAAAGCTTCTCCTCGTGGTCCACCATTTCCTTGGAACCTGGCACCAGCGTATTCATCACACTGACGATGGCGTGGGCGCACTTGTTTCGCTCTTCGCGGTCCTCAATGGTCACACAATGGGTGATCATTTCATGGACCACCCTGCCGTACTCGGGAATGACAATGTCCTGGCGTTGACTGTTGTAGGTCAAACCCTCCATGGCGGTGACTGTAGCTTGTGACATGCTGGATGCGAATTGTGCCGGGACCGGCCCCGAGGCATCAGCGCTTTCTTAGGACTTCCGTTCCTGCGCCGAAATTGACGAAGTATTCGCCACGTGCAAGATAACGCAACGTTGCTTCGCTTCCCACACCGCGCAACACAACGGTTCCGAATTCATCGACCAGTTCGTATTGGGTCGGTCCAGAAAAGCTGAGCATTTGCCTTTTGGGGTCGTATTCCATTGTCAATTCAGGAACATCTCCTTCGAATCGGGCCTCTCCCTTTACCGCCAAAGTTCCATCCGGGGCCAAATGTGTCAGACGCAAGAGATTCTCTCCCCTGACAGGCTGCACAGTGGTGGAGTAAATCTGCTCTTCAGGGCCACCGCGACCGTCGAGCCGGACCACATCCACCCATTTGCCCCACTTGAATTGTTGCAGAACGAAAGGCATTCGACCGTGTTCGTCCACTGTGGTCCAAGAAACCTCACCGCTCTTGGCCGCTTCGAAGGACACCAACTGAAAACCGGGAGTAGGCTGAATGACTTCGGGGTTCAAAACCCGAGGAATACAACCACTGCGGTGCTTCAACCGAATCGAGACGCCCTTTCCGAGAGGCAGACCCAGGGTCCCCAAGTCGATTTCAAAAGCATGCGAATTCACCGCATCTGCGGTCAGCATGCCATTGACCCTGACCTCGTAACAACAAAATCCCACGCCATCCGCACTGGGTTCGTTCACCACCAACAAGTTCTCGCCCTGGTACAGGCCACCCAACTCAAGGGACTTTTGCCCCATCAATGAGAGGGATGTGCAGGTCAGCCATGCACACAATACCCACAGGTATCCCATCTTTTCCCGGAATTTCGCAGTGTGCGTATGAACACAACCATTCATGCTTCGAAACTAAGGCAATGCAGACAATTCCCTCACATTCGTTGAGAACTTGCGCTGTCAGAATGACCCTAAACTTGCACCCGTGTCAAGACATCGCATTCGGCTGCTCATACTGACGGGTTTGATTTCCATAGGGGGTACGCTTCTGTTGCAAATCACTTGGTTGCGGCAAGCCATCGATCTCCGGGAGCGGGAATTCAGCGACCGGGTGGTCACAGCCATGACCGAGGTGGTGGACCGAATACAGGCCATGCGGGGAGACAGTGCATTGGTCGAACCTGTCCGACAGGCGTCGTCGAACTATTTCGTAGCCAATCTGAATGACACACTGCACCCCTTTCTTCTGGAGGCATTGCTCCGGGAATCCTTTGAAGGCGTGGCCCTTTACACCGAATTCGAGTATGCCATCTACGACTGTTTCAGCGACAGCATTCTGTACGGAGGCCGATTGGGAGAACTACAGAACCCCGGCGTGCCTGCACCGCGTTTCGACAGGGACGGCCACTATTTTGGCCTTCGCTTTCCGGAACGAAGGGGCGACATGATCATGTCGATGGACCGATGGCTCGTGGCCAGTTTGTTGCAGCTTTTGGTCTTGGGAACATTCGTTTACGCTGTGGTCATTGTGCTGCGCCAAAAGCGGCTGTCAGAGGTTCAGGAGGACTTCATCAACAACATGACCCATGAATTCAAGACGCCCATCGCGTCCATTGAATCTGGAGCACAACTGCTTCAACGCGAAGA